>Ga0307508_10001415_pt1 | contig 27007 bp, 39 predicted proteins | sample 9_EM_MG_FD_203089 | JGI IMG/M metagenome (GOLD analysis project Ga0307508, IMG submission 203089) | Populus trichocarpa ectomycorrhiza microbial communities from riparian zone in the Pacific Northwest, United States - 9_EM | ecosystem: Host-associated > Plants > Roots > Unclassified | place...
AGTTTCAGTGGGAAGGCCAGGCGGGGGCAGGGGGAGTTACCGCGGGCCGTCGGCGGACTGTGGGAGGTCGCGGCGGACGGTGAACAGGAAAGGACTGTATATAATATCGTCATGATCCAGTAGGGTCACACACGATCAATGAATCATCATCATCATCATCTCGAGTCGTCCGGAATCACTGTGCGCCTCCTACTGTTACCGAACCAGTCGGACAGAGAAGATGTAAGGGAAGAGTAAAAACAGAAAAGTAGTTCTCAGTTGAAAAGATCATCGCAGAGCGTGTATGAAATCAATGGAAACCCTGAAAGTGCAAGCCAAGACCAACAGCAAAGCAACAAAGAACCAAACAAGAGATTCAAGAAACGGCCCAAAGAACAAGATACCCACCCAAAGAGACCCCATCACTCTCCGCCGCTCATAGCCGTGTCGATGCCATCGTGCTACCTGCGCTCCCACTCAATCCACTCATTCTCATGCCCCTCGTCCTCCGGACGCTGTGGCTCCTCCTGCTCGAGGCAGAGGGCGCGGAGGAGAGGCTCTTGCGCCGCAGTCCCGCCCTCGGCACCTGCAGGCACCTGCTCCTCCACTGGTAGGCCTCGAAAGAACAGCTCGACCAGCTCGGCAACCTCCTCGAAAAAGTCATCGCTGTGTTCCTCGGGGCCGCACGCAGAAGTGTACGCCTTGACATAGTCCGTTGCAGCCGCATAGATGTCCAGGTCTGGCAGGTGTCTCATCCCGTGGACGTGGTCAAAGATAGCAGCGACCAGTGCAAACGGGTCCGTTCGCTCGTCGGATGTCATGACTGCGGGAGGCTCGCGGCGAGGGATGTTCCCGCACGCGCAGCCATGAGCACATCCGATTGACTGGCCGGTGGCGCTCTCCAGGATATGTTCCTGTCCGTGAGATGCATCATCCGTAGTGGCTGCACTGCCTTGGTCGGTGTTAGAGGTGGAGTCCTGTCTGTGTCCAGGATCCGCCTGCGAGATGTGAGAGATGCAGTCACGTCCGTCGACAGCCGGATTGAGGACATTCACGAGCTCTCGAGTGGAGAATTCATTGATGTCTTCACCTTCCAGCAAAGGGTTATACAGGTGCGGAAACGGTTGTAGAGTCGGCGTCGGCGGCGGGGAAGGGATGTGCGAAACCTTTTTCTCGTTCATTTCTGAAGACATTTCTCAGGAGGCTTCTGAGGAGCTGTGGTGTTGAAGTCCGCGGTTGTGGTGTAGACGAATGCTGTTGTGAATGTCGGTGGTTCGTCTGGAGGTAGACAATCTTAGATGTAGATGGCGTTTGGTGGTTAGAGGATGAGGGTGAAGGAGGGAGAGAGGGTCAGGTGGCATGCGGGCCGGGCTTTATACACCGGTAGCATTGAGTGGTTCACCCTTCGGACACATATACCTAGAATTGCCTACTCTGGATACTGAGGTTCAGCGACTGGTAAGTCCCTTCAAGTTAGGACCTCCACAAGAAGCTTTCAATGAGTGACTGGTCGTAACCGAGGCTTGCCGATACAGCCTTGATTCATGATTGTAACTCAGATAAATTCCACTGCCTCTTCAATTGTATTCGAGGGTCGACGTCGTCCAACGAATTATACGACTTGTAATGTTAGAACGACGGCGGATTACCGTTGGCTCGCTCTTTGTAGAGACCCGCTCTGATGTCCAAGGGGTACAGCAAATCCGGTAGGTAGGTGCAATGTCTTGGAGGATCATGGATTGGAGGATTGGATATGTGAACAGTGAGCTTCACGGATCTCACTCGGTTACCTAAGGACTTTTGCAAAATTAGAAGGCTATATGAGTGATCTGGTTATGTAATATTGTCATGATCTGACAGCGTAGGGAGCGGGAACAGGAGCGGATGGGGGCCGAGAGCTGAGTGCCCAGGGTGAGGAACAACTTCTGTTTCTCCCCCACCCTCCTTCATGGTGATGATGATAATTCATTAATCGTGTGCGACCCTATTGGATCATGACGATATTAGCCCTCCTTCATGGTGTCTGCGGGCGAGGGTTAGGGGGCGGGTCGCCTGGACAGCGGACGGGAACTGGTCAAAATGCACGCCGCTATAGTCGCCGCTATAGTCTATAACTATATGATTAAACCATGATCTGACAAGGCCGCACCCGATCACTGACATAGTTAAACTATATTGCTCTTTTGTGGATAATCTGATAGGTCTCATGCGATTGATGAATCATCGTCATCAATAATAATAATGGATCCCTGTTAGTGTAAGGTATAGGGTTTGTTCATTTCTCCACAGTCCAGTCGTATGTAGCCCCGGTGCAATTCGCTCCCCCGAGAGCGCTAAATTGCCTACATCGACAGTCCTACGTGCCTTGTACACACCTCTTCCCCCCATCCTCGCCATTCGACTGCACTCTGCGTGCTACGCCTTCCGCGCATCTTCTCGCCGTGATTCCTACCCCCACCGCTTCCCGAGGCTGTCTGCTGCCCTCGCACTGGCTGCTTCGAGGCGCGGTCGATGCCTCCTCGTCTTCTTCGCGGTGGGGAGATATCCCCTTTTTGTTGGACTGTTGCGATTTGCTCCCCCAGGCAGCGGTCATCACGCCGGCAGCAGGATCCCGGCCAACAGCCGATCGGTGTTGTGCCCAAAAAGCCGGTGATCGTTCAACGTAAGCCATCCTCCTGAAAAATCACAACCCTTCCCTGGAAGTGTTTCTGGTAAGGGACGAGTATGGCTAGCATGGGGCGTGCATCAAGACAGGAATTGTGCCAGGTAGTCGAGCCCGCCGCGCTAGTCTACTTTTAGCTGGTTTATACTTCTTTTTTTCAGGGGCAGCTTCAGAAGTAACAGCGCTCGCTGCTGGAACGCTTCACCAGCATCACTATCTACATAGCAGCAATGTCTGACAGCGAAACACGATTCCCCAACGGCGATCACCTCAATCCATTTCGCCACGGCGTAGTACCAGAACCAATCCGATTTTTGAATGCCTTCGAGATGTGCGGGGACGAAATCATTCCTACAAAGAAGGATGCGGCAGTGGTGGCAGAAATGAAGGTGTCTGCTTTCAAGCATCGGACTTGTGGACGGCGTTCAGCTGTAGAATATGGGAAGACTCGACGGCTACTGTTAGATGAAGAGGAGGAGATTTTGGTATGGCGGAGTGAGATTTTGCAGTGTGGTGGCTTTCCGCAAAGTATTAGAAACGTGAAAGCTACCGCAGAGGAAATTCTGCGTAAATGCGAACCTGCTGCAGCAGTTGGTCCACGGGGTGCAACGACGTTTACATCAGCGCCGGCCGGGTGTGGGGATTGAAGGATATCGGTAAACTCTTATACAAAGGCGGGGAGGAAAAGAGGAGTGTACGGCCGGAGAAGCTGGACAAGCTGAGAGAGAAAGCAAAAAGTTGGGTGTACGGGTGGCTGGGTTTGGTGCAAGAAAAGAGAAATACAAAGCAATTGAAAACGAAGGCAGGGCCGCAGGGGGCTGCCAGCGGCATGGGAATCGTTTGCTCTGCTTGGAGAGGGGGAGAAGGAGGAAGGCCGCGCGTTTGCAAAAACTTCTGACGGGTGTTGGAGGAGGAGCCTGCCGATGTATCTGATAACGATGATAGTGTAGAGATAGGAGAAGATTGAAATCTGAGCGGAGTCTGGGTCCAAAGCGGGCGCAACTGGCTACACCCGAGGATTATTTCTAGCCCTTACTACTTAATTGGGGCAAAACTCGTTGCGTACGATGAGTTATGTGTAGACGAACGCTCAGAACCCCCCAAACCCGCTGTGGATCAGGATCCTGACATTTTGGAGTGCAACAAATCCAGAGCGACAACACGCAGTCGGCACCGGCTACATCCGGGGATCATTTCTAGCCCTTACTCCACTTAATTGGATCAAAACTGGCTGAGTTCGATGGGTTTTGTGCATCTACGTTTACAAAAATCGGGGCCCCGCTATTGATTAATAAACCACGCTAGCCGGTTTAGCTTAGCGGGGCTCGACAACCTGGCACCCACTAATTGAAGGAACGTCGCTGCTAAAGCTGGTTGCCGCTGTTCGCTCGGCGGTCTCCTCCGGGACCTTTATTCTGTAACCGTCAGCCGTGAGACTCTTGGGCCTGGCTAGGGTGACCCGGGCCACACCTGCTGATCGTCGTTTTGCAACTTTTCTTGAACTGGGCTCGAGTTGATGGCAGTCGAGTTGCATGTGTCGGCAACGGGTGGTCATCGATCAGTATGTGTGGCAATTGCAATCTGGAGTACCAAACAGATGGAACCGACTAAAACTAGTTACGCTGTGAGGTCTTACTTCAGGCTAGTTGGTATATGTTTGGCTGAAGGAACGGTACCACCAACATTGTCATCCACGTTTGCTCCGCTCCCGCCACTGTTTACCCCGAGCTTATCACGGTTTATCCCGCTGTCACCAATATTTACTCGACTCCCATATCCTGTCGTAGCCACCTTTCTGCCTCACTACGTCGCACAAAAACTGTGCTGATTCTGATGGCCATCTCCATCTCCATCAGCTCCACTTTCGTCGCATTGCCAGTCTACTCCCAGAGCTCCGCAGCGCCCACCTACACCAACGGCGCGTGACTCAGCGCGACGTGAAAGTTCCGCTGGAGATTCTGGTGGTCCTCGTCATCGCCACCACTGCTGTCGTGCCGGCTGCCTACTCCCCCACGATTGGGCAGTCAGAACATGAGGTTTGGTTAAGACGCCGCCAGGGGGGTTGATACCAAACCACCCACCACTAGTTACCACCACCACCGAACTGGGGATACATGCCCATCCACGGCTCCAACCGAGAATCAGACAAAACGAGGCGATTCTCTAAGGTGTTATCTATCGACTGTGAGCAGTATGTATTAAAAGCTCAATTGGTTTTGCACTGCTGGCTGTGACTCTATCTTGCCTCTGCGGTATGTAGGTACTTGGTTCGTGAACAGGCTGCAGCGGGTTCACGGACGGGCCCCAGTTTGGAAACTGGCGCGGTTTGCGCATGGGCGGAATATATACGAAGTTGTATCCTTCAAATTGAGGGAGTGGCACACCATAAATCACTCGCTCAGAGAAAGTCACCCCCTTTGTTTTCGACTAAGGTCTTATAGTTACCTGCTGTCTTCGTAATATTACACGTCTGAAAGGAATCTCCAAGATAAGAGGAACGATACCAGTCCTGTCTTTGTCAGGCTTTTCTCCAACCGTGTATCCCTTTGTTGGCGGTGGCTTGTGCGCTCATGTCTGGGCTCCGCTAAACTACTTTTTATGTGGCCGAGTGGCAGTGCCGCGCACGGATGCCTACGGTACCTAAGCGCAAAGGCAAACTAACAAAGGGATACTCTGTAGCTGTGTCCCTTCCTCAGCTTTCAATTGTCGGCTCAAGCCCATCTCTTTCCATGCGGTCTTTCCGACAACTAAGTATAATATCCAGCGATTCCTCCTCCCCCTCCCCCTCCTCTGTCATAGTTGCAACAACTGTAACCCTCTACGCAACCACGGTTACCATGCTGCTAGTAACGATAACAATTTACAACTACCAGTGCTGCATATGCGGCCAGCAAACGTGGGAGGCGAACATGGTGGACGGCATCTGCGACTGCGGCCATCCGGCGGAAGCCTGTGATCGTTGCGAGCGGGTGCCTTTCGAATTGGTCTATGCTGGGCTGCGGCCGGCGATCGTAGAGGTCGAGATCGTAGCTGATTTCGAGCCACAAGCGGAGCAGCCGCGGCTGGGGCGAGAGGGCTGGTGAGTCGGTGGGGCGGTGTTTGACGGATGGGTGTGTGAATGTGTGGCTGCGGGGGTTGGAATGGATTCTGTCTTTCACCTCAAGGTCACCTACACATCGCAAGAATTGTGAAACCTTTTACGGAACTGCTACAAGCAACTACAACCCCAAGAACGTCATCTTCGTAGAGCCGGCAGCGTGGGACATTTGCTTGATCTCAGAAGGCCTCGCCCGGCGTCCCTATCCCTCTCTCCAACAACTCCCCAAGCCACAGCAGAATCATTCATTCGTTCAGAGATTTCCTATCTACCTTCCCACCCGATGGTACGGGGGCCCAGAGCTGCTATCTTTATCCAAATCAACCCACGAAAATTTCACTGCTTCTGTTAGTTACACATACTAAGCGATTGGAAATGATTCTATGGAGCGCAGTAATAGGCGCACAAAATCTAGTTTCAGAAATTTTACGGCAAGCAGACTTGCAGAGTACAGGTGTAGTAAAGGGCAATCATATTCGGAATCACAAAGCCGCAAATATACCGACCTATTTCATCCGTCCCATCGAAGCCATCTAGTATTCCATCATCAAAGCCGCGTCGACTCGTCCCTCTCACCGTCCGTGAACTTCTCGGTCGCGTCTTTCTCCTTGCCGACGCGCGCAACCCGACAGCCGCTACTGCGGTAGATGTTACCGGTAGTCTCGAGGCAGGCACCCAGATAGTGTCCGCAGCCAGTCGGACAGGCGAGCAACCAGCGATCGAGCTGCTCCTCTGGGAGCCGACACTGAGCCTTGACGGCGCAGGCGCAGCAGGAGACGACAAAGATTCCCGGAAGCAGCATGACTGGGGCGGTGGTGTTCATGTCCGCACTGGTGGGCGGGGCAACCCTCAACAGGGGCCGGGGTCCACTCGGCGCCATCGCGACTGGCACTGGAAGCCGGCCCGCCGGGTTGCCCTTCCTTATATTGAGCGGCGCAACATCCATGCAGCCGGCGAGCAGGTTCGGACGCGGGATCCCGTTGCGACGTGTGCGGGCGTTGCTACGGGCGGGATTCGGCGAGCCGGAGTGTCCGGAGACGGAGGAGGCGGCCGAAGACACGAGCGAATGGATGGAGCGCGGTCCGCTGTTCTGGCAGGAGGGGGCCGTGGCGGGCGAGTGACTGGGAGGGTGCGTACAGAGTGGGTCGCTCAGTGGGAGCCCACCGCTGTGCTCGATTGTTATTCCCTTAAGACTCGAGACTGCTGAGCCGCCCCTGCTGTGGTTTGGCGATCTGCTGGAGATGGACTGGCCACTGCTGCCGGACATGCTGCTGGCCGGTGGCCGGCTGCCGACCGAGTTAGGCCCGCCAGGTTGGCCGGGCTCGAGTCCTCCGCCGAAGCAGGACATATTGCTGGCTTTACGGAAGCCGGGAGTCTCGCGGGGAATGGGAGCTGGTGCGTGGATCCGAATCCCAGGAGTCTCACGGGGGGCCGGAGTTAATGCGTGAACCCGAAAACCGGGAGGCCCTTGAGTGGTAGTTGGTACGGGCCGCTGGCCGCGGGGAGGAGCAGTTGGTGAGGAGCTCGGAATTTTCTGGGCAAGGGGAGTGGTGGGAAGACGCGAAGAATGAAAATCGTTGGGCGGAGGAGGTGGGCGAGAGAAGTTTCTGTTTTGCCGATAGAACGGCATCTTGGTGGCTGGGAGGACCTGTGGCACACAGGTGGTGATGGTGGTGATATCGGCGGGAAGCCAGACGGAGGGTTGATGTTGTGGCCAACTGGCGGCGTCGCGGAATCATAAGCTGTCATTCTATGACATGCAAACGGCAGGAAAATTGCGAACAAAACCCTAACGTCACAGCATGTGAAGAGTGACGAACAGATGCTTCGGCGGTAAATCCTCTGTAATCGTGTGATCGACCGCCAGTTCGCCAAACATTGAAAGTGGGATTGGTTGAGCATTGAGCCCGAGTCACGTTTGCCCCCAACAGACTGCGGAGCTCTCCTTCAAAGTGCCAAATGGACCAGCGGTGCACCTCAACGACGCCGGAACACACCTGCCATAGCGAGCAGGTGGCCTCGGATCAGTATTCAAGAATCCTCTCCGCCAAATAAAGCTCCACAAGCAAACAAACCCCCTACTTGCATATGATACAACGCAGACCACCGAACCTCCCCCAGCAGCACCCTCTAATCCACCCCTCCTACATACAAAGCCAACTTCGGTTCCTGTCTCCACCAGCCTCAGTTGACTCCTCGATCACCAGGGCCTTGATATCCAAGCTACCGGATCTAGGGGTGACCACTGGCATTGCGATGGGGTTGGCTTCACCACTGGTTTCTCGCATTTAGCACCGCCATGCAGATGCGAAGCCGCTCTCCTCGCGTAGAAACTGGGATACTTACGTCAAGGCGTCCCTGATGCCTTGTCCATCCACATGTGTTGGGTTGAACGGTCGGGAAATACAGGGGAGCTCGGGTTCTTCCTACTCCATGTCAGTGGGTGTATGGGGGGAAGACCGACAAGAAGGACGTGTCACCGTGCGGAGCCACGGTGGGCAGTGGAACATGCTGCACAAGCTGGAGAGATATTTGAATTGGCACATGGTGGCTGTGGCGTGTGTTCGTCCGTGGGTGTCGCGGTCAGTGGGTACTGGCTGGATCGTCGCTCCTCGTTTGGGCGGCCAGTAGGGGTGTTTCTTAGGAGCCCGGGGGGAGAGGACGGTAGCGGTTTTATCCTTGCGGTGTGCAGCGGGAACGTGGTGTTCGAGATGGCAGGCTGGACGTGTGCGAAACGGACCAGGGTGATTACCGCCCATGGGTACCAGAACGCTGATATTTTGCACGAGTCGACGGAGTCCTGTGGTTCGTTTTGACTGCGTTTGCTACAGGAACGTGGCGGCTGTCTTCGGCAGTTCTTCTCTCCGAAGCCAGTGAGTTGAAAAGAAAGGCACAGATATCGTTAAAATCATGATGGCATCAATATACCAGAGCAACACAGTCCGTCCTGTCCCGAATGAACTTGAACAGAAGGAAAAAACCCAAACTAAGTCAGGAATTCACATCCGGTGATTTCATCCGCATACCACGGATTGGGTGTCCGTGGAGTTCATAGTAATCACTCGCTCCGAAAGCACAAGTCATTTGTGTCCAGACGTGCCCTTCAGTTATGCACACACAACGTAGGGCATCCAACTCGCAGGTGACTCCGATACCAGAAACTGCTTCAACAGAACATATAACCAAACCCCATTCCGATCATCGATGCCTTCGAATGCGCCCACCGCAGCGTATAACACAGCGAAGTCTTCAGACTCTCAGGCACAGAGTGGTTCTCTTCATTCCCCGGTTCTTTTTTTACATACCTCCCGTAGCAGTGCTGACCTACATCGTTTCACAGAGGTCCCCGCTGCCGCCAATCGGGCCGTCTCCCCTCGGGAAGCAACATCTTCCGAGAAAAAAAAGAAGAAATGCCACAGGAAGAAAATCAAGAGGTCGAAGACTGAAGCGGAACCTGTCGCAGATGTCAAGGAGGACGAGTTTGTACCGCTGGAGTGCTTTGCGCCGGCGCTGGATACAACAACTAAACGCCGTTATGTATAGGGCATGCTTTCCTCTCACCCAGGTGGATGCTGACGGACGCAAGCGAATCCTGACTGAGCGGCAGCTCTACTCCGTCCTCGAAGCCAAGGTAGATATGGATATTGAGTGCACTATTCTGCGCAGTGCTTTGCGAGGGAATGTCAAGAGACGATCGACCATCTCTTGAGGTCCGTCGTTGAAGGGAGTGATGGCGAGCCTGTGGTGAACGATACGGATGGTGGATACTTTGATGGTGAGCTGACTGGCGGAGGCGTGTCATAGTAAGGATGGATAAGATCGGGGATTTCTTTTCCGAGTCGGTTACTGCTGCACTGTTCTTTTTCTAGTCGGAATCAACCCTTCCTCTAGAGGCCTGCTTTCTGTGCTCATGGAATTGGAAGTCTTGCCTACGTGTATGGCCTTCCGGTCGATCTCATATTCTATCTTTTTTACTCACGCCCAGCGCCTTTAGCCGCGTCCGGAATCCGTCGCCCCACGTCAGTGGTAGCGAGAAAATCCAGGATCGTCTGGCTGACCTCTTGTCTGCGAAGAGGTCCGGATCTTGAACCGATCCTTGCCCCTCCCGGTCTCCCCCCGCACCTCCGCCCGCAGGATCTTCTGCTGGCGCTACCGATGCGGGTAATTCTTGAAGGGATGCTCCAGTGTTTGAGTCCTGCACGGGCAACCTCAGTTGGCGGTGGGCCAGTTCTTTGTCCACTCAATGTACAGACCAGTGAGACTGCACCCTATCTTCACCTAGTAGGTCCTCAGGGCGAGCCACTCGCCCGCACTGGCCGGGATAAAGTCCGGCTGTACTAGTACTTCCTGTGAGTAGACTAGATCTGATGTCCGCCCACGCCGTTGTCTTCTTCCATGGTCCATGCCCGGCTTCGGGGCGGCTGCAGGAGAGGGTTAGCGGGGGGAGGCCACACTTTCTTTTGTCTCTTTCCTTTGTCGTTCTGATCTCCGTGGTGCGAGTTACAACTTCGTGGGACAGGCCTGGGCGGAGGGCAAAAGGGGCGCTTGCAACGTGCCGCCACTGCGCGGACAGCGGACAGGAAACGGACTGTACATATCCTCGCCATGATCTCCCTGGGTCGCACGCGAGTAATGGATAAACCAAAATTACCATCTGTGGCAGATCAGGTGCAGTGTTTCTTTGCTTTCATCGACGTTCGGGATCGGATTTGGAAACCCTTCCAGCCCACTCTGAAACTCGATAGGGAACAGTGGCTCCCCTGTCGATTCATATCCTCTTTCTCTCTCGGTGGTTTACACTGACATTGATCGTGTCAGAGGCGATTCCTTCTGTGGGGGCTGGGCTCGTGTCGACGGCAATGTGGTTGACGGTCAACACAGTCGTCATCTTTCAAAATCGAACAAATCACACCCATGCTGAAGGTTGGGGGAGACGGCAGTCCGCAGCTCTGCTGCAGCTGTCCCGTCATGAGAAGACCCAAGAAGGAAGTTAAGAAAAGTGAACCTGGGAACTCCGAGGAAAATGAGGACGCAGAACGTGGGGACGACGTGGTCCCGGGTTGTTGTTGTCACTCTTGGGCGGTGAGGAGCAATCTGGCTAGTTGGATATGAAGCGCGGGCTTGAGATCGGGATAGTCGTGATCGCGGCGAAAGAGAGCATATGTAATAGTTACGGCTCTGATACTTACTGCTCAAACCGGGCGGTTAGTTGCTACTCGTCTGGTGAAGAAACTGAAAAGGTGGAGCTTATGGTGGCGGTGCGCTCCTCGGTGCCGCGGAGGAACTCGTTCCTCCCGTACGCCCGCTGCGTGTCGAGCTCGTCGACGTCGCGCTCTAGCAGCGCCGCCACAGGCACCGCGTCGAGGTGCCCGCGCTCCGTGTCCGTCGGGGCGGGGGTTGAAACTTGACAGTTAGCATGACCATGCGTTGTCAGCGGGACGATTTTACAGTTCTTTTAGAGTCCAGCAGCTAGTTGCTTGCGTTGCCCAGATATGTCGCCAGGAGAGAAATTGCGGGCCATCTGACGAGGTAGTGGAGGGGTCTTGATGTGTGAATAGTGAGGAGGGGTGGGAGAAGAATGAGAGAGGAGGAGCTAGTCCCGAGGTGAAACCGATGCCACAGTTGTGAAGGCGGACACAGTGGAGCGAGAGATTCTGCAACCCTTTGCCTTCAGCCATTCGCGACATCTGCCCGTCTTGAGAGCCGCCCGTACCGGCTCGCTTCCGTGCCCCGTTGCGGTTGTTGCGTGGGATGTGGTTGTGTAACTCGAACGTGAAGAGGGAGAATGAGATTATGGTAGTCGGCTTTTGGGAGGAAGAGAAGTAATGATTGCCGTATTGGCTTTGGAGAGAAAAGAAAGAAAGGTAGCCAGAATCTGCTGGAAGAGGATGAGGAGGTATGAGAAGAAGTTGGAGTGTTGAAGGGGAGGCAGCTGCAGGTTTCTGCGCTGCTTTTACCGTACGGTATTTGTTGTTTAACTCAACGCTGTTGAAAGAAACTCGTTAGCATTGAGGAGCAAGCTAATGATATCAAGAAGTCAATTCAGAGACCGACGTTTCAGAGTACTTGTCAAATCAAGGTTTGTACGAGACAAACAACGGCTGTCGATTATTGTTGTATGTGGACGTGTATGTAGAAAAGAAGAAAACCAGAGCCAAGAACAACACTCCTTTCTCCCACTGCCGCACAACGTCATGCCCTCTCAACCAAACCAGCCACAACAAGCGCCCACAACGACTAGCAGCGTGAGAAGAACTTCCGACATCCGCTCTCAGCTTCGAATGAATCGAGCCACCCTGGGATACACTATGTACCTCCCCACCAACCGCTGTGGTGGATAGCTTGCAACGTGCCGCCATCGCGCGGACTGCGAACAGAAAACTGGGTAAAATGTGCGCCGCCATGATCTATATAGGTCGCATGCGAGTATGAATAAACAAAAAAAAACCGCTGTGGTTACTCGCTACCACAAGCGCCCGGGCCGGAGGGCAAGGGGGAGCCACAACGAGTGCAAGGACGGTGGACGGAAACCGGACGGTGTGTAACGCATGATCAAGACAGGCCGCATGCGCTTAATAAATTAGTAAATAAAGTAGGTATGTATGTATGCTTTCTTCTTCCGAGACATCAGTCCTTCAACTGAGCTTCCGAATTAACTACACACATCCATGGTAGACCCGACGTGACGGTGCATCCTGTCACCGCCATAGTCTAGATAGGCTGTAGATATGCGAGTATGATTAAAGAAAAAAGGAAAGAAAAAAGACGGTGCGTCCGATACTCACACACCAATAGATGCGATCCCGGGAGGAAGGCAGTGAAAAATGGTCAGGGTTGACGATTATCTTGCTCAACCCGAGCCGAGAATGGAATTTGATATATATGGGGAAGTCCAAGGAAGGAATTGGCACCAGATGAGAATATTGAGGCGAGAGATATTTGCCCTCCATCGGCCACTGTGTTGCCTCGGTACACAAACGTCCATTTTCCCTCGTGACAATTCCGTGGGGGGCTGCTCCGTGCTGCATTAGCTATCGATAAATATCCGCAACCACCAACGAACCCTGCAAGCCGGGGGGAAACCCCTTGCTATCGCTGCGGCGGTGGAGTTGTTCGGTCGTTCGTCCACTGACAGATATTACCCACTGTTTTTGGAATTCCTTCCCGGAAGCGAATGCGCGGTGAGCAGCAGTTGCGGGTGGAGGAGGTCTAACCGGCCTCTCGCCTCGGGAGACGAGGTACAGTCAGCTGCAGATGCGGATGGTTGATTGTGAACGACATGCGCACAGTGTGTGACGACCTGTCCGGCGGCACATATGTTGAGGGATGGATAATATATGCTGGCAGAAATAGACGGGCATAATAGAAAGACTCACGCCCGGATAGATATCATATCTGCTCCGATGACGACCCCAAGGCCCCACCCTACCGATTGAGCCGAGCGAGTGACCTCCGAAGACGCGCAGCATGCAGCTAGATATGCGTCCCGCATCCGGCGGTTCCATGCAGCCCAGCTCATCGGAGATGTTTCCTTCGCACGTGCAGAAGCAGGCCTTGCTTGGCGCCCACTCGGTACGAGGCTCAAGTACCGAGAGTGTTCGTCTATATATATGCGACCGTTGGCCCCCAAAACAGTCCGCTAGATATCTACCCAGTCTCGACGGCTGCGCGCTGCATGGAACATCCCCCCCCTTTACTATCATCAAATGCAAACACATCTGTGCCGGTAATATGTACATACAGCACCCCCAGGGCCTCTTGCGTCCCATGCCCGTCGACGGCTATCCTCAAGCAGACTATCGGCTAGCGATGCAGGCTGTGAGGAAAGCGGAAGCGGCAGGGTGGAGAGCGGAGTGAGGGAGGATGTCCGCATGTGTGCCAGAATGCGGCAACGAGAAAGCACACCGCGAACTGTGCCTTCCAAGAGACCTGCCGTTTGCCGCTCCACACGCTCTTGGTTCCGACACCCGTCCGACGGCGCGAGGAGGTTAGGAGTGCTGGCCATGGTGTCAGTATCGCCATGCCAAGCATGCCACGGTAAACAGTCGAATTCCGTGACCGTTACGTTTTCGCCACGACACGGCTTGTGGGCTCAGAAGTTGGCCGAAAATACTTCATGTCCTGTGTTTTTTTGTTAGCTTCACTGTGAACTTTGCTTTGACTGGAAGGGAAATGGTGGAAGAACTGTTGGAAGTGCCGTGTGTAACCAGCCACCGCCATCATCAGCCACCCTGGTTAGCACACTGTGTGACGTTACTTGCGGGCTTTACTTCTTTAATTGTTTATCGTCACACATCAGAACTTACGGTAACCAAACATCCCCAGAGTGGTGGGGTCCAAAGTTGAAGCGCCGCCGTTTCAACTTGGAATAATTCAAATACCGCTGATGACCCGCTCCTGCTACTCGCCGTCCGCTTCTCACTCTCTCCCCTGCCCGTCCTGCCCTCTCCTCCACCACCGCCCGTCCTTCGCTCTTTCTACCTCTTGTATCTTCAGTCAAAGGGCCACCACCGTCGCCGCAAGGATGCACCTCCCAGTCCTCGCCTACATCGGCCACGCCCTGATCAACTACACGTTGGCTAATCCCGCGGGATCCTTGACTCCGCGTGGCCGCAGCTACTACGACATCTTCTCCAGTGGCGTGTTGACCTTCCATCCGGCCGCCGTTCTCTCGCTCCCGGCGCCTTCGCGGATCCCCGAGACCGGACCCCTCAGCATCCCGCTGCCAGCGTACAAGGTTAACATCCTGAGCGGCAACGACTACTTCAAGCTGCGCGAGCCAGACATGCTCGAGCTGGACACCACGGCCGCGGGCAAGGCAGCCAATAGCGGCGCTCTCGTCCATTTGCGTGCTGGAGGCTTCATCCGGATTAATGCCTATCTTGCTAGTGTCATGCAGGGCAATGGCAGTCGAGACATGAAGTACTTGCCCCTACCCACCATCCGGAGCCGTAGTCGCTGACTGGGAACAGGTTCGGCGAAACGGACTTCTGGGAGCCCATAGTTGTCGACACGTCCGATCCGGAACTGAAATGGCTCAACTTCCGCATCATCCTCAGCCAGGGCCGGATCCTCGTCAACTCCGCTACCGGAAAGGCCTACGGCTTCGAGCTCCGTCTGTTTTCGCCGGTTTCGCCCAAGTAGCCGGACCGGACAGATGGCGACGCTGCACTCGAGGGGATTGCGTAGCTTGAGGGGGGAAGAACCGGGAAAGACGGAATGCCACGCAATGAGAGAAATTGAACCGTGTGGGATTCCGGATTGCTGTGTTGTGCAGCGCGGAATGCAAAACCCAGCATTCCCCGACGTAACCGTGCAAGTGTTGATTCCTGGAATTGAACCCCGAATCCCGAATCGTGATCTTCCCGCAACAAGCGGGTGTGGCGGAACAGACCAGGGACTAATCTATCCGGAGGCGAAGACAAAACACAGAAAATAGAAATAGAAAAACAAAACCTCAGCTGATGCATGCAGTGAGCCCCTGCCTTCCGCTAGTATGAGTGCTTAATGTCGTGTTTCCTTTCGCTTAGTTATATAGTACTATCTCAGCCTCCATCAGCGTTTGTAAGCCCGTTGCAGTGCGTAAGCTACCTGTACAACTAATAGAGGGCGGCAATGCGCTTGCCTGCCGCTCGAAATAGCTTAGGGCCAGTTCTTTTCGAGCGTAGCGTAGGTGCCAGGCGTATTGCACAACATATGTACGCTCCCTAGCGCGTCTATTTCCGCGCCCAGACCTCTGAACTAGCCATCGCGATGCCACCCCTACATACCACTACTACTGCTAGAAGTTCCAGCCGGTAAGAGTCGTTGAAGGGGAGCGAGCGCAGGTGACCCATTACTGACGAAGACAGATCCGTCATGTAGCGGGTGGTTTCCCTATCCACATATCCACAATTCTCAGCGGGCAGCTCTCTGGGTGGACTTTCAATTGGGTGGGGAGAGTGTTGATTCGGAGTAGGAAGGTGTCTACTATTCCATCTTCTCCAGAAGATGGATGTCCCTCGACATACTGGCTGCCGACCAAAATCGACGAACGGGACGAAATCCCATCATGCCAAAGAGAAACTTCGCGTCGGGCAGCAAGTACAGCAATGCCGAGCAGTGTTTGTAGGCCAGACAACATAGGGGGAATTCGGAAAATACGTTGAGCCGAACGTTTACCGAGTCACCATATATGTCTGATATACGGTATGTCAGATTTGTGTGGCAGAAAAAAAAATACTCTACGCTGAAAAGAACAGGCCCTTACCCCATCGCCACGAGCTGGTCCGGTCACTCCAAGCGCATGCAGACGACGTTAGCCCTTAATTACAGGGGGCGGGCGGGCGCATACATATACGCACTGGCCAGATACCGCACCTTGCTGCACCGCTCTGGGGAATGCAGCGCTCAATGCAGAAGAGAAGAGCAGACGAAGTGCTGCCGTCATAGGCGCGCTGCAAGTGTGCATTGTGGTGGCGGCGGGGGCCAGTCGAAGCGGGGCGACGAGACAACGACACATGACCGAGTGGGAGCCGACGCATTCCCCCCCCCCCCCGATTTCTCTCCTCCGTCATGGAATTTTCTTAGAAGAACAGCGCTCGCGCGGTGGCGCGGTGGCAGGGGGGATGGATAGAGGCAGTAGCAATCGAGGCGCGCGGAGCTTTGGGAACCGTTTTCTGTTTATCGATCATATACTGGTGATTCCCCCGCCGCGCACGCCAGATTGCCCTGTATCCTGCATCTTCTCCGTGAAATACTGGCCAGGCCTGCGGTGAGGCTCTGGCTCACAATGGCGAGTGGGCTGGTCCCAGTCCCGTATATATACGCGGAGAAGCGTAATATAGTAGTGTGGAGCATCGTAGGGATGAGGTGTTGTGGACGGGTAGTGGGGTGGATTCCTATGACGGCTTGTGCACGATGGCAACAGATGGAAACCACAGCGACTGGGCGGGCGAGTACTCGGTCCCGCCGAAGGTTCCCACCCCGCGCGAGAAGGAATGTTACGCCGTTGGTGCCGGCCACTGAGACATTTGCCAGTAGGTTGGTTATCTTTGCTAGGTTCTGGGGAGAACCCAGACTACCGCCACGGGATTCTAGATATTGGAATCTGTATGACATGACTTTGCACCGTGGTGTCTAGCTCCCGCAGGCGTCTATCGATCAACGAGCCGCGGGCGGCAGCCCCATCTGCACCCAATGCCCCCCCGCTAAGTCCCGGAAATGCCGCTCCTGGTAGATATACGACGCCGGTTTAAAAAGCTCACGCGAGTACATCTCATCGCAGCCAACACGCCGACCGCCGGAGCGGCGAAGTTTATAGAGTAACAGCCCGGTCGACAAAGCGTAGTGGAGAGAAACGTACACGGCTACGGTGGCAGGAGCAACTTGCACGGATCATCTCACGGACACGGCGGTTGAGGGCAGGGGGGGTCCGGAGGCGTCAGTGCACAGTCCGGTGGGAAGCAGAAGATGCAGTTCGGTGCACTGTGGCGGAGATGACGCGGTAGCGGCGGCTGGTGGAAGTGGAAGTGCTCTTGGGGAAGGCGGTGGGATTGGTGTTCACGAACTATCTTTTGGGACGTGGGGAACATCGATACGGCCAATCCCAAGCTACGACACCACCCTCATCCCCAGACTAGAAGAAGCTCCAGCAACCGCCTTGACAGTCACCAGCATTCTTTCCGTTGCAGAACTCTCTGCACGCACATCAGCTCGCCGTCCGGCCCCAGAGAGCACGGGCACTCACCGATTCCAGCAGAGGCGTCTGACTCTCCCATCCCAGTACCGCCGGCGCCGCGGGGTCCGGAGCAGGCCGCACATCCCCAGCGGACCGCCGTGGTCGCGCTCGATGCGCAGTGGAAACTTGCGGTGGACGGGACATGTCGGCGCACCTGGCGGTGGACCAGAACTCCCAGCGGATAGCGCGGTAAGCACTGAAAATAGATATAAGAGGAGGATGAGTGTGTGATTCATTGTTGGCATTTATCGTAGTGGAGATGTGTGGAGTGCATATGTAGAGGAGGGGAAGAGGCGAGAAGGGTATCGATGCGGGTTCATAAAGGCGTAATACGGAGGCGCATATTGAATTGAAATGAAGAGTTTTGGGGTGCCATTGAATGAACAATTGTGCAATCGAACTGGGCCGAGCCATGGGATGGAAGGTGAGGAGAGTAACTGATGTACGGAGTGCATATGGACGTACCCTGACAGACCTGGGAATGTCACGTATCAGTATCCTTTCTGGAAGATAGCGTAGAAGACCCACATTTGGCCTCGATGATTTCGTATCTAACGGCGAGCGGTTGAACCCAGAAATATCGGTCGGCGTCTGAGCTTGATCTGCAGTAGGGCCGGTGGGCGATCAGTGGGGATCTGGTCGGACTGCTGGCACAAGAGCCGAAGAGAAGGGAAATGGAAGACGGGGAGTACGAAAGCGGGAGGGGAGGAGACATGACGGCGGGAAGGCGACACTCACTGACGGGGACAGTGTTTGCTAGTATTCAGATTCCCCATGCACTACCGCCGTTTGTGTGTTTGTTGCTATGCATAAACCAACTGAATCCTCCCAAGCGCGGACGAGGAAAGTCGGATGGACAATCTGAGAAGTTACGGTCACTTGCCTCCGCAAGCCCGAAGAAAAAAAAATTGAAAAATTTAGATGTATGAAAGGATAGCGCTGTTCCCCATTGAGGGTGATTGGTGTACAGCAGCGGATTTACTAACACGGGAGCTGTAGACGACAGACGCATGGGGCGTCAGATGTCAAATTACAACCACCTCGATCCTCATCCCTCTTCATCTCCTTCTCGATCTTCTCCCGTACTCAAGCTCCAGTTCTCGCCATGCTTTCTCCCCACATTTTACCGCCCGATCTCATTGCAGCAACCACCGCTACTCGGCATCGACCTGCCATACGCCCGTGCCATTGATACCGTTCCGAGCTGTGAGCTTACCGCTGGGATTCGACACAATAACCACCACGGACCTCAGATGCAGCAGTGCGCACGTACGGCTTACGCACCCTCGATCGTTCACGGCCATCCTGGTATACCTCCGCGCTTGATGGAAGATCAGAATGTTGCCATGTGTCGATTGGCCTGAGCTGCCAGCCAGCAGGTGAAGAGGATGCGGAAGCGATTCCCGCAGGCCAAGATAATACCGCTGCAGGCCTTTTCTTCGAAGTCGAAGAGATGGGCCCCTTGCTATCCTCAAGCACTCGAGGCTATACGGATACGGTCTCAGTTATGGATTCAGCGCACTGAAAAGCCGCCATTGCGGATGAAATGGAGTCACTCCGATCGTATGAAGTATTCAACGCAGATATTCCTGGACTTTCCACGACGCGAGAGCGAGAGTAAGAGGAGACCCGAATCGGCTAGCTAGGGTACCTGCAAAAGTTACTAGAGAAATTTGAGCTGCATATGTACCTCGAGGGGGGAGAGCTACGCCTATGGAGGCAAATGCAAACCCGTCACCCCCGACGCAAAGACGAAGAATCTGCGGACCACAATTAGTACCATCAGGCGGTTGTGCATCTTATACATACGCTGCTCCCGGAAGCCGTGTCCCGATACCGCATACGCGATAGGCGGTCTCGGCAGCTCTGCCGGAGGTACCTTGGTCCACCCGTGGGACCACTATCAACCGCCGGGGGTTTTTTCAACGATGGGGCTCAAGGAGCGAAAGAAAAGGGTGTGATGTATGGGCAAAGGGAGGGGTGTTGGGGTTAGGGTTGGATAGCTTAAGGGTTCGGACATGTTTTGCCCACACACTAGTACTAGTGTGCCAGCGGCACCCAATACCTTCTAGTTCTCTGTAGCTTAACCAGATCTCTTAGACATCCTCACCCCCATCGAGCACACTGTCGTCTACCTCCCATTCGTGTGCCCGTCTCTTTTCTCCCCTTCATCGAACACATTGTCGTCTAACTCCCATTCGTGTGCTCGCCTCTCCTATCCTCCTCCCCACGCCGCGCCGTGCACAACGCCGACGGGGTCCTCCCAGCTCCAGAAGGTATGTTTCCATGCTCCCCTTCTCACCCGCTGGGCCGTGTCCTGATCCCTCGAACCCATAGACAATTCCCAACAGAGCGCTCCACCCCGGCCTTGCGACATCTCCAGCAACCATCTCTTCCAGCTTACCCGGCTCCGACGATTCCTCTACGGCCCAGCCTCCGGTAAACCGTAGGCAAGCCATACCAGCTAAACGCCGAACCTTCCCGCCCATCAATGCTGCAGTCACCCTTGGCTATCCGGTCGCCTGAACCGCTGTCCGGACCTCTCGCGGCGGTGCCGCATTCAGCTCCACACGCGCCTGCCCATCCTGTGTTGCCGATGGCCAATCTCATGGCCAGCCAGTCCCACTTGGAGAAGGACCATAGCCTTCAATTTCCCAGTGGACATCTACCATTCCGGCGAGACGGTGTGGTTTCGGATGCATCCACACTGGGCCATCGGAGTCGTCGGTGAGGTACCAGCTTCGGCAGACGGCTGCCACAAGATCCAGCCGTTGCACTCGACGCGCTGCTCCTCTGAAAGCAGATGGAGCCGCACATTGTCATTCCTACAACAACCCAAATTCATCGCTTGACAAAAACATTCTATCAGGCTCCCGCCGGGGGTGGCCCGGAGCACTCCGGCCCTAACTGACCCGAATCTGGGACCGGCTGGCGCGATGGTATGATCCTGCGCCTGTAGGGGTGCATTGCTAGATACTAACGGAAGGAGCAGTCAGGAGCTCGGAGGCATAACAATGGCTCGTTACCCACGACAAGCCGGTGAGAGTGGGAATCGTTGCCCCAGAGTTTTCACGGTAGTTTTTATTTTATTTTGTTTTATCTTATTGTTAATTGCTTGTAAAAAAAAATTCACAACCCTTCAACGTTGTCGTCTTTTGTTTTGGCTCGGAGACCCCGAGAGCTACAGCGCCACAACAAAAGGCCGTAAATTGGTACTGGTTCCAATCAGTAGTTCCACAAACACCGGTTTAATGAAGCGACAATCTTTCACCTTAAACACCAAAAACACTCCCGCATATCCCTCAATCCCATCATGCTCCCCAAAATGCCACTCTCCGGAGCCCCGTCCGCCAGCGATAGAAGCGCCAGATCCGATCCCACCAAAACCCCCCGAAGCGAGGCACCTCCCACGAATACGTCTGCCGTGGCCGGCCCTCCCCTGGTCAACTTCGGCGACTTCTTCAATAACGCCACAGAGCCGCCCTGTTCTTGCCAGTCTCTGGCGGAGAGGTCGCTTCGTATGGCACGGCTCACTCAGAATACAATCGAGAAACCCTTTCGAAGCACCCAGCCCGCCGTATGCTGGATTACGACCGTGTGAACGAGCAGGGTCGCGAATTTCTTTCACATCGCGGTCGGAAGCCGAGTGCGTTCTTCCGGTCTTGTCTTTCAGAAGAGGGGGGAATCAAAGCGCGCGGCGGCTGACCTGTGCCAACGCAGACTGGTTGAACCATGATCCGTTCGATGAGGGCGACATGAAAATGTCTCCCAAGGGGCTCGAGGGGTCTGCCAGGGCTGATTGGTTGAAGAGGCTGACGCGGCGAAGTCTTGCAAGAAAACTGGCGACAAGGCTGTCGAAAACGTCGGCTTAAAGATGGATACGGAAGACGTAGTAGATGAGCGCGAGGGAATCGCTGCCGAGGCGAGTGGCGGCCAGGCCGGCATGAAGGTTGACAAAACCACTGGCAAGATCGCTGGCAAGTTTACTGGCAAGCTCGCTGGCAAGATTGCTGGCAGGATCGCTGGCAAGGTTGCTGGCAGGATCGCTGGCAATCACTGACAAGAAAATTGGCGCGAAGGTGAACATAAAGGGCTGAGTCAGCGAAAAGAACTAGCCCGTGGGCGCTGGGACTCCTACTAGCTTGTTGTGCGTGCTTGACTGTTGGCTCGTTTCCTGGGCTGTTGAGGCTTACTTAGACGGGCGGACGGAACACACTTCGCTCATCTCCATGTTCTTTGTGACAGTGTGAGAAAGGAGATGACGCAGCGTGCATTAGGTCACTTGGCTTTCTTAGAGGTTCGCAATTATGGCGGTGTATTAGCTGCTGCGTATCCGTGCGTGAAGGTACGTACAACCTGTCAGCCTCCACTAGACGTCTGCGATTTCCTACCACGGCTCACGAGCGAACGGCTCGCTTCCTACGATAATCACCAGAGCTGCAGCCGAACGATGGAGATCCCCCGCAGTCCGATGCTATACTCGCGGCAGTGGGTGGCATGTGAAAACAAAGCCCATAATCACCGCTAGACACTCGCTCTCCGGCTTTGCAGCGAGCTTCGCTACTGCGTTGCACGGCCATGACTCTCGATCGTACGCACTGAATCGTCACCGCCACCAGCGGTATCACCCCACTCCTTCCTACAGCAATCCCGAGGAGTAACGTTTTGAAGACGATCATCACGTTCCGCTATCACCAACCGCGCCCATGAAAGAATCGACAGTTCATTTCACACGGAACTGCTCCGATCCCGCTCCAGCCAACAATCATTCTCGCCGCTCACAACTCCGCGCCCGCCACGGCCGCCACGGCCACCACAGCGCCAACCGCCACCACGACAGCAACCGGCAGCACAGCGTTCGGGTGCACCATCGCCGCCGCGCTCTGGACAGCTGCTTGCCCCCGTCAGCGCGCTGCTCCCAGCCAGGATAGAGGTGTACTCACTGCCTCCGCCGCCCTTGGGCTTCTTGCTGCTACTGCCCTTACCGCCCTTACCGCCCTTCGGCTCCGGCGCCGGGGATGCGAGGGCTGCGAGCGGGAGGGAAAAAAGTAGAAGCGATAGCAGGGGTAGACGCATTTTCGGTGTTGGGTCTGTGGGTGTGGATGGCAAGGTATGAGGAGTTCGGAAAGATGTGTTTGACCCAGGTTATGTACTTCCGTTCTGTAGTCCCGAAAGGCGGATGATTGCTTCAACTTGAAGGAGTGGCTTTGCACGTGGCTGACCGGGACTAGTTACATTCAAAGTAGCCAGGCGAACAAAGAACCCGTAGTTACGTCATCAGTGACGGGTCGCAAGAGCAAACGGCATGGCAATGCTGGCTATGAATGCTACCACTGTGCCGTACACCAGCGGACGCTTGTGTAGTGTAGTGGTTAGCACGTCGGATTTTGATTCCGGAGTCCTCAGTTCAAACCTGGGCACGAGCTTTCACTTTTTGGTTGCCCACCCACTTACTGCACTTACTATTAGCCTTGCTACTCGGCAGCTACTGGTGGGCACGGCACGGGAGCGGAGGGAACGCGTAGACTATGAAGGGCTGGCAATAAGCGAGGCGACACATCGCGATGCGACCTCCCGTCACCCCTCATTCCTCATTCCTCATTCCTCATTCAACGCACACATCTACAAAAGCGCCACGATCACCCCCACCGCGGCCACTACGCCCCACACCATGGCGACGCTGACGCTGCCCCCACACCCAGCGCTGTTGCGCCAGCCCCACCCGAAATAGGGAACATCAACGATGATAGGGTTTGTGTTTAGTATTGTGTTATCGCCGGCCGCGGCTGCAGTCGCTTGTGGGACCGATGAGGCAGAGGCTAGGAAGCCTAGTGCTATCGCGAGGAGGGTGGGCGCTTGCATTCTATCGATCGCGGAACTTAGGAAGTGTGGGCGGAGGACGTAGAGTGGCGGCAAGTGGATGAGGAAAAGGAGGTGGTAAGGTGAGACTGACGGAGTTGACATACCGAGCGTGTGTGGAGGCGTCTAGAATACCTGCGCTCAAGTTGATCATGGACTGTGCGGTGGCCGAATTGTGCCGGATTATATAGACGGGAACCGCCAGCGGGGGTGGGTTTCTCTGTCACGAGGAGACCACGAAAGTCTCACTGCTGGACAGAGCGAGTATGGCTCGCTTTCGGCTGCCATTACCCACGCGACTATTTGAGGGGAGACATCAGTCATATGCTCTTCCCTCGGTGGGCGCACCGACACCAATCGTTCCCTGTACAAAGGCTCTACATGTCAACCAGGATCCTGTTCGCTCAGAACCCCCACCCTCGATAACAGAATACGCCCGCTGGTAGAACCGCGACGAGGCCAGAAACAACGTGCGGTCAGATGGAGCCCTACGGGGTGGCGGGCGCTCATCCGGAATCGGATATCTAGCAGAGCAAGCGGATCACGGAGAACCACACAGACCGTGTAACCCCAGAGTTGCACCTCGCGAAGGACACCGCGTCGGTTGCTGGTCGGAGCACATGGCTGGACTGCAGGCAGTGGGGCGGATGGGGCGGTTCGGTGGAACTAGTGTTAGTCCTGGTCCAATGATGGAAGGAGAAACTTGTCGATCGAGCACATCGCCGAATACCCCAATGCGGTAAACCACTATTAAAGCCCGATCGCTAGCAAATAGTCATCTTATCTAATCATCACTCTGCTTGATCAGTTAACCACGACTATCGCGCCCAACGACCGCCGAATACTCATATTCGCCGCCTATATCGTTAAATGATCGGATCTCGCAGCCCGAACGACTATCGTACGCTCTGGAGACATATTCGGCTGTAAGATCAATTCCCCCTTGTGCCTTTCGTTTCTGTTTTCCTTGGTTGGTTCAACTCGCCGACGCCAATACCACGTGATGTATGCAATGTCACCGCGGGAATAGATATATCGCCGCCACGAAGCTATGCTCGACAAGTAGACAATGTATACGAGTCCTAGATTGAGACTAGAGAGTTGCACAGACAAGATGCATATCGCGCATAAGACACAACGTGCAGCCCAATTAGCATATCATTCCATAGGAACACTGGCGCTGGGAAATCCTTCCGCGCCCATCCCATCACTCGTTCACCAGGCGGTCTCGCTAAACGGCAGTCAAGTGTAGGTTGCGTCCCGCAGCTGCACCTGGCCTCACTCGTCGCTGGACCGAGGGTTCGCCTTCGGATCGTTCAAGTCTCTTCTTCCCGCTTGCTCTCCGTCCCAACCTCGCTCCACTCACTCTCTGTTCCAGTCAATCCTCACTTCCCTCCCGCACTGAACCTCCACCCCGATCACCCGCCACTACTCGGTCGAAGGTTTTGCGTAGGCTCTTTTTCCTCCCACCACCTCCCCACCCAACCATCCTCCGCTCCTCGCCTTGGTTCTGAGGTACTTCCGGCTCGCCCACTGCCAACCTCTCCGTCTCCTTGGGCGGTTCTTTCCAGCCAGCCGTCTCCGACACATTGCTCTCGCGCTGCGCCGTCTCCAACGTCACGATATCTCCTTTCCGGGGCATCACTGCTCCAACCATCTCCACTCATTGCCATTGTTGTGCTGCGTCTTCACCACAGCCACCCTTCTTTCTCCTGCGTTTTCAGATAAACCATCACCGTTCCGGCCGCCTTGGGTTCTCTGCGCTCGCGACTCAACCACCCCGCGACGTCCGCGTAACAATCCTACAGTCCCGCGTAACGACACCCCCGCACATCGGCATTCCCGGATAGGTAAGCTCCTCAATCAGGCAAAATGGCGGATCGCAACGATATCGAGCTCTCCTCACTTTCTCCCTTCAACCCTCCTCCTCCCTTTGCTCGTCCCCCCACTACTCCTCCTCGCGCCCACCATCGCACCCCCCACGACGACACCCACCACCAAAGCCCCTTTCACGATAGATATCACTATCGCAAGTCCAGAATGGTCTCCGACGGATTCGCCGCCGAGATCCCCGAGATCGCTGCCCCCGAGATCGCTGCCCCCGAGATGCAACCGTCCGGCGACGGTGATGGAAGACACGCGCTTGCGACTACCAGACACTATCCGCGCCACTGGCTCACCGGTCCGAACATTGAGGACATCGTGCTCAGTACTGAGTACGAACGCAGCGAGTTGCGCGCCGAAGGCTGGCGTTGGTGCATCAAGCAGTGGCAGATCCCGGACTGCATCGCCATCCCGCCTGATGAGAACGAAGAAACCGAGCGCAGGGCTCTTAATCCTGTCGCGCGCGGCCGCGCTTCCAACTCCTTCGCGCTGACGGAGGACTACAAGCCGACGAGGTTCGAGCAGTCCATGCTGAACCTGATGCACTTCCGTCGTCTCTGCATGTTGGTCGGTCCTTTTCCGCACCACATGGATCTCCCCGAGGGATACGACTTCATCGACTTCTACGTCTCTGGATTCGGTCGCTGGTTCATCAGCATCTTCCAGCAGAGGGACGAGATGTTCTGGCTGTCCGAGTTTCAGTACACGCGCCTGTTCAAGGTCTACATCGGAGGATTCGCGTTCAATCGCTACCTCTCCAGCGAGGACGAGGACGGCTCGCTGCTGCGCGAGTACCTCTTAAGGTCCATCGAGCCGAGCGAGTGCGTCGTCGACCCGTCCACCATGACGGTCGAGGAGTTCTCCTCGTGGGCTCCGTCCAACGAGTGGCACTACGCGGACGACGGAACCCGCCGCCGCCTCCCAGCTGCCCCCGCCGCCGTCACCGCCACTATCGCCGCCACCCCCGCCACCGCCGCCCAGGAGCCGGAGGAGCTCGGGCAGCCCGAGGACTACCAGCCGCCGCCGACGCGCCACCGCTGGTGGGAGACGCGCGAGCACTTCCTCGCTGGCCACCGCATCTGGCAGCAGCAGCGCCGCGAGCGTTACGCCAAGTTCGGACGGATCCCGCCCGAGGACGAGAGACCCGGCCGCGAGGGCTACTTCGGCGAGGCCAACCTCGACCCGCATCCGGACGTAGCCATCGTCATGCCCGGATACGTCTACCCGGCCGCTGACGTCGAGCGCAACGCCGCGCCCGCCCCGCGCCCCCCCACCTGCGCCTCTCGCGCCGTCGGCTGGCTCGAGAAGACGATCCGCAAGTATCCCAAGAGGATGCTCGTCTTGGCCCTCCTCGTCGGAGCGGCTGTCGCCACCGCCGCGATCGTGCCACCCTTCCTCCTGGCCATCCCCAGGGGGGGAACCGGACCAGAGCTGGCGCCGAGCCTGCTGCTTCCGGGTGTCTGGGAGGCTGCACCGCCGCCAGCCCCGTTGCCGACCCTGTCGCCAGCCCAGCAGTCGGCTGGAGCGCGTGTCCACACAAAGTGGGACACCGCGGCTCATACCTAGGTCGCCGAGTAAGTATCCGCCCCACCCCCCGCTAGCCAAAGTTTCCATCGCTAACTCCTCGCAGTGCCTGAGATTGCATCGGGACCTTAAAAGTGCTTTATTGTCATGTTCTGTTTTTTTTCCCCTTGTTTTTTTCCCTCCCATTTCGCACGTTCGAGTTGCTATTTTCTTTTCCTACCGATCCTGTATCCCTTCTCCCCTCCTGTACTGTTTTTTTTTCTTGTTTTTCTCCTGCAAGGGG
>Ga0307508_10001416_pt1 | contig 26988 bp, 19 predicted proteins | sample 9_EM_MG_FD_203089 | JGI IMG/M metagenome (GOLD analysis project Ga0307508, IMG submission 203089) | Populus trichocarpa ectomycorrhiza microbial communities from riparian zone in the Pacific Northwest, United States - 9_EM | ecosystem: Host-associated > Plants > Roots > Unclassified | place...
GCCCTTGTCGCCTGCGTACAAGAACCCGACGGGTGTGTACGAACGCACGGTGGACGTCCCCGCCGACTGGGCCGGACGCCGGATCGTGCTCCAGGTCGGGGCCGCAGAGAGCGTGCTGCTTGTGCACGTGGACGGGCGGCCCGTCGCCATCTCCAAGGACTCCCACCTGGCCGCCGAGTTCGACCTGACGGAACTCGTGCGTCCCGGCGAGCAGGCGGTCGTACGGCTGACCGTCGTGAAGTGGTCGGACGCCTCGCACATCGAGGACCAGGACCAGTGGTGGCACGGCGGGATCACCCGCTCGGTGCTGCTGTACGCGACGGATCCGCTGCATCTCGCGGACGTGACCGTGCGTTCTTCCTTCCATGGCGAGCTGCGGGTCGACTGCCGGGTGCGGGACGCGGGGGGCGCGCTGCCCGAGGGGTGGTACGTCAGCGGCGACCTCGACGGTCTCCCGTTGGCGCAGGACGCGGAGTTCGACCGGTTCAACGCCGAGGACGAGCGGGTGTCCGACTTCCTCGGCGAGGCACGGCTGCGGACCCGGGTGGCGGACGCCCGCACCTGGAACGCCGAGACGCCCGAGCTGTACGGACTGACCGTCCGGCTGCACCGCGCCGACGGCACGGTCGCCGACGTCTCACGGCACCGGATCGGCTTCCGGGACGTCGAGATCGTCGGCCGGGACCTGCTGGTCAACGGCGAGCGGGTCTTCATCCGGGGCGTGAACCGGCACGACTTCCACCCGCTGACCGGGCGGACGGTGTCGTACGACGACCTGCGCGCGGATCTGGTCCTGCTGAAGCGCTTCGGGTTCAACGCGATCCGCACCTCCCACTACCCGAACGACCCGACGCTGTACGACCTCGCCGACGAGCTGGGTTTCTATGTCGTCGACGAGGCGGACATCGAGTCGCACGACCACGCCCACGAGATCGCCGACGACCCGCGCTATCTGGGCGCCTTCGTGGACCGGGTCTCGCGGATGGTGCTGCGGGACAAGAACCACCCGTCGATCATCGTCTGGTCGCTGGGCAACGAGTCCGACTACGGGGCGGGCCATGACGCGGCCGCCGGGTGGGTACGGCGGCACGATCCGACGCGGCCGATCCAGTACGAGGGTGCCGCCAAGCTCGACTGGGCGGCGACGGACGACGCCTCCGACATCGCCTGTCCCATGTACGCGCCGTTGGAGGACTGTGTCGCGCACGCCCTGTCGGGCACGCAGACCAGGCCGCTCATCCAGTGCGAGTACTCCCACGCGATGGGCAACAGCAACGGCACGCTCGCGGACCATTGGGCGGCCATCGAGTCAACGCCGGGACTTCAGGGCGGGTTCATCTGGGAGTTCTGGGACCACGGCATTCTCCAGCGTGTGAACGACGGCAGACCGGTCGGACGTGGGGGCGTCGGGCTCTATGACAACGGTGTCACCGCACCCGGCCACCGCTGGGCCTACGGCGGTGACTTCGACGAGACCATCCACGACGGCGCGTTCATCGCGGACGGCGTGGTCTTTCCCGACCGCACGCCCAAGCCGGTGATGTACGAGCACCGGGAGATCGCGGCGCCGGTGCGCATCGAGTGCTTCCGGCACGAGGGCATCGTCCTCGGCAACCACCAGCACTTCCGGAGCCTGGGCTGGCTGACCGGCCAGTGGGAGCTGGCCCTGTCCGACGGGGGCACGCTGACGGCACCCGCCGAACTGCCCGATCTGCGGCCCGGTGAGACCGCGACGGTCGAGCTGCCGTTCGAGCTGCCCGCGGAGGGCGGCGAGGCATGGCTGACACTGCGGGTGACGACCGCCGGTGACGAGCCGTGGGCGCCGCGCGGGACCGTGGTGTGTGTGCCGCAGGTGCGCCTGCGGGAGGCTCAGCCGCAGGCTCCGGCAGCGGTGCGGGACCGTTCCGTCGAGGTCGACGGTGACGGTCTCCTGGTCCACCCCCTGCTGGTCTCCGCTCCCGTGCTCTCCCTGTGGCGGGCGCCCACCGACAACGACGAGCTGGGCGGCATGGCGCCGCGCTGGCGGGACTGGGGGCTCGACGCGCTGGTGCGCAAGGTCGCGGACGTGCGCCGGAGCCACGGGCGCGTCACCGTGCACGCCGAGTACGCCTGTGAGGCGGGCGTCGTCCGCCATGTGCAGGTCTTCACCGCGGTCGAGGGCGGTGTCCACGTAGAGGAGTCGGCCGAGCTGCCGGACGCCCTCGACGACGTGGCGCGGGTCGGCTCGGTGTTCGAGACGATCGCCGGGCTCGACCTGATGGACTGGTACGGGCAGGGCCCCTGGGAGTCCTATCCGGACCGCAGCTTCGGGGCGCCCGTCGGCCATCACTCCGTGCCCGTGGACGAGCTGTTCACCCCCTATCTGCGCCCGCAGGAGAGCGGGGGCCGGCACGGAGTACGGCACTTCACGCTCTCGTCGCCGGACGCCACCGGCCTCACGGTCGCCCTGGACGAACCGCGCCAGGTCGGCGTGGCCCGGTACCGCGCCGCGGACCTCACCGCCGTGACCCACCACGACGAACTCGTCCCGCGGGCGGGCTGTGTGGTGCACATCGACGCGGCCCATCGCGGCCTCGGCACCGCCTCGTGCGGTCCCGACACCTCTGCCTCCTATCTCGTCGCGCCGGGCGTCCACCGCTGGAGCTGGACCCTGCGCGCCCTCTGAATCCCCCTTCTTCCTCACTTCCCTTGCTACGGAGCACACGTGTGTACTTCGCATGACCACCACCAGGGCGAGGCCGCGCAGGCCGGTGCCGGGCGGCGCAGTTTCCTGCGGGCCACGGCGCTGCTCGGCGCCGCCGCCACGGCGGGGGTCGCCCTGCCGACCGTGGCCGAGGCCTCGGTGTCCGGCCGGCGTCCCGACACCGAGAGCCGGCGTTTCACCCTCGCCGTCATGCCCGACACCCAGTACCTCTTCGACGGGCCGAGCATCGACAAGGCGCCCGTCGAGGCTTCCCTGCGGTATCTGCTGGAGCAGGGGAAGGACGAGAACATCGTCTTCCTGTCCCACCTCGGCGACCTCACCCAGAACGGCGCGGCGGCCGAGTTCACCGCGATCGGCGAGGCGTTCCGGCTGCTGGACCGGCGGGGCGTCGGCTACAGCGTCCTCGCGGGCAACCACGACGTGAAGTCGTCCACCACCGACCAGCGCGGCTCGACGCCGTACCTCGACGCGTTCGGACCGGACCGGTTCAAGGGCCAGAAGTCCTTCGGCGGCGCCTCCACGGACGGCTACAACACGTACCACGTCTTCAAGGCTGCCGGCCGGGAGTGGCTGGTGCTCGCGCTGGACTGGCGTCTTTCGGACAAGGGCTACGCCTGGGCGAAGAGCGTCCTGGCCGCCCACCCGAAGACGCCGGTCGTCCTGACCACGCACGAGCTGGTCGTCGAGGACGACACCCTGTCGGACTACGGTCAGCAGCTGTGGGACCAGCTGGTCAAGGACCACGACCAGATCTTCCTCACCCTCAACGGGCACTACTGGCCGGCCGGTCGGGCGACCCGCAAGAACACGGCGGGCAACGACGTCCACCTGCACCTGACCAACTACCAGAACCGGTACTTCGGCGGCGCGGCCATGATCCGCCTGTACCGCTTCGACCTCGACCGCGGTGTGATCGACGTGGAGACGGTCTCCCCGTGGATCCTGGGCCGGGCCTCGAAGGGGCTCAACGAGCTGGAGCGGCAGGAGATCGAGCTCAGCGGTGACGCCGACCGGTTCTCGGTCGACATCGACTTCGCCTCGCGTTTCGCCGGCTTCGATCCGGTGCCGGCACGTGCGGCGCGCCCCGCGTCGAAGATGCTGGTGCCGGGCACGGTCGCGTACTGGCGCTTCGAGTCGGCGGTGTCCGGGACGGTCCGCGACCTGTCCGGCCGCGGCAACGACCTCACCGTGGTGTCGGTGGGCGGCGGCGCGCTGGGCTGGTCCGCCGACCATCACCCCGACCAGCCCGGCCACGGCAGCCTGGAGTTCCAGGGCTACAAGTCGCCGCTCAAGGGCGCGTATCTGAAGACGATCGACGGCGCCCCGCTCAACTCGGCGACGTTCAAGAGCGGTTACACCATCGAGGCGTTCTACCGTCTGCCCGCGGACTGGGACCCGGACCACAACGCCTGGTCGGGACTGGTCAGTCGGACCGGTACCGGCGGCGCCGCGGGCAAGACCGGCGACGACCCCGACGAGCCGCTCGCCACGCTGTCGCTGTCGAACGACCGTGAGCCGCAGTGGGCCATGCGCCCGCTGAACCAGGAGGGCATCGCCACCAACTGGGGTCAGGAGACCCCGCTGGAGACCTGGTGGCACCTCGCCCTCGTCAACGACGGCAAGCACTCCACGCTGTACGTCCAGGGCTGCCCGACCGTCCGCAACCCGAAGGCGTCCGCCGTGGGGATCACCTCGGTCGGGCTGCCGTGGCTGCTCGGCGGCTACGAGTACGGCGGCGAGATCGACCAGATCCTGCACGGCCGGCTCGGTGACGTCCGGATCGTCGGACGCGCCCTGCCTGTCTCCTCCTTCATGACTCACTGACTGGGATCACCATGACCGAGCAGCAGCTGCCCTCTTGGGCCGACCCGTCCGTCTCCCCCGCCGGTCTCGACGCCCAGGGCGTGTCGAGACGCGGGCTCCTGCGCCGCGCGGGCCTGTTCGGCGCCGCGTTCACCCTGGGCTCGGCGGTGACACCCGCGCTGGCCGCCTCCCGGCGCCCCGGTCTCGGTGGCGAGGACCCGCGTCTCGCCTACCTGGTCGGCGACCACCACGTGCACTCCGTCTACAGCCACGACGCCAAGTACACGTTCTCCCAGCAGGCGAAGGCCGCCGCCAGGTACGGCCTCGACTGGATGGTGTTCAACGAGCACTCCAACTTCGGACACGCCTACTACGGCGCCGAGTTGGAGCACAAGGAGATCCTCAAGGCCCGCGCGGAGAACCCCCGCCAGCTGCTCTTCCAGGGCCTGGAGTGGTACATCCCGGCCGCCGAGCACTGCACGGTGTTCGCGGCTCCCGGCCCCCACGAGGTCGATCTGCTCACCCGGTTCGAGCTCGCCTACGACGGCAAGCTGCTGAACTACACCGAGGGCTCCGCCGGTGCCACCGACACCGCCCGCAACGAGGCGCACGCCGTCAAGGCGATCAAGTGGCTGGCCGAGCAGCGCCGTTCGGGCTACGTCGACGACGTCCTCGTCCTCGCCAACCACCCGCTGCGCCTCGGCATCGACTCCCCGCACGAGATGCGGGGCTGGCGGGACGCGGCCCCCGAGATCATGATCGGCATGGAGGGCGCGCCCGGCGCCCAGGGCGCGGCGATCCCCGGCTGGCGGGGCACCGCGTCCATCCGCGGCGAGTACGAGAACAAGCCGACGGCGCAGTCGTGGTCGGGCTATCCGACGGACGCGTATCTGACGTACGGCGGCTTCGACTGGGCGACGGCGACCGTCGGCGGGCTGTGGGACTCGATGCTGGCGGAAGGCGGCCTGTTCTCGATCACCACGAACTCCGACAACCACCGGACCGTCTTCGACACCTGGAAGAACGGCGACTGGCCGGCCGGACAGAACTTCGACAACACCGGCAAGCTGCCCGACCCGGTGAACACCGACACCGCGCAGCCCGGCAGCGACTTCTGGCCCGGCGAGTTCAGCCGCACCCACGTCGGCGTGACCCGCTACGGCTACCGCTCGGTGATGGCGGGCCTGCGCGCGGGCCGGGTCTGGGTGGACCACGGGCATCTGCTCGACGGGCTCGACGTGCGGGTGAAGCGGGACTGCGACCCCGGGCGCGGTGTCACGCTGGGCGGGCGGCTGCGGGTCCGCAAGGGCGAGCGCATCACGCTGTACGTCACCGTCACGAGCGCCTCCCGGGCCAACCCGCAGGGAATCCTGCCGGAGTTGGCGCACGTGGACGTGATCCGAGGTGCGGTGCGCGGTCCCGTGAGCGACCGGGACGGCTGGAAGGCGCCCGACACCAAGGTCGTACAGACGAAGGACGTGTCGGGCCGGAAGGGGACGTACACCCTGCGCATCCCGCTGACCGCCGGGGACGAGTCCTTCTACGTCCGGCTGCGCGGCAGCGACGGCAACCGCCACGGTGCGGGCTACCTCGGCGCCTCCGTCGACCCGCACGGGCCGATTCCGCACGAGCCCGGGAACGGTGACCCGTGGGCGGATACGTGGTTCTATTCGAACCCCGTGTTCGTCGACGTGGCAGGTGCTTGATGAAGCGTCATCTCACTGTCCTGAGCTGCTTATTAGGTGCCTTCGCGCTGGGCGGGGGTCCCGCCTTCGCGGGCGGTGACCCGCACTGGGTGGAGACCGGTACGGCGTACACCGACACCCTGGGCGGTGGCCAGGGGCTGGCCAGCCGCGCGGACGGCACGCTGCTGTACCGCGGGCTCGGCTCCATCCCCCTCGACCTGCGGGCCAAGGGCTGGAACCACGTGGGTGACCCGGACATCGCGCGCGGCTACGTCTTCGACGCCTATCAGGGCGCGGACACCGCCACGTCGAAGATGTTCGCGGTCACCACGCCGGCCGGCAGACGCTACGAGTACGTGCACGCGCTCAACCCCGGTGAGAAGGTCAACAACTCCTTCGCCGCCGTCTCGCCCGACGCCCAGTGGCTGGTGTCGGGCGAGTGGGGGGACCAGAACAGACTCCAGGTCTTCCCCGCGCCCCTGTTGAACCCGTCCACGCCCTCGGCGGGCGGGGCGCTCAAGGAGGCCTGGCAGATCACCCTGGACAAGCCGGTGCGTGACATCCAGGGCTGCGACTTCGTCACCGACACCCGGCTGGTGTGCGCCTCGAACGACGCCACGGGCACACTGTTCCCCGAGCTCCGCCCCCTCCTCCAGGTCGACCTCCCGCACAAGGTGGACGGCCGACCGGTCACCGGCAAGGTGCGGAGCCTGTTCGCCCTGCCGCAGCGCAGCATCTGCACGGACGGCTCGTTCGAGTCGGAGGGCGTGGACTACGACGTCGACAGCGGCACGTTGCGGGCGGAGATGATCCCGCCCGGGGTGTGCGCGCTGTCGACGGCCGTGTACTCGTACCGTCAGGCGTAGAACCGCGACAGGCTCTGCAACACCGCCGCCGGCTTCGCGCCGCCCTCGATCTCGATCGCCCCGTCGACGGTGATCTGCACCCCGCCCGGCACGTCCTCGACCTCCGTGAGCTTGGCGACGAGGCGGATGCGGGAGCCGACCTTGACCGGGGAGGGGAAACGCACCTTGTTCAGGCCGTAGTTGACCTTGGTGGTGACGCCCTGGACGTCGAGGAGCTCGGTGAAGAGGGGGATGAACAGCGAGAGGGTGAGGTAGCCGTGCGCGATGGGGGCGCCGAAGGGGCCGGCCGCCGCCTTCTCGGGGTCCACGTGGATCCACTGGTGGTCGCCCGTGGCGTCGGCGAAGGTGTTGATGCGCTCCTGGGTGACCTCGATCCACTCGCTGGTGCCGAGGTCGCCGCCGGCGAGCTTCTTCAGTTCGTCGAGGCCGTTCACGGTGACGCTCATGTAGCAGTCCTTGTCTAGGAGTTGGAGCCGTAGCGCTTGCGCACCCGGGACTTGAGAAGCTTTCCGGAGGCGGTGCGCGGGAGTTCGTCCGCGACCACCACCGACTTGGGGATCTTGTACTTGGCGAGTCGGCCGGCCAGGGAGGCCAGGACCTCGTCGGGATCGGGCGTGGCGCCCTCGCGCGGGACGACGACCGCCCGCGGCACCTCGCCCCACTTGTCGTCCGGGACACCGATCACCGCGCACTCGGCGATGTCCGGGTGGGCGAGGAGCAGGTCCTCGATCTCGGCGGGGTAGATGTTCTCGCCGCCGGAGATGATCATGTCCTTGATGCGGTCGACGATGAAGACGTATCCGTCCTCGTCGATCCGGGCCGCGTCCCCGCTGCGGAACCAGCCGTCCGCGAAGGAGGCGGCGGTCTCCTCGGGCAGTCCCCAGTAGCCGGGCATGACGTGCGGGCCCCGGAGCACGACCTCGCCGGTCTCGCCGACGTCGACGGGCGCGAGGTCCGGCCGTACGACCCGGACGTCGCTGAAGAAGTGCGGCACCCCTGCCGAGCCGGCCTTGCTCGTGGCGTGCTCGGCGTCCAGGAACAGGGTTCCGGGCGCGGCCTCCGTCATGCCGTAGCCCTGGAGGAAGGTGAGCCCCCGCTCCTGGTAGGCGGCGATCAGCGGGGTGGAGACCGGGGAGCCGCCGCAGGTGAGGATCCGGAGCGAGGAGAGGTCCGCGTCGGGCCAGCGCGGATGCCGCGCCACCTGCTCGAACATCGTCGGCACCCCGAACATGAAGGTGATCCGGTGCCGTTCGATCAGGTCGAAGGTCGCGTTCGGCTCGAAGGCCTCCACCAGGACGCAGGTGCCGCCCTTGAGCAGCACCGGCAGGGTGAGCATGTTGAGGCCGGCCGTGTGGAACAACGGGGCGGAGACCAGGGCGCGTTCGTCGGCGACCAGGTCGGTGTCGACGAGGACGTTGATCGCGTTCCAGGTCAGGTTGCCGTGGGTGAGCATGGCGCCCTTGGGGCGGCCGGTCGTGCCCGAGGTGTACATGATGATGCAGGTGTCGTCGGCGGTGACCGGCTCGTCGATCGGTTCCGGTGCGGCCGCGGCGAGCAACTCCTCGTACTCGGCGCCGACTTCGATGTACGTACGGACGTCGGTGCTGCCCGGCAGTCCGGCGACGAGCCCCGCGTGCGAGGGGCCGTAGACCAGCGCCCTGGCCCCGGAGTCGGAGAGCTGGTAGCCGATCTCCGGTCCGGCGAGGCGGGTGTTGAGGGGGACGAAGACCGCGCCCAGGGTGCCGGCCGCGAACAGGGTCTCCAGGTAGGAGGGGTGGTTGGGGCCGAGGTAGGCGACGCGGTCGCCGCGCCGGATGCCCCGGGCGCGCAGGGCGTGCGCGAGGCGGGTGGTGCGGGTGTACAGGGTGCCGTAGTCGGTCGACCGCTCACCGTGGACCAGGGCAATGCGGTGCGGGGTTTTGCGGGCCCGGCGTGCGGGCCATGACCCCAGTCCCTCGTTGCGCATCTTCACGCCCCTTTACGGTGTCGTCAGTCCGAGCAGACGGGCGGCGTTCTCCTTGAGGATCTTCGGCTTGACCTCGTCCTTGATCGGCAGCTTCTCGAAGTCGGCGAGCCAGCGGTCGGGGGTGAGGACGGGGAAGTCGGAGCCGAAGAGGACCTTGTCCTTGAGCAGCGTGTTCGCGTACTGCACGAGCTGCGGCGGGAAGTACTTCGGCGACCAGCCGGAGAGGTCGATGTGCACACCCGGCTTGTGGGTGGCCACCGCGAGCGCCTCGTCCTGCCAGGGGAAGGACGGGTGCGCCAGGATGATCTTGAGGTGCGGGAAGTCGGCGGCCACGTCGTCCACGTGGAGCGGGTTCGAGTACTTCAGGCGGATCCCGCCCCCGCCGGGGACTCCGGCGCCGATGCCGGTCTGGCCCGTGTGGAAGAGGGCGATGGTGCCGGTCTCCTCGATCACCTCGTAGAGGTCGTAGGCCACCGAGCGGTCGCTGGGGAAGAAGCCCTGGATGCTGGGGTGGAACTTGAAGCCCTTCACCCCGTACTCCTCGACCAGGCGGCGGGCCTGCTTGACCCCCGCCCTGCCGCGGAAGGGGTCGATGGAGGCGAAGGGGATGAGTACGTCCGAGTTGGCGGCCGCGGCCTCGGCGACCTCCTCGTTCGGGACGGGCGCGGTGCCGGTCGCGGACTCGGCGTCCACCGTGAAGATCACGGCGGCCATGTTCCGCTCGCGGTAGTAGGCGGCGGTCTCCTCCAGGGTCGGCTTCCGCTTGCCCTCGACCTTGAAGTAGGCGGAGGAGGCGTCGTGCAGGTCGTCGTCCAGCGAGGAGTGGCCCTTGGAGGACACCTCCGCGTGGGTGTGGACGTCAATGGCCACCAACGATGCGAGGTCCATCACGCCTCCGGAAACTTCGGCGCCGGGATGCCGACCGTCTGGAGTTCGGCGCCGACCGACGTGGGGAAGGCGTCGGCCAGGGTGTCGGGGGTCCAGCCGCCGTCGGAGTAGGCCGCGCTGATCTCCTGCGGATGGGACCAGAGTGCCACCTTGTCGCCGCCGATGCCGATGGCCTGCCCGGTGACGCCCCGGGCGGCCTCGGAGGCGAGGAAGGGGACGAGGGCCGCGCAGTCCTCGGGGGTGCCGAAGCCCTCGCCCTTGCGCAGGAAGTCCGGGAGCGGCTCGCCGTTCTTCATGGCCTCGACGTACGGGGCGAAGGCGGGGATGGTCTCGGTCATCGCGGTGGCCGCGACCGGCACGATCGCGTTGACGGTGATGTTCGCGCGGCCCAGCTCCATGGACCAGGTGCGGGCGAAGGCGGCGATGCCGGCCTTGGCGGCGGCGTAGTTCGTCTGCCCGAAGTTGCCGCGCTGCCCGGCCGGGGAGCCGACCAGGATCAGGGTGCCGCCCTCGCCCTGCTCGCGCATCCGGACGGCGGCGGCGCGGGCGCAGGTGAAGGTGCCCTTGAGGTGGGTGGCGATCACCGCGTCGAAGTCCTCGTCGGTCATCTTCCACAGCACCTTGTCACGCAGGATGCCCGCGTTGGTGACCAGGATGTCCAGCTGCCCGAACTCCGCCACGGCCCGGTTGACCAGCCGCTCGGCGGCCTCGGTGGTGCCGACGGGGACCACTTCGGCGACGGCGGTGCCGCCGGCCTCGGCGATGGACTTCACGGCCTGCTCGGCGACCGCCTCGTCGACGTCGTTGACGACCACGGAGGCGCCGTGGGCGGCGAGGGCGTGCGCGTAGGCGAGGCCGAGGCCCCGGCCACTGCCGGTGACGACGGCGACCTTGCCGGTGAGATCGATGCTGGGCACGAGCGGGTCCCTTCACATGGGGTGCGGCCCCGAGGAGCACGGGGTGCGGCTACAAGATCGAACGGGGTACGGCTACGAGATCGAAGCTAAGAGCAATAATTGGTGACGTCAATAGTTGTGGTCGACTCACAGGTGCGCCATGCTGGAATCTCCAGGACACCTCGATCGCAGGGAGCCCGCCATCACACGCCAGCACGTCACCCCGAAGCCCATCGACTCGGAGGAGCCGTGGATGCGCGGGCTGCACGCGGACACCGGTTATCTGCTGTACCGCCTGGGTCTGCGCTCGGGCCAGTTGTTCAACACGTTCCTCCAGGAGTCGGGCCTCAGGCTCCGGCACTACGCGGTGCTGCGCTATCTCGCCGGGTCCGAGGGCGCCCTCCAACGGGAGCTGAGCACCCGGCTCGGCTACGACCCCAGCGCGATCGTCGGCCTGGTCGACGACCTGGAGAGACTGGGCATGACCGAGCGCCGCCCCTCCCCCGACGACCGCCGCAGCAAGATCGTCATGCTCACCGAGAACGGCCGCGCCTTCCTGCGCGGCACCGACGAGGCGGGCCGCCGGGTCACCAACGACCTGCTCGGCCCGCTCGACGCCGCCGAACGCGAGACGCTCCAGGCGCTCCTGCTGAGGGTCGCCGACCAGCCATGACCGTGCGACCTCGCGCGCGCGGGGGGACCCCCACCGCGACGGACCGGCTGCTGTCCGTGCTCGCCGCGTTCGACCACGCCCACCCGGCGCTGTCCCTCACCGACATCAGCAGACGGGCCGGACTGACCCTGACCACCACCCACCGGCTGGTGGCCGCCCTGACCGACTGGGGCGCGCTGGAACGGGACGACACCGGCGTCTACCACGTGGGGCTCCGGCTGTGGGAGGTCGCCGCGCTCGCGCCGCGCGGGGTCGCGCTGCGGCAGCTGGCGCTGCCGTATCTGGAGGACCTGTACGAGGCCACGCACGAGAACGTGCAGTTGGCGGTGCGGGACGGCGCCGACGTCGTCTACATCGAGTGGATCGCGGGGCGTTCGTCGGTCGGCGTGCACATCCGGGTCGGCGCGCGCTGGCCGCTGCACGCCACCGGGGTCGGTCTGGTGCTCCTCGCGCACTGCGAGCCGTGGGAACAGGAGGAGTACTGCGCGGCCCCGCTCGCCATCTTCACGCCGTACACGATCACCGACCCGGCGAAGCTGCGCCGGGTCCTGGCCGAGGTGCGGCGCACCGGTGTGGCGGTGAGCAGCCGTCAGGTCACCGACGACGCCCTCTCGGTGGCCGCGCCCGTGTGCGGACCCGACGGGACGGTGCTCGCGGCCGTGTCGGTCGTGGTCCCGCAGGCCGACGCCCAGGTCCCGGTGCTCGTCCCGGCGGTGCGGCTCGCGGCGCTCGGGATCTCGCGGGCGCTGGGCTGGCAGCCCGCGGTCACGCCCCGTTCCGGCGGCGGATATCCCTCTCACCGGTGAGGCCCCGGCCGCGTCGGCGTCGTGATACTGGAACGGCCCCGGCCCCGAGGAGCCCCTCATGTCCACCGCCCGGTCCTGGTACGACCTTGTCGTGGCCCGCCTGAGGACGACGAACCCGTACGTCGTCGACAGCGCGCTCGCCGTACTGGTGCTGTTCGCCGCGTCCCTTCAGTGGATGTTCCCGGACGAGGGGGACGACCCGCTGAGCCTGGCGGGCTGGCTGCTCGGCGCCGCCACCGCCGTCCCCCTCGTCTGGCGGCGCCGATATCCCTACGCGTGCGCCCTGGCGGTCTCGGCGGCCACCACGGCGATGGCCTACTACCACGCGCCACCGCCCGACGTGCTCTACGGCGGCTTCGTCGTCCTCTACACGATGGCCGCCCTGGGCCTGCCCTGGCAGCGCCGCACGATGCTGGTGAGCTGGCTGCTCGGGGCCGTCCTGACCATGCAGCACAAGGAGCACTCCGAGCCTTTCGAGTACGCCTTCCACGTCACCGGCATGATCTGCGCCTACGGGCTCGGGGTGCTGGCCCGGGTGCAGCGGGCGTACACCGAGGCCGTCGAGGACCGGGCCCGCCGGCTGGAGCGGGAACGGGCCGCGGAGACCGCGCGGGCCATCGCCCAGGAGCGGTCCCGGATCGCCCGGGACATGCACGACATCCTGGCGCACGCGGTGAGCCTGATGGTCGTCCAGGCGGAGGCCGGCCCTGTCGTGGTGCGCAGCGATCCGGCCCGCGCCGAGGCGGCGTTCGACGCGATCGCGGCCAGCGGCCGGGACGCGATGGCCCAACTGCGGCGGATCCTCGGTGTGTTGAAGGAGGAGGAACGCCGCAGCGGCGCCCACCGGCTCCCGCAGCCGGACCTCGCCGGACTCCCCGGCCTGGTCCGCCAGGTCTCCGACTCGGCAGGACTGCGGGTCGAGTTGAGCCTCCGCGGCCGCCCGCGCCCGCTGCCGCCGGACACCGAGGTCGCCGCCTACCGTGCGGTGCAGGAAGCCCTCACCAACACGGTGAAGCACGCGTACGCTTCCTGCGCACAGGTGGAACTCGACTGGGCGGAGGACGAGTTGATCCTCACGGTGACCGACGACGGCGAAGGCCCCGCGCGCGCGAACGGCGGGCACGGGCTGATCGGTCTCAGGGAGCGGGCGGCCGCCTGCGGGGGCAGCGCCGAGACCGGACCGGGTCCGGAGGGGGGCTTCCGGGTCGTCGTACGGCTGCCCGCCACCGCCGACCGGGAGGCGGCCCTCGGGTGAGCATCCGGGTGGTCGTCGCCGACGACCAGGAGCTGGTCCGCAGCGGCTTCACCATGATCCTGGAGGCGCAGGAGGACATCGAGGTGGTCGCCGAGGCGGGGGACGGCGCCGCCGCGGTCGACGCGGTGCGCCGGCACACGCCCGACGTACTGCTCCTCGACATCCGGATGCCCGTCATGGACGGCCTGGAGGCGGCCCGGCTGGTGTGCGCGCAGTCGAGCTGCAAGGTGGTCATGCTGACCACGTTCGACCTCGACGAGTACGTGTACGACGCGCTGTACGCGGGCGCCAGCGGCTTCCTCCTCAAAGACGTGCGCCGGGACGACCTCGTGCACGCGGTCCGCGTGGTCGCGGGCGGCGACTCGCTGCTCGCGCCGACCATCACCCGCCGTCTGGTCGCGGACATCGTGCGCCGCCGCCGCGAGGAGGCCGTCACCGAGGCCACCCCCGACCGCCTGGACATCCTCACCGCCCGCGAGGTGGAGACCCTGCGGATGCTGGCCCGCGGCCTGTCCAACGCCGAGATCGCCACGACGCTCTTCGTGAGCGAGCACACCGTGAAGACCCATGTCAGCAACGTGCTCAGCAAGTTGGGGCTGCGGGACCGGGTGCAGGCGGTGATCTGCGCGTACGAGACGGGGTTGGTGACGCCGGGGGCGCCCTAGCCGGGAGCACCCTGGTCGGGCGCTCTGGCCACGGCGTCCGTGTCAGCCGTCGGTGGCGCTCTTCAGTACGCGGTCCGCGTTGGCCGTCTGGGTGCGGATGTCGTTCTTCGCCTGGGCGAGCTCCCGCGATTTGCGCGCCATCATCTGCCGCTGGTAGGCGGCGTCCACCGTGGACCAGACGCCGATCACGTTGGTCTGCCGCTTGCAGGCCACGTCGGCGCGGGCCAGGGCGATCTCCGGTGCGGTGGGGGTCGGTCCCGTGAAGCGCGGGTCCTTGCCGGGGGCGTCGGTGGGAGCGGCGTAGGAATAGCCGCGTTCCTTCATGCACGCCGACCACGCGCGGAAGACCGCCTTCACCCGCGGGTCGGTCTGCGACCGCTGGTAGCTCACGACGTTGATCTCACCGACGAGTTGGCCGTTGCCCAGCCGCTCGGGACCACCGGAGAGCCGGGCGGTCGCCTGTCCCTGGCAGCCCCCCTCCGGTACGGCGCGGCCGTCGTGGCGGGCCGGGGCCGGGTCACCGTCCGCGGTGCGTCCGGTCAGTACGGCCAGGGCGTCCGGGTCCGGCTGCCGGGCGGAGGAGTCCTTGGTGGTCTTCTGCCCGGCGTCCGCTGCGAAGTGGTATCCGTCGCGTGCCGCGTCGCCCGGATCGGTGATGCCGTAGCGGCGTGAGATGTTGGCCGCGTTCTTCATGCCGGTGCCGGTGCTTTCGCCCGAACTCGGGCCGGCGGCGGGCCAGTCGAAGCCGAACCGTCTCATGCACGGGGCCACCAGCGCCTCCCGGGCACGGAGGATGCCGGTCATCTGACGGCTGGTGAACAGATACGGCTCGATCGGCAGGACCAGCGACTCCACGCCTGCCCTGACCGGCGTCTCGGTGACCGGGGGCAGCGCGCGGTCGGTCGCGGCGGGCGCGGACGCGCGCGGGTGAGCGGTGGCCGCTTCGCCCGAACAGCCGGTGACCGCGACCAGGGCGGCCAGTGCGCCGAGGACCGCGGCGGCGCGAAGGTCCTTCCCGCCGAAGGCCGTTGGCGGCATGCGCATGTGCGAGTCTCCCTGTGGGCGGGCGGATGGCGGTCTGGTCGCGGCGGGCCGGGAGACCGTCTCCACGGCCCGCCGCCACGCATACGGGATCAGCCCACGGAGGTCCAGCTCAGCGAGGCGTTGTCGTTGCGCACCCCGACCTTCAACTGGCGTGCCTCGCCCGGGTAGAAGGTGTCCACCGCGCCCTGGTAGTTCTCGTTGTACCAAATGTTCGCGGCGTTGAACTGGTCGTTGTTCCACGCGCGGTTGACGTTGTTCTTCACGCGCTGGCCGAGGCCGTCGACGCCGGAGGTGAAGGTGTATCCGGCGAAGTCCGGGACGGCGGGGTAGAAGCCGCTCCAGGCGCTGTTGGAGGCCGTGCTGTAGTAGAGGTAGATGTAGCCGTCCCAGGCCGCTCTGGCCGGGGCCGCGGCCGCCGTGGCGGGCGCGGATGCCTTGCTGTGCTTGTCCGACTTGGCCGGCGCGGCCGCGGCCGTACCGACACCGGTCAGCAGGAGCGCGGCGGTGGCCGATCCCGCCACAACGGCCGAAAGCGTACGGGTCTTCATGGTTCCCTCCCTGAAGGATCCTCTGCACGGGCCGACTCGACGGCCGGCCCGGGTTCCGAGCCTTCGTCCCACGTCACGGGCCTGTCGAGACGTTTCCCGTCGCCCCCGGGAACGGGAAACAGGGAAACACCCGTCTCCGATCGCCGCCGTGGTCCCAGCAGACCCGGCTGTAGCGTGGCAACGGGACGGCGGTGGGGGGCGTGGCCATCGGGGGACACGGACCGCCGTGCGGGGGGTGGCGTGGACGAGCAGCCGCACATGACCGGGGACGCGGGGAGCCAGGGAGCCGAGAGGGAGAGAACCGGCGGCGCGCTGCCGGACTTTCCCTCCGAGCTGAGACGTCTGAGACGGGGAAGCGAGCTGTCGCTGACCGCGCTCGCCCAGCGGGTGCACTACAGCAAGGGTTATCTGAGCAAGATCGAGAACGGTTCCAAGCCGGTCACCCCGGATGTCGCGCGCCGCTGCGACGAGGCCCTGCGCGCGGACGGTGCCCTCCTGCGGCTACTGCCGGACGCACCGACGCCCGACACGACGGAGCAGCCGGAGGCGGACGGGACCGGGCCGGCCAAGGGGACGGAACAGGAGTGCCCCTACCGGGGACTGTCGGCCTTCACCCCGCAGGACGCCCGCTGGTTCTTCGGGCGCGAGCGAGCGACCGCCGCGCTGGTGGACCGGCTCTTCGAACGGGTGGGCAGTGGACCGCTGTTGCTCGTTGCCCCGTCGGGAGCGGGCAAGTCGTCCTTGCTCAACGCCGGTCTCATCCCGGCACTGCGCGAGGGTGCGTTGCCGATGGCGGGGTCGCGGGAGTGGCCGGTCGTGGTCGTCACCCCCACGGCCCGGCCACTCGACGAACTCCTGACCCGGACGTCCAAGGTGCTCGGCGGGGACCTGGGCATCACGGTCGAGGAACTGCGCGCGGACCCCGCGAGGCTGGCGGCCGCGGCCGGCCCGGCGAAGGCCCGCGCCGCGACGGGCGACGGTACGCCGGCGCGGTGGGACGGCCGTGAACCGCCTCCGGCCCGGCTGGTGCTGTTGGTGGACCAGTTCGAGGAGGTCTTCACCCTCTGCCCCGACGAGGCCGAACGGCGCGCCTTCATCCGGGTGTTGTGCGCCCTGGCGACGCAGGACCCGGCGGACGGCACCGGGTCCGGGTCCGGGTCCGGGTCCGGCGTACCGTCGGCGGTGGTGGTCCTCGGGATGCGGGCCGACTTCACCGGCCGTTGCCTGGACCATCCCGAGCTGGCGGCCGCGCTCGCGGCGGGGCTGTTCGTCCTGCGGCCGATGACCGTACGGGAACTGCGCGAGTCGATCACGCGTCCGGCCGAGCGGGCGGGTCTCCGCCTCGCGCCCGGCCTGGTCCCGCTCCTGCTGCGGGACGCGGGACTGCGCTCGGAACCGCGGACCGCGCCGAACCCGCCCGATGGCTGGGACGAGTCGGCGCCGGCCCCGCCCGGGGCCCTGCCCCTGCTCTCCCATGCGCTGATGGCCACCTGGCAGCGCCGGGACGGCCAGACGCTGACCATCACGGGCTACGAGCACAGCGGCGGTATCCAGGGGGCCGTCGCGAGGACGGCGGAGACCGGCTTCGCCCGGCTGTATCCGGCCGAACAGACCATGATCCGCCAGGCCCTGGTCCGGCTGGTCCAGCTGGGCGACGGGAGCGAGGAGACCCGGCGCCGGCTGGACCGCGCGGTGCTGCTGGAGCAGCTCTCCGACGCCACGGCAGGCGCCGCGGCGCTCGACGCGTTCGTACGGGCCCGGCTGATCACCGTCGACCGGGACACCGTCGAGATCACCCACGAGGCGCTGCTGCACGCCTGGCCCAGGCTGCGCGGCTGGATCCACGCGGACCGGGCGGGGCTGCTGATCCGCCAGCAGCTCGCGGACGCGTCCGCGGAATGGGAGCGCGAGGGGCGCGACCCGTCCGTCCTCTACCGGGGCTCGCGGCTGTCCGCCGTCACCGAGTGGGTGCGCGACGCGGCGGACCGGGCCGAACTCGGCCCGCGGGAGGCCGAGTTCTTCGAGGCGAGCCGGGCCGAGGAACGCCGTCGGCAGGAATCCGCCCGGCGCCAGGTGCGCAAGCAGCGCCGCCTTCTCGTCCTGCTCGCGGCCCTGTTGGCGCTGGCCGTCACCGCGGGCGGGCTCGCCTACCAGCAACGGTCCGAGGCGCTGCGGCAGAGCCGTGTCACGCTGTCGCAGTCCCTGGCCGTACGGTCGACCGCCATGGCGAGCGCGCAGCCGGAGGCCGCCCTGCTGCTCGCCGCCGAGGCCTTTCGCACCGAGCCGACCACGGAGGCCCGCGGCGCCCTGCTCAGCACCCAGGCGCAGTACTTCTCCGGCCGGCTGACCGGGCACTCGGGGCCGGTCAACACCCTGGCCTTCGATCCCCGGGGCGTGCTGCTGGCGACCGGGAGCAGCGACGGCACGGTCAGGCTCTGGCGGGCCGCCGAGCGCAGGCAGATCGCGGTCCTCGCCGTCGGCGGCAAAGTACGGTCGCTCGCCTTCAGCCCCGACGGCCGCACGCTCGCCGCGGGCTCTTCGGGCGCCGCGGGCGGCACCGTACGGCTGTGGGACATGACCGGGCGGCCCCGGGTCGTCACGACCCTCACCGGTGACGCCCCGGTTCGGGCCCTCGCCTACTCCCCCGACGGACGGACGTTGGCGTCGGCCGACGCCGAGGGCACCATCACGCTGTGGCGGGCCACCGGCGGGCACCGGCCGATCGTCTCCTTCCCCGGCCACGGGGACGGGATCAACGCCCTGGCCTTCGGTCCCGGCGGACGGACCCTGGCGTCGGCCGGTTCCGACCACACCGTGCGGCTGTGGGACACGGTCCGGCGCCGGGCCGGGGCCGTCCTCACCGGCCACACCGCCGAGGTCCTGGGCGTGGCCTTCGCTCCCGACGGGCGTACGGTCGCCTCGGGCGGCGCCGACCGCGTCGTACGGCTCTGGGACACGGCACGGCACCGGGTCACCGCCACCCTCACGGGCAGCAGCGACGACGTGAACGCGGTCTCCTTCACCCCGGACGCCACCACGGTGATCGGCGCGGGCGGGGACGGCGCGGTGCGTCTGTGGGACGTGCGCAGCCATCGGATCACGACCACCCTGTCGGGGCACACCGACTACGTGCTCGGGGTGGCGGTGGATCGCCGCGGCACGCTGCTGGCCACCGCGGGGTTCGACGACTCCGTCGTGCTGTGGGACCTGAGCCGCTCGGTGCTGACGGCGCGTCCGTTCACGGAGGTCTGGCACGCGGCGTTCAGCCCGGACGGGCGGACCCTGGCCACAGCCGACGCGGATCACACGGTGCGGTTGTGGGACGTGGCCCGCCGGCGGTCGCTCGCCGTGCTGCGGGGCCACACGGGCGCCGTGTTCTCGGTCGCGTTCGCCCCGGACGGCCGGACCCTGGCCTCGGCGGGTACCGGGGGCACGGTGCGGCTGTGGGACGTGACCCGACGCCGGCAGCTCGCCGTACTGCGCGGCCACGCGGGCGCCGTGTTCTCCGTCGCCTTCGCCCCGGACGGACGGACGCTGGCGTCCGCGGGTCTGGACGGCACGGTCCGGTTGTGGGACGCGGTCCACGGCCGGCTGCTGACCACCCTCACCGGGCACACGGACTTCGTGAACGCGGTGGCGTTCAGCCCTGACGGCCGCGCCCTGGCGAGCGCGAGCGACGACCTGACCGTACGGCTGTGGGACGTCGCCCGGCACCGGCCGACCGCCACGCTCACCGGGCACACCGGCGCGGTGCGCGCGGTGGCGTTCGCCCCGGACGGACGGACCCTGGCCAGCAGCGGCAACGACGGCAGCGTACGGCTGTGGGACGCCACCCGGCACCGGGCGCTCGCCACCCTCTCCGGGCACACCGGTTCGGCCCGCGGGCTCGCGTTCGCCCCGGACGGGCGGACGTTGGCGACCAGTGGCAACGACCGCACCGTGCGGTTGTGGGAGGTGCGGGAGCGCCGTCTGCTGGCCACCCTGACCGGGCACACCAGCGCGGTGTGGGCAGTGGCCTTCGCGCCCGACGGGCGGACGCTGGCCAGCAGCAGCATCGACGGCAGCGTACGGCTGTGGAATCCCGACGTGCGCGCCCGCACCGCCGACGTGTGCCGGCTCACCCGCGCGCTGAGCGGCCCCCGATGGGAGCAGCTCATGGCGGACCTGCCCGTGGGCTCCTGCGAGAAGGGTGGCTGAGTCAGTCCCCGAGCTCGGTGAAGAGGGTGAGCTGGAGCGAACCGGGCGCCTCCAGACGGGAGTTGAGGGAGTTCCAGGGAGTGCGGGTCGGCTCGGCGACCACCTCGGCGCCGGCGTCCGCCAACTCCCGTGTCACCGCTGCCGAGTCGTCCACCTCGAAGGCCACCCGGATGTGCCCGGCCACCCGCCGCCCGACCTCCACGTCGTCGATGAAGGCGGCGTGGTTGGGGTCGGTGAGCTCCAGGGTCGCGCGCCCGGCCTCCAGGATGGTGACCCGGCCGCCGGGCGAGGAGAACGCGGCACGTTCGGGCAGGCCGAGGACGTCCCGGTAGAAGCGCAGCGCCTCGTCGTAGTCGTCCGCCGTGACGACGAGACGGAGTTCACGGACGGCGGAGGTCTCGGACATACGGGCTCCTCGAAGATCGCGGACATCTGCTCCCTCAACTCACCGACCGGTACCGGAGATTCCTCCCTCCCAGGAGTGAGACACCGGCCCCGCTCCCCCGTGCGACGGAGTTCCCCAAACCGCTCCCCCCGGCGATCCGGTGATCACGCCCGCGGCAGGAGTCTGAGTGCGGTATCACTCCTCAACTCGCCGGGAGGCGACCGTGCTCTCCACACTCGCCCGGGCAGCGACTCGTCGCCCCCTGACCGTGATCGGCCTCTGGGTCGTCTTCCTGCTCCTCGGCTTCGGGCTCGGGACGGGTGTCTTCGCCGACCTCTCCGACGACGTGCCCGACGTGCCCGGCACCGAGTCCGACATGGCCGACGACTATCTCTCCGGGGTGGACCCGACCGGCGAGTCCGTCACCGCGGTCGTCGCGGGCGAGGCCGTCTCCGACGCCGCCCTGCGCGCCCAGGTCGAGCGGACCGTCGCCGAGGTCCGCGAGATCGCCGGGGTGGCCGCCGTACCGGACCCGTACACCACGCCCGGTCTCACCGCCCGGGACGGACAGTCCCTCGTCATCCCCGTCACCTTCGAGGGCGGCCTCAGCGACGAGGCCGAGGAGGAGGCCACGGACACGGCCGTCGAGACCATCAAACGGATCGACGCGCCCGACGTCCACGTCAGCGGCGGCGAACTGCTCGGCCGGCAACTCGGGGAGCGCGCCCAGGAGGACGTGAAGAAGGCCGAGTTGATCTCCCTGCCGGTCGTACTCGCCCTGCTGCTCGTCGTGTTCGGGGGGCTGCGCGCGGCGGCGCTGCCGCTGGTGATCGCGGTGAGCGGGATCGCGGGGGCGTTCCTGGGACTGTTCGTCTTCAGCCAGGTCACCGACATCTCCGTGTACGCGATCCAGGTCACCACGATGCTCGGTCTCGGACTCGCCGTCGACTACGCCCTGTTGATGCTGGTCCGCTTCCGCGAGGAGCGGCGGCACACCGAGTCCACCGAAGACCTGGTCGAGGCCGTGCACCGCACGGTCGCCGCCGCGGGCCGGACCGTGCTGTTCTCCGGGCTCACCGTGGCCGTCAGCCTGACCGGACTGCTGGTCTTCCCGAGCGTGTTCCTGCGCAGCATGGGCCTGGCCGTCGCCGCCGTCGTGGTGGTCGACATGCTGGCCGCGGTCACGCTGCTGCCCGCGCTGCTCACGAAGTTCGGCGGGAGGATCGCACCGTCGAAGGCCCGCTCGGACGACGAGGAGGGCCGCTTCTTCGCCCGCCTCGCCCGCTTCGCGGCCCGCCGCCGGATCGCCGTCCTCGTCATCGTCGTACCGGCACTGCTGGTGCTGGCGCTGCCCGTCACCGGCATGAGGATCTCCATCGGCGACGCCCAGCAACTGCCTTCCAGTACCGAGGCACGGCGGTTGTACGACACCGTCGACGCGCACTTCCCGAAGGGCACCGGCGTCTCCCCCGTGGTCGTCGTCCTCAAGCCCGGCACCGACGCCGCGACCGCCGACCGGATCCGCGCGCTGGTCCCGAACGCCGAGTCCCGCGAACTGCCGGGCGGCAACACCGTCGTGGAGCTCCAGCCGTCCGGCAGCGTGGACGGCGGGGCGGCCACCGGCCTGGTCGAGCGGGTACGGGACGTGCGCGGCGACGCGCCCGTCGAGGTGACCGGGGTCGCGGCCCGGCTGGTCGACTTCCGCGCGATGCTCGGCGAGCGGGCGCCCTGGGCGGCCCTGACCGTCCTGGCCGCGATCTTCGTCCTCCTCTTCGCCTTCACCGGCTCGGTGCTGATCCCGCTGCGCACGATCGCGACCACCCTGCTCAGCCTGGGTGCCGCGCTCGGTGTGGTGGTGTGGGTCTTCCAGGACGGCCACGGGGCCGGGCTGCTCGGCGGTGAGGGACTGGGCGCGCTGAGCCTGACGGCACCGCCGCTGATCGTCTCGATCGCGTTCGGGCTCGCCATGGACTACGAGCTGTTCATTCTGGCCCGGATGCGGGAGGCCCGGCGGCACGGCGGGGACGACCAGGAGGCCGTGGTGACCGGGCTGCGCCGCTCCGGGCGGGTCGTCACCTGCGCCGCCCTGCTCCTCTCGGTCGTCTTCGGCGCCTTCATGACCGGCGGGTTCTCCCCGATCCTCCAGATCGGCCTCGGCCTGACGCTGGCCGTGCTGATCGACGCGACGGTCGTACGGATGCTGCTCGTCCCGGCGACCATGGCGCTGCTCGGCCGGCGCGCCTGGTGGGCGCCGAAGCCGCTGCGCAGGGTGCACGAACGGTTCGGGCTGCGGGAGGCGGCGACGGCCGAGCCGTCGGTGACGACGAAGGTCTGACGGCTCCGGCGGACGGTGCCCGGGCGCTCACGGCGAGCGCCCGGGCACCGCGCGCGCGTCCTCAGCGACTCCTCACCGGAATCTCAGACAGTCATCCGCCGTTTCAAAGGATCAACTTAGGTACGAGGCGCACGATGCACCCGCAAAGGTGGATATCTCAGGAAGGTGTGCCGTGGGCGTCCCGCACATATCGAACCGGTCCGAGCGACAGCCCGAGAGGTGGTCCCGACGCGGGATACTCGCCGCCCTGGGGGCTGTTCCGGCGGCCGTCGTACTGACGGGCTGCAGCGGATCCGCGGACGCCTCGGAGGGGACCTCGACCACGTCCGCCCAGGCCGCCGCGAAGAAGGCGGCCATCGCGGTCACCCCCGCCGACGGGACCAAGAAGGCCGACTTCGCCAGTCCCGTCGAGGTCACCGTGACCGACGGCACCCTGGCCTCCGTGAAGGTGACCGGCAACGACGGCTCCACGCTGGCCGGATCGCTCAACGACGCGAAGACCAAGTGGACTTCGACGGCGAACCCGTACTCGGGCACCAAGTACACGGTCGCGGCCACGGCCGAGGGCGGCACCGAGGAGACAGCGACCTTCACCACGAAGTCCCCCGGCGAGACGTTCGTGGGCTACTTCACCCCCGAGGCGAACAGCACCTCCGGCGTCGGCATGCCGGTCTCCATCAACTTCTCGCACGCCGTGTCCGACAAGGCCGCCGTCCAGAAGGCGATCACCGTGACCGCCGAGCCCGCGGTCGACGTGGTGGGCCACTGGTTCAGCGACACCCGGCTCGACTTCCGGCCCGAGACGTACTGGGCGGCCGGCACGACGATCACGCTCGGTCTGCGGCTCAAGGACGTCCAGGGCACGGACGGGGTCTACGGCGTGCAGTCCAAGGACGTCACCTTCCACATCGGCCGCGAGCAGATCAGCACGGTCGACCTGTCCAGCAAGGAGATGGTGGTCAGGCGGGACGGCGAGACGATCGCCACGTACCCCGTCTCCGGCGGCGACTCCGACCACACCACCTGGTCCGGGATCATGGTGATCAGCGAGCGGTTCAAGCAGACCCGCATGGAGTCCTCGACGGTCGGGCTCGGCGACGAGTACGACATCTCGGACGTCCCGCACGCCCAGCGTCTGACCACCTCCGGCACCTTCGTGCACGGCAACTACTGGGCGTCCACCTCGGTGTTCGGCAGCCAGAACACCAGCCACGGCTGTGTCGGCCTGCACGACGCCAAGGGGGCGAACGACAGCTCCGTGGCCGGCTACAAGTTCTACGACAGCTCCATGCTCGGCGATGTCGTGATCGTGAAGAACTCCGGCGAGCAGACCGTGGAGGCGTCGAACGGACTCAACGGCTGGAACCTGTCGTGGGCGGACTGGAAGGCGGGCAGCGCGGTTTAGCCGATTCGCACCATTCACTGGGTGAACTCACCTGGGGCGCAACGACTTTCACTGTTTCACCTCTTGACGGCCGGAGTGACCGAGAGCACATTGGGCGCACTTTGAGAGCGCTCTCAGAGTGCGCTCGAAGGCACCCGCACCCCACTCCGTACCCGAGAGGCAGCACCCCCATGAGCGAAACCTCCGGCATACCCAGACGGCGCTCGTCACGGCGGGCGCTCGTCGCCGTGCTGAGCACCCTCGGTCTGGCCGCCGCCCTGGCGACAGCGGCCACCCTGCCCGCCGACGCCTCCGCCCCCACACCCCCCACCGGCTGGTCGCAGGTCTTCGTCGATGACTTCAACGGCACCGCGGGCACCGGCGTCTCCACCTCCAACTGGCAGTACGCGACCGGGACTTCGTATCCGGGTGGCCCCGCGAACTGGGGCACGGGCGAGGTCGAGACGATGACCAACAGCACCAGCAACGTGGCGCTCGACGGCAACGGGAACCTCCGCATCACGCCGATCCGGGACTCGGCCGGCAACTGGACCTCGGGCCGCATCGAGACCAACCGCACCGACTTCCAGCCCCCGGCCGGCGGCAAGCTGCGCATCGAGTCGCGCATCCAGATGCCGAACGTCACCGGCACCGCCGCCGAGGGCTACTGGCCCGCCTTCTGGGCCCTGGGCGCGCCCTACCGCGGCAACTACCAGAACTGGCCGGGCGTCGGCGAGCTGGACATCATGGAGAACGTCCAGGGCATGAACCGCGTCTGGGCCACCATGCACTGCGGCACCAACCCGGGCGGCCCGTGCAACGAGACGACGGGCCTCGGCAACAGCGTCGCCTGTCCGGGCTCGACGTGCCAGTCGGCCTTCCACACCTACACCATGGAGTGGGACCGCTCGGTGACCCCGGAGACGATCCGCTGGTCCGTGGACGGCACCCAGTTCCACTCGGTCAACGCGAGCCAGGTGGACGCGACGACCTGGACCAACGCCACCAACCACGGCTACTTCGTCATCCTGAACGTGGCGATGGGCGGCGCCTTCCCGGACGCGTTCGGCGGCGGTCTGGACTCCGGAACCCAGTCCGGCGTGCCCATGGTCGTCGACTACGTCCAGGTGCTGTCGGCCAGTGGGAGCGGTACCACGCCTCCGCCCTCGGGCAGCGTAGACGCCTACTCCGCCATCCAGGCCGAGGCGTACTCCGGCCAGAGCGGTGTGAGCACCGAGACCACGACGGACACGGGCGGCGGCCAGGACATCGGGTCCCTGGCCAACGGCGACTGGGCGCTCTACCAGAACGTCAACTTCGGCTCCACGGCGGCGACCCAGTTCGTCGCCCGGGTGGCGAGCGGTGCGGCGAGCGGGGTGAGCGGGCTGGTCGAGGTGCGCCTGGACAGCCCGACCGCCACACCGGTCGGCAGCTTCTCGATCGCCAACACGGGCGGCTGGCAGACCTGGAGAACCGTCCCGGCGAACATGAGCTCCGTCACCGGCACGCACAACGTGTATCTGACCTTCACCAGCGGGCAGTCGGCGGACTTCGTGAACGTGAACTGGTTCAACTTCGGCCACTGACAGGCGTGTTGACGCTGCCCCGCGAGGCCTGTGCGGTCTCGCGGGGCAGCGTCCGGTCACCCCGGACAGCCGGTCACCCCAGATAGGCGGGGGCGACCGCGGAGACCATCAGACGGCGGGCCGTGCCGGTGCCGTCGGCGGGGACGGTCCACAGGTCCGAGCCGTAGTCGCCGGGCAGGGCGTAGACGAGGGTGTCGTCGTCGGCCCACAGGGCCTGGTCGTCGAGGTCGCGCGACTCCGCGGTCGCGGTCTCCCTCATGGTGCGCAGGTCCAGGACGTACAGGCGCCAAGGGGCGTCGGCCGAGGCCCCCTTGACGCGCTTCTTGTAGGCGACGCGGGTGCCGTCGGGCGACAGGGAGGGGCATTCGACGTTGCCGTGCACGGTGGTGAGCGTGCGCGCGCTGACGTCGCCCCGCACGAGATAGGTCCTGCCGCCGGTCGCGAGCGTGGCGTAGAAGCGGTCGTCGTCGGCGAAGGTGACACCCCAGACGTTGACGTCCGGCGCGTGGTAGGAACGGCCGTCCTTGACGACGCGGAAGGTCTCCAGGTTGTCGTCGACGGCCCAGGTGCGGGTGTCGACGATGGCCGTACGGGTGGAGAAGTTCGTTCCGGCGTACGAGTCCCCGCTGACGAACACCGTCCAGGCGACCAGGTGTCCTGAGGGCGAGACCCGGGCCCGGGTGGGGATGCCGGCCGCCGGGAAGCGGTGCCGTTCGCGCAGGTGGGCGTCGAGGACCACCGCGCGGTAGGTGTCGTCCAGCGCGCCGTGCACGGCCTGGAGGCAGATGCCGGTGCCGGCCGCCGCGTGGAAGCGCAGGCACTTCACGCCCGACGCCGTACGCGGGCCCCGCGGATCGTCGGCGGGAACGGTGGCGATCTCGTCGCGGTGCGGGCCCCAGGCCAGGTTGCGCACCAGCAGCCGGCGCTGCGACGTCGGCCGGAGCGAGACGGTACCGGCCCGCACGGTCGGACCGTCCGCCTGCTGCTGGTCCCGCACGCCCGAGCGGTGGGCGGCGTGCAGCACCGACCCGGTGCCGACCACGCCGAGCAGCGCGACGGCGACAAGAAGGATCACCAGACGGGTCGTTCGGGTCATGCGGGCACCTCATCGGCGGGACGGAGGACGAACGAGGCCACGACGGCGCTGGCCGCCAGCCCGGCCGCGGTGACGGCGAGCGCGGTGCGTCCGCCCCACAGACTCCAGCCCGCGCCGAAGGCGAGCGAGCAGACGAACCGGGCCAGCGCCTGGCCGGTGCCCACCAACGCCTGTCCGGCACCCTGGTGTTGTGCCGGGACGACCCC
>Ga0307508_10001417_pt1 | contig 26984 bp, 15 predicted proteins | sample 9_EM_MG_FD_203089 | JGI IMG/M metagenome (GOLD analysis project Ga0307508, IMG submission 203089) | Populus trichocarpa ectomycorrhiza microbial communities from riparian zone in the Pacific Northwest, United States - 9_EM | ecosystem: Host-associated > Plants > Roots > Unclassified | place...
GGGAGTTACCGCGGGCCGTCGGCGGACTGTGGGAGGTCGCGGCGGACGGTGAACAGGAAAGGACTGTATATAATATCGTCATGATCCAGTAGGGTCGCACACGATTAATGAATCATCATCATCATCAACATTGCTGGTAGTGCCAGTACCCAGCTCAGACGAGAGACCGCCTCTCCAAGGTGTGTCCGAAGTGGAAAGCCCAGCAGAAGATCCTGTGGGTGGAGGTATACCTGGTATGGAAGGAGAGAGGTGGAAGAGCTGGTGGAAGGTCTGGGATCGACTTGCCGATGGGAGGAGTTTTCTGTTAATCACACTCGCGTTTAGCCTATCTAGAATATGGCGGCGTACATTTTGTCCGTTTTTCCCGTCCGCTGTTCGCGCGGTGGCAGCACGTTGCAAGCTCCCCCTTTGCCCTTTGCCCAGGCCTGTCCCGGGAGAAAAAGTAGATGACAAAGGAAATAACAAAGGAAAGCGTGACCCGTCCCCTACTCCTAGTCCGCTGATGTCAGGGCGTGGGTAGGAACAGTAGTAGCTCCTCTCCGGCCTCCCCCTCAGTACCTAGCTCCTCCGCCTCCGCGTCCCGCTCCTCTTTCCGCTCCCGGCGCTCCCGGAGCTCCCGCTCTGACACCTCACTTGTGGCGTCGCTCTCTTCCAGAGGTGGCACTAGCCTACCCATATCCGTGGAAGAGAGGAAGTCCAGCACCATTTGCCCACATCTCTCGTCGGCCAGCAGATCCCGACCGCCCACCGGGTCTTCCGTCTCCCGGTCTCCTTCTGCACCTCCGCCCACAGAATCTTCTACTGCAACTTCCATTCTGGACACATCTTGAAGAGGCGGTCTCTCGTCTGCGAGGGGCACTGGCACCACCAGTATTGGGCGGTGGGGCGAACCTTAGCCCAGTGCAGGTATTGTCCAGTGCGGGCGTGCCCTGTCTTCAGCTGGTAGTCCCTCGAGGCTGGAGGCGAGCCTTTTGGTGCGCTCAGCGATCGTGCTGTCTGGCTTTTGGCCCTCCGGCATCCTGTGTTCCTTCCTGGAGGCCCGGCCCCCTATCCGTCGTCGTGCTTCCATCCATTTCTTCTCCAAAATCTCCCGCTTGAGGTTTGCGAGGGATCGTGGAAGTGGCATTGGACGTATCTCCGTCCGGTCCGAGTAGTTCAGCTATTCCCCCCCCCGAGTGTCTGGCTCTTCTGCCGCAACATTCGCCCACTCGTCCGCCTTCTAGTTCCGCCGATGGGAGGAGTGGCCAGGCGGTGTCGGATTTCCTTTCTCCCACGGATCTGGGAAGGCCGGTACCGGCTGGGGAAGATGGAGATACGGGGGTGACGCGACGGAATGGGAACGGAGGGAGAGGGAGGCAGAGAAGAGGGCGGAGGCGGAGGCGCTAGGTGCCGAGGAGGAGCTGGGGGGCTGGGGGGACTACCGCTATATACCTCTGATCCTTCCCACCCCGTCCTTCGTGGCAGCGGCAGACGAGGGGTAGGGGGCGAGTCACGGCTTCCCCTTCACTCGTTCATTTGCTGTTTTCCTTGGTGCGCACCTGCTTTTTCTTGGGCCGGCCCGGGCGGAGGGCAAAGGGGAGCTTGCAACGAGCCGCCGCGCGCGGACTGCGGGCGGGAAATGGACTGCACATATCGTCGGCTTGGCCTACCTAGAGCAATGAATAAACAAAAAAAAACCGTGGTGGTTTACAGGGTCATCTCCTTGCATTCATCTCGCGAACTATCGCTACAAAAGATCCCCCGCGCACAGTGCATTGAGCATCACGCGATGGCCATCCCTCCAGATGAGAGATGGCGGGCAAGAGGAGGTAAGCCCACGACAAGGTTGGTGGTGGCGGGGCAATGTAACATATGAGGGGTGGGACGATAACGTTGCAGCCACCATTATTGCGAGCAAGCTGTTAGATATCTACGATGCACCGTGCGGGGTAACAATCACAAGCAAGTCTCGGTACAGTTCGGCTATCATATGCTCTATTTTGGGGTGGATTGACGTCTATCAGAATCTAGATATCTCATTGCACATGATTTTGTGGGTGCCAAGCCAGACTTATCCGGACCGCGAAATGCCAGGTCGCATTCGGCGTCGTGACAGCCGTCCAGAGCAAGTCTGCTGACCGATCTGGTCTATGTCGAACACTGCACTCTTGTGGGGATCCGTATCCTTATGTACGTACTCACTGTGCGAATACGTATCTCCGTATCCTACTCACTGCGCGGATCCGTGTGTAGATTTCTACCCACCGTGCGGGGAGGGACGGGTGCAGGGTGAGGAAGACGCACGGAGCGAGGCGTCAGAATGGAAGCTCCGAACGTGGGTCCGGAGGATGGAGGCCGAGGAGCTGGGTGCCGAGGGTGAGGAACAGCCTCTGCTTCTCCGCCACGCCCTCGCCATGGTCACAATCTAGGTCGTATGTGATTAATTTTTAATTTTTAATTTTTTTTGGGTGGGGAGGGCTGGAGCGAGAGCAGCAACGGAATTAAAACCAGACCTCCCTCTCCCCCCTCTCCCCCCTCTCCCCCCTCTCCCCCACCCTTCTCCACCAACCATCATCCTCAACTCCACAGTGTCACCGCACGTCTCCTCCTTACCCCAAACCCAATTAAGCCTTCCACACCGCCCGCCCCCGCACCGCCGAACGCTAACTCTTGAGTGAACATGTCTGCAGCCCTAATCCCCGTCCTAGTTCGCCACCACCGCTGACCACTGCCGCAGAACATGTCGGAACCCGCCCACAATCCCGCTGCCATTGGCCAGGCCGTCCCAACCGCCCCACCTGCCCCAACCGCCCCAATCGCCCCAATCGCCCCAATCGCCCCAATCGCACGCCCCATCTTCGCCTACCCCGTCGTCGGCGTGGTAACCGGAATTCTGCAAGGTACCAACGTGCCAATCGTTAAGCTCGTCCCGGTGGCGTACGTTCACGTCGCCGCTATCACCCACCAACCGGCGACCATCCCCGCCGAGCCGGAGGACGAGGACGAGGGCGACGACGAGGACGAGGACGAGGACGCCGCCGACGAGGGGTACGGTTCTGTCTAGGAGCGGGCGTTTTACTACACCATCTGCAGCTCTCTCGAGATTGATCCGAAGAGCGATCGCCGTGAATGGGATGGTCTGATGTAATAGCACTTATATAGTCGCAATACATGCCGCCTTGACAAAAACACCCCATCTTTGGTCAGATTTCAAACTTTCCTCAGACTTTGCATTCGTCTGCTCAAGCCTACAGTTCGGGTGGTTCCTGATCTGACAAACAGCTGGGTGGGTTTTGTAGGATACATATTTTCTGTCTCTGGTGACTATAATCTCCTGCAGTTTAGTTGTAGGATGGCTTCGGCATCTTAGGGAATTTACTGCAGAATGAGTTTCATGGCTTCTCTGGCTCTGGATTCGGCAGTAAATTCCGGTTCCCCCCCCCAAATCCTGACTCAAGAGTCAGGCTCGCCGTGATCTGATTTAGGTCTCCAACTTAAAGTAGTGATAATAATAAAAAAGAAAGCCGCAATACATTTGTAGGGTCGCCTTCCCCTGTTGCCTTCTACCTCTTGCTGCTCCTTTGCCTTCCTTCCCCTCCCATTCCCCCTCTTCGCGCCCCTGCCTTTCCTCCTGGCGTCATCGAGCCTGGGGTTGAACAGATGTCGCATGATAAGCCCTAGGGAACCTGTCGCCATCCTCAGGGGAAATATCTTGTGGTTCTCAATAGAGTACTCTGCCAATTGCGCAACATTTGGGAACCGCAGCACAGCTTTGTCTACGAGTTTCATGCCACGGTTGTACACATCATAGACATTGACATGCACTGTCTGCACTGATGGTCAGCTTTTATATAAGCCGGTGGTTTGACGATACGATGACATACCCGATTCGCCAGTTCCTCCTCTTTGCACTCGATAACCTCGCACAGCAACCTCTTACTAGCGCTACCGCCGTCTCCAAACAGCGCAATAAAGTCCTTAGCGAAAGCCTCTCGGAATATACCAACAATTGGATCCATAATATATTTCTCCAGAAGGCGCAAATTTTCGACGTCGGATTTCCGCCGATGGGGTTTGAAGCCATAGAAGGAAGCGAAGAAAGCTGCAACGCGCAATTTCCTCTCTTTTTCCCCGCTTGTGAGGAGGATAGCGTGAAACGCCTCGACCGTAGGTTTGAGGATGTGGTTGCGAAGGCGCTGGAATTCGTCGGTCGCAGGTTGGTCTGGATCGTGTTTGAACCCATGATACTTGGCGAAGAAGGCATTGATGTTGGATGTTGCTTTTCTGGTGTTTTTCGAGGAGAACAGACGCTGCGGAACCGATCAGCGTATTCGCAATCACCGCAGAAGCCGACCGATGGAACTTGGGCAAGGCGTCCTATTCAAGGACTACAAACCGGCAGGTTGTGACGGATAGCATCCGAAATTTCCTGAGGTGGATAGAACACTTTCACGCGCAACCCCGGGGATGTTCCGACGGCTTTGCAGACATTCGAACGGGGTAAGAATGTCGACAGCAGCCGGGACGGCAGCAACATAGGAGCGCCGCCATGAATGGAGGGAGCCGCGAAGCGGCGGAGGATGTTCGTGGCCATCGTTGAGGAAGCAGTTAGTCGTGTCAGCAATGAAGGTGAGCGACGATGGCAGACATGCTCGTAGGGGGGTGATTGTCGAAATTGCTGGGTCGCGAATCCCATGAGCGGGGACTGCCATGGGAAGGCGCAGTCATATGCGCCGCGCACATACTTCTTCGCTGGTCATCGAAACGGTATGTACATGCCGGTGAGGATCGCGATCAAATAACTAGGGTAACTACGTAACGGCAGCAAGATATCAGGTGGCCGGGTAACACACCGCTAACCCCACCATGTGAAGCATTGTTTTTTTCACGGCATGCGCGACGGCCCACCAGGTATCCCACTACAGCCGCGGTGAAGCTCACATGGTATCGGCCCCCTACCGCAGAGCTGTTGTGGACCACACAGAGGCTCAGAAAGGGCTGGGAAGAATCAACGGATGCGAAGGCTACTTTCATTTGGGTACCGGCCCCTCCGGCGCGGCAAAGCTCAGGCCTGTTTCGGCAGCTGCTACGGAAAACGATTAGATACCTGCTTTGGCTGGTAGGGCATCCGTCCTCCGCTGGCCGGACTAGAAACCTACTCCTTCGTGTCCCGTCCCAAGCAATTCACGGCTTCCTCGCCGACAACCAGATCAAGCTCGTTGATTTCCTCCACCCGAGGGTCGGCCAGTCCTTCCAGTTGCTGATCCCTACCCTCTCTCGGTTCCTCACGGGAACGGTAGACATCCGCTCCGGATCCCTAAGAGGCATATCCTCATGTTCCTGTCTGCTCTCGTGTCTGTCCTTCCTAGCTGGGCGGCCGGGCTGGCTGACTGGGCTGACCATGAGCGAGCCGGTTGATTGGGAGTTCGTGCTGGCTGTTCGGGGACCCGAGTCGGCTGGTCGGGAAGTTGGGCTAACTGTTCAGGAATCCAGGCCGATTATTCGGAATCCTGGCTGGTTGTTAGGGTGTCCGGGGTGGTTGGTCGTGAACCCAGGCTGCCCTGAATGGCCGAATATCGTTAACTCTGCTGAGAAACGGGGAATTTCCATCGGAAGCTAACCATACGGCAGCTAACCTGGGTAATGGGGAAATGTGGAGACGGGTATCCAGGCCGTCCTTCTTAGGTAGGTATTGCCGGTTTTCTCCCCGACGGTGGTGGACGTCCTCTCCATAACCTATTGGCTTTGCCGGAGATGCTCCGTTGAGTCTCCGTAATAGATGCCCGCTCCGGACATTCAGCGATCCGCCAGCCCGAACTATTTGTGGGTCGAAATTTCTGATGCTCTACTTGTTACGCCGGTACTTGGTTCCGGGATCCGCCTAAATACCAGCCGCCGACCGCAGGCTGCCCACCCGGCCGTGTTTCTTCCGACCGCTGTCGATCGGACTGGGAGTACAGTGAGCCCTAAATCTAGAACTTGTACATAAGGTGGTGGAGGTAGAAGGGAGGAATGAAGGGGGCCGAGATTCTATGGCGGTTGTTGCTCGCGAATGTCGTTATACCCAGCGAGGTACAAACGCACCGAGAGACATCGGGTCTACCCCATACAGATTTCATGTGATCATTGTACAATAAGGAGCTGTGCAGTAATGCTACCGACATGGACTTCGGCTTGACCGCCGTTTCACTTGGAATCGGTGATGATCTCCCATTTAAAACGAATTGAGTTACCGTTAATCCCAGTCGTATCGACGCCAGCAGCATTACCGGTGCTCTCTTCACCAGTATGTATCAGTGCCGTACGGAGCATCCCCCCCCCCTGTTTTTCACTATGTATCTAGCTAGATCATGGCGCTGCCTATACACACCAGTTTCCGTCCACTATCCAGCCCTGACTTTGACCAGTTTGCGGGCGGCTCGTTGGATAAGATATATTGCAGCCCCTCCCCCCTGTCTCTCAGGGGTCTCGGTAGTCCGGCCGGCCCGCGGGCTGCCCGCGGGCTTATGGGGCTGCCCAGTCCAGGCCGGTCTTTCTGATTGCCCAGTCCGGCTGGATGGTCCCAGTGAGCGGACTTCCTTGACCCAGGCCAGCGGGCGGGCGCCCACGGGCCAACGCTAGTACTAGCGCTTAAGAAAAAAAATCGTCAAGCGTCGCCGCGGGGAACCACAAGCCAACCGCCCGCAGAGCACTAAGGCGGACACCGGAATGAGGTCGGTGATGGAATACAGGAATCCGTAGAGATGAAGATGGTTGATCCGATTGGGGGTACATAGTGGTGGGCGGTTCGTTCTGTCTATATACAAAGGGCCTCGGCCTGCGCGGAGGGCAAAGGCGGCTGAGGCCTTTACCTTCTCGGTGCTTTCCCGGGCGTATACGATTTTCAATCTGTTGTTGTGGTGGTGGCCGAAAGCTCACCAAAGCCCAGGAGCCCAAGAAATGCCGACCGAATTTCGCTTCCAGCTCCACCTTCTCTTCTCCAATCAACAGAAGTTTTGAATAATCTTGTTCGCCGCATCTTCCCAGCGCTTGTCTGAGTGTGTGCAATTTCTTGTCTGTTGTTGTGGTGGCGGCCGGAAGCTCCCAGATATCGCCTGGAAACCCACTCCCCGCCCAAGATATGGTACGACGCTAGTGGTCATGAGATCTCCCTCGTTGCCCGGCCCGCCGCCAGACCCATCCCAGACAAGGCCGGCTCCAAAAAAGCCCATGGGCCCACGGGCCCGGCCGGAGCGTTGAGACCCCTATTGGCCTTACCCTTCCCTGATGAGATTTTACCGCCCCCCGACTAAGCATACATGTTGACGATGATTCTTCGACTGCATGCGACCTTATCGGATCATGGCGATATTACATATGTACACCTCTATCCCGTTCACCGTCCGTCACGACCTCTCACAATCCGCTGGCGACCCACGGAAACTCCCCAACGAAGCGTAAATTATGACATACGACAAGAATCAAGAGCGGAATGCGGGTGAGATCCCGTGATGAAGCAGTGTCTGATGATATCGGTGTATTTGAAGCTTTCTACCTGAGCGCTAGCATTGAACTACATGAACTAAACGGTTGTCGGGCCCATATTTCCCACTGTAGACACCCTCAGTGACGCAGAAAGCCACCAGATTGCCGGACGCACGGGTCTGATCTGTCCGTCGAGAAACGGCACACCTCGCGCTGTCAATTTAATAGGTGTGATCGTAACATAACCCCTAGAGCCTCCTCCCCCAAAGAAGGGTGAACATAAAACGAAAGACACCCCCAGTAACCCCTAACGCGCTGGACCAAAACGCTGGCAAAAAAAAGACTCAACATCCCCGAAAAGAAGCCCATAGCATTCTACCCCCTCTTCCCAAGACGCAGCCACGCAGCCATCACGCCCTCCCCCCTTTATCGGGCCAGCGTACACCTCCTCCAACGGCGAGAGCCGCCTCACTCTTCGCGGTTCCGACGCGCTCTGGCGGGGGCACGTGCACGACCTCCACGATCTCGACGCGGTCGCGCCGGCGCTTGTGCATCCAGCACATGGAGGCGTACAGCAGCACGACGGCGAGTGTCGACAGGCCCAGCACGAGCGCGATCACCGAGAGCACCGGAAACGACGTCTCGTGCGAGCCCAGTGGCCGTGCCGGTGACGTCGCTGCCGGGGACGTCACTGCCGGGTGCGGCGGCGCCGTCGGCGTTGTTGCGGACGGCCGCTGGGAGGGCGCGAGTGATGTGAGCGCTTGCCGCGTGAACCGGCCCGGACGTCGGCTGTTGGAGCGTACAGCCGTGCGTGTCTTTGTTGTGCGAGGCGGCCTCTACTCGCTGTCAGCATCCTGTCGGACATCCGGTACATTGGACGGAGTCACCTTCGTCGGCCGTCCCGACGACTTCGACTCTCGCGCGTCCGTGCCCACCAAACACAGGACGAGCACGGCGGCAAACGAGCGGAACTTCGCAGGAATAGACTCACACTGCGACATGACGGAAGGAGCGATGGCGAATGCGTGCGAGCAAAGGAATGTCGGAGTATGTATGCGGAGGAAGACGAGGGGGCGACGCCGACACGGTCGAGATATCCCAGCAGTAAAATATCTGCCTTCATCCGCCGGATAAGGGGTGGAACGCGCGCGCGCCGGGTCACCATTGGATCGAAGCGGACACCCACCCACCTACCCGCCTGCCGATGATCGTCGACGACGCGATGCGGTTGCGCGAGGTTACTGGTCGGCGGCGCTAATTGCGTCCCCCACGCATCCACTAGCGACCTCACGCCAACCCCGGTTCCGGCGCCCTGGTTGGCCGATACATCATCACCCACCCTCATCGAGGCGGGCCCCTTCTGCACGCTGACCATTGGTCGTAGGGCTGACTGTGCGACTGCGCCAAGGCGTCAAGCGAGCCAACCAACGAACCAACACGAATCGCGCGCGAGACGTGGAGCACGCACGCAGGTAGATAGAGTACGTATATCTATAGACACACAGCTCTCGGTGTGCAGCAGCGCCCGGCGTCGCGGGCGGTGCCTGCGGATGCGGCGAGAAGTGTTCCAGCATCTCGTCTACGAGCGGAACTTGCCATCGCCGACTCATCACTGAGACGATGTGAAATTCTGTTGGTGGTATCGGGGACCTTGAAGCAGCGGCGTTCTGGACGTGTCGATTGCACCTCTCAATCACTATAGCGAAACGGAATCGCGGAGCGTGCGAGCGACACGCGAGCATCGCCGCTCCATCGCCTCCTAACGTACCGTTGCGTCCAATCGGCGCCCACACGGCGAAACAGCTGTCCGACACGCAGCGATTGGTCGACTACACACCCGAAACGAAAAGATAACCGGAGTCCACAGTTGGGCCTGCATGACTTACCCCTTTAGCTGCCTCCACTGGCAGCTCGCTCTCGTTGTAATATTGTGAACACCACCAGCGGACGATGATCTCTGGTTGGTGGGGCATGCTGGCAAGAGGTAGATAAGTGTTGGATCGCGCTCATTCACGCGTGAAGGACGGCCGTTGGTGATATCGCGTGCCCGCAGGTCCGTAGATGTTCCGCTCGTCGACGCCGTCAGTGGTCTGTAGGTTTTTTTTAATCTCGAGAAGCATTCGCCGTCCATCACCGCCACCAAATCTTCACCGCACTCTTCTCCGCGTCGCCCGCCTTGCTGTTGTATTCCCGAAAAAAACCGCCAGCCCCCTATGGGCGCCCTATTCATCCGTACAATCGTCCAACAAAAACCCTTCGTGTTGGCCGCGGGTGCTGTAACAACCTCGCACTTGCACTCCTCGTACCCGACCAGTTAGTATCACGAAACGCTGGCACACCGCCCGACCTGGGGATCCTATGCTTCATAGTGGATATCGCCTACACATGTCCCAGCTTCACAACGGCTGACGGCTAGCCCCTGAGATACGAACGCCGTAAGTGCGTACGGGGATGCGCCCCGCAACAGACAAATCGTATCGTACACACTACTGGGCTTCGGCCGTCCTTCTCGCCGTTGCGTATTTCAGCCCCTCCCCGAAACCGCCGTAGCCGATGATACGCACACGGGCGAGGATACATGTGTTCCTCGGAGATGATGACAATCATCTCCGGCGAGGTCGGAATCGCGGAGTGTATAGGCATGGAGGGGTAGTGATATTCCGTGATTCGCTCGCGATTGCGTCCTTTCTGCGAGAAGGGAGGCGTGCTTTGGAGGCAAAAGGTGGGCGTACATCCTCCGTACCATGGCTGTGATAGCGAGTTGCCGTCCAGGTTGTGGCAGAAGTCATTGAAGAGCGGTGTTGGATGTTGACACCTCCCTGCCGACAGTCGATGTGGACTTCCGCATGACAGTAGTAGCAACTCGTTCTCATGACGTCCTACTTCTCTTTAACCACATACATGCAAATACGGCTCTTGGTCTCATTCAACAACAGGTGCTAGGGGCGGTAGTATTTCTGACGGCGATTGGACGTGCAAAGACACTTCCTGTGGGTACGCTTTGTCCAAGTCGGTTGTATTACTACATCGTAGTCCCGCGCAAACGGCTTGCTGGCACTTTCGTAATTGGCACAAGTGACAAGTTTAACGATCTTATTACCAACTGCCAATATCATCCTGAAATCGAACAGACAACAAGTGCGCATGATCGTCCGTGAGGATTCTAGCGAGAAACGAGCAGGCCCATGACACGTTCGTAAAAAACTTTTCCTTGCTGACGTACCCGGGCGGCGGTGCCCACGGGCTGCAGTTCTTGAACAGGTGCACTCGGGTTTGCCGTGTACAGAATCAATGGCTGCTAGGGCGATTGCCGGTTCGTTAGAGGTGCGCGCCGATGACCACATGCCCGGATTTCAGCTGGTGGAATCGTCTGGCAGCTGGCAGTGCACTTGTCCGTCTTGGAGGGAATTTGGTCAACAAGCTGCTCACTGCAAAGCATGTAGACAGCAGAGCTGAGCCAATATCTTGAGCAGGAGTTGCCTTTGGGCCACTTCTTTCCGGATATGCACAACTTGAGGTGGGCGAGCGGTGCTGGCAGGGGCGTTGCCTACCGGCTGTACCTGTCCAATTCGTTGGGTTTCTTATTTGTTTACTTATTAACCGGGTGCGACCTATCTGGTCATGGCGGTATATAAGAGCCTTCCGAGCTTGTTATCCTGCTGGGAGGCTGGTTAGCCAGAGGTTTTTTTTTCTTCACTCAAGAGTGAGACCTGTACAGATCATGGCGATGTATATACAACGGCTCCCGTCCACCCTCCAACCCCCCTCCTTGCCAACTGGAAGTGTAGCCAGGCGTTACTAGACTTCCTCGCACTCCGGGTGTGGGACGGCTGGTCTTCCTCGTACTCCGGGCGTGGGACGGCTGGTCCCGGCTGAGGAAGACGCGGGAAGGGAGGGACCAGAATGGGAGCTCCGGGAGCGCGAAGTGGAGATGAGAGCGAAAGCAGAGGAGTTCGGCGCTCGAGGGGAGCTACCGCTGTTCCTGCCCATGCCTACCTTCATGGCGCCCGCGGAAGAGGTGTAGGAAACGGTCACACTTTCCTTTGTCGTTCCCTTTGTCCCTCTTTTCGGTGCACTTTTCGTTTTCTCGGGTGAGACCTGCTGTAATCGTGCGGATAGTAGACGGGAACTGGACAAAATGTGCGCTACCGTAGTCTATGTAGGCTGAATGCGAGTACGATTAAACAGAAAAAAGAAACCAAGGGCGTGGTTTCGAAAAGAATCAGGCCGAAGAATGCCACTGGGCTGAGGGCCGGATCACCGGCAGAAAGTATGAGATGCCGAAAGAGCAGCGCCAAGATGTAAGGGTGGCAGGAAGTGCGGAAAGGCTGACGGCTCGGTTCTCCATTTGAGGATGGGACACTGCCTCACTGGGCAATACCTCCCGTGAACAAAGAACTGGGCTACCGCCAAGTGGTGGTGGTGGTGGTGGTGGAGATGCGGGAACACCCGTTCAAAGATTGCCCGCACTAGAAGCGGCAACGGAAGATCCTGTGGGCGGAAGTGCCTTGTCTAGAGAAACCGGGAGTGCGAGAGACCAATCAAATTCCGTGACCTCTTCGCAAACGAGCGGTGTCGGCAGGCATTCTGGATTTCCCGCGCTTAACTGATGTGGGGCGCAATGTGGCTCTAGAAACCGCATAACGATACCCACATCAAGGTATCGGAATTGGGTTCGGGGGGCATGAAGAGCGAGAGCAAGAGAGGGGTATTACAGATTGCTGTCGGGTGCCTTAGAGGGGGAAAGTAGAAAAAGGGAGAGTAAGCTCATCCTGAGATTTATCGGTCACGATGGTGGGGAGAGAGCACAGGAGAGGAGTTGGTGAGCGCGGGGGTAGGGCAGAAAAGGTCGGTAATAAGCATTGAGTATATAGAGGGCTGTTAAAGTTATTGAAGAGAATGTAAGGAAAGGAGAATAGAGGCACTATATACACCGACTTCCTGGCATAGATGCCGATGTCGGCATCGCCTAAAATGACCTCGTCTTGCTGTCATTCCGACTTCGTCATAATGACATTCCAACTTCGTCATCAATTCTCACTTCGTCACCCATTCCAACTCCGTGTCGGTAGAGTGATGTGTAGAAGAGATAGTTATCTATTCTAGGACTGGCGCCGATGCTCTTGATATACGGCATGTGATCTGAATAAGCATAAAGTGTGACACACGACAACACACCGTCATCTATCCAACCTCGTCACTCATTCCTGAGCGCAGCAGCGAGAAATATTCCAACAAGGGGCTGGACGCGGAGTGATTGGGCATGAGGTTGGTGAGCGCCAACTGTTCTTCCCTACACCCTGCCTCATGGCCACAGCGGAGAAGGGATAATGGCGGGGGGCTTGCCTTCTTGCCTTTATCGTGCTGCACCTTCTTTTTTTCTTGGTGACTTCTGCTGTCTTGGGTGGGCCACGGCGGGAATACGGGGTGCCGCAGATAGCCGGACAGTGCATACGATTAATGGTAATCATCACCGCCATAGGTAGGAGACAGGCCAGGGTGGAGAGTAGGGAGGGTTACTCGAGCCGAAAGGACAGTAGACGGAAAACAGAAAGGGGTGTATCGCCATAATCTAGACAAGACGCACGCGATTAATGGATAACTCAAAGAAAATAATATGCACGAGTAGGAGACTAGGTCATCCTATCCGCAGGGAGTTGGAACAAGGGATCCGCCGGTCTCTCATGTTCCAAAAGTTCCAAAAGGAACTATCTGCACGGTAAAGAAATGTCACGATGAAAATGAGGAGGAAAACAGTAGCAGAAACTCCAGTTAATCATTCCTAAGCCATTACAAACAGCCACAGAAAGGAAAGAACAGAAATCAGATCCTCCACTCGCAGATGATAGCCTAGTTCTGAACCAGCATTACACGCAGTCCGATCTGCCAGACAAACTTACCGCCGACGAGTTCCCTCCCACCGATGGACCTGGAGCAGTACTTGATCAGGCTCTGAGTGGCAAACTTGACGTTTTTGCAGGGAACCGAGCCATGGTAGGTGCCGCAGAGGACGATCTGGCCGGTCATGTGGTCGGCCATGTCCTGGCACTGTGGAGGGTGCGGGTTTTCCTGCGCGCACTTGGCGTTCGGGGAGAGCTTGTTGGCGGCAGCCTGGATGTCCCGGACCAAGGGGCTGCCGGAAGAGGTCTCGCAGATCCATGTAATTCTAGCCACGCTATTGCCGAAGTCGTCGGTGTCCTCGAGATGGACGGTCGCAGGGCGAGGGGTGGCGGGTGCAAGAATCTCGCTTTGTAGGTAGCGTCACGGCCAATCTCGTCGGCGAAAACAGTGTTGCCGAAGTTGGCGACGAGAAGCACTGCGGTAGTGAGGATGAGGTTGCGGATAGAAAGCATGATGGTGATCTCGGATGTATTTAGTTGTAGTTGTGTTCAGATGTTGCGCTCGGATGTTGTGTTTGGGGATTGTGTTCGGATGTTGTGTTCGGACATGGGAAGAGGAAGAAGAAAGGAAGGAAGGCTTTTATAGGTGAGACCTGCAGCCTTCCTGAGTTGTATTTATGAGGTTTAGACTAGCACACAATGCAATCACTCCAACATTAAATGTTTGTGTAAGGTGGTAAACTTGGTATCACTCGGTAGATTCAGGAGGGCTCCGAAAACCAAGTCTTGGCACATCGCTATGATCTAAGTATGTACTTTGTGCATATGTATTTTTCTGGAAGAAGACGCCAAAGCCAGGTGGAGGCAGAGAAGACCTGGCCCGGACTGACTGTGTTTACGGACGAGTCGAGACTGGACAACGGAGCCGCCGGATTTGCGGTAGCATGGCAGAAGCGTACGGCCAATCATGGGCGGGCATCAAAACCCGCATGCATATATTTAGCAGTTCCGGAATCGCCCAATTCTTGCCTCGCCTAATCCTCCGCCGGTGCCTGCGCGGCGAGAAGCGTTTCCAACAGATGCCGAATCTCCAGGAAGAAGTACATACAAAATGCCGAGCAGGCGGAGACTACGACACCGCGGTTGCGGGTGGTTCCTCTCCGGTGCCCAGCCCCTCGGCCTCCACATTCTATCCTCTTCCCCTTCCCGGTTTCTCCCGCGGGTCATGCGTTCTTTTGCCCTTTCTTTTGATTGGACAGATCTTCTCCTTTGTGATTTCATTGGTTCTTGGGACACGCCTGGGCGGAGGGCAAAGCGGAGCTTGCAAGTGCCGTCACCTGTGCCGCCATAGCTAGCTGGATAGGCTGAATGCGAGAACGAATGGGCGAGAGAAAATATATATGAGTCCGCTGCAGCCGCACGGGACTGTAAATAGCGCAAAGAGATCTTTGATATGATAAGGGAGGGCGAAATAAATGTCGGCGGCGTGAGCGGTTCATCTACGTCGACGCTATTCGATCTCTTTCCCCAACTGCACCAATTAGCTTGAGAACAGTAAATAGTTCTTCTACTTCTAGTAAGCGGCTATCACTGCTCAGGCCACTCACAGATCAGATTTCCCCACACATGCCCTCCACCAAGCTCCTCCGAATCGCTGCGGATATTCGGCGAGACTGAGGGTGTCGCCGGAGCGGAAGTGCGGCTGCGGAACGATAGCCCCTCCATCTGCCACTCGTCCATTTTCTGGCCAGCCTCTTTGATCATCCTCCCTCCGCTCCTACCGCTGTGGGATCTATACCGTTCAGCGACCTCCGTACGCCTCGCAGTCTTCTCACCGTCCCACCGCTTCCCCGTATACACAGTGCCATCCAACATCAATCGCAGACCGCCGAACGGCAGATAACGAATCTCAGCATGGACCTGACCATTGATGAGATTGGTAACCGCCCCCGACTTGCCCCTCCAGTCGAACGTCCCTCTGACCCGCCAAAAGCTATCGTGCGCTTATTCTTCAGCGCCGTCGGGACGTTTCTCGCGATCATCGTCATGGCCTGGCTCTTCGTAGGTCAGCTCTACCGCCTCATAATGCGAGGAGAAAATGACTAAGGTTTCGTGATGGTTATCCACCCCCGTGCTTAGACAGCTGGATTTCGAACTGTGCCCCCGAACTACTGGCGCGGACAGTGCCGGGTCTTGCGAGGGGAAACGGTTAGAGTCAGGTCGCTGAATACGTCCGGTCATTGGTCCTATTTTCCACCCGCTGCTCTTTTTTCGTTTGTCTGCTTCACTTAAACCGCGTGGATCTCCGTGATACAGTGATTTAGTGTAGGGCGATTTCTAGAAGGACCGATATCAGTTGGGCCCTACAGTGGGGGTGTTGAGTGCGGTTGGATGGCGAGTAAAAAGCTGCGCCGTACTCGTGTCCTGCTTCCCTCCGGAGAAGGTAAAAGGGGCCTTCACGCCGAGAATGCCGAGAGGCACCACCGTACCCTAATGACTCCAATGCGACTTCTAAACGCCCGTCACGCCCACGATGCCCACGATGCCCACGCCCATGTCCAGAACGAACACTGCTTTTCCTCCTAAGCAACACACAACCCTAAGCCCAACCATTCAACCTCCAGAGACCCGTACCAGTCAACGAAAACTCGGCACGCTCAACCGAACGATAACCAAACCCGCCACAAAGCGTCCAATTGACGAACGACTTCGCCAGCTCCACTTACGATTCCACGAGATGACCTGGACTATCAAGATGCCCGCCCTCAACGAGGAGACGCTCAGTGAGTATTTCCATGCGTTCCGACATCCGGGGGACGACGCTGACGGCATTGTAGCCTCTATCGAGGCTGTCCTTCGTGCTATGTTCTTCTCTGCCTTCGGCATCGCCGTTATCGTGATTACCGGAATCTTCTTCTTTTTCTTTACGAACTTCGTTTCTCGCCTTCCGGGTGCCCTTGAAGAGTCCGCGGCGCGCAATACCCTCGGTAATCAGCCCAACGGTCCAAATAACCAGACCCACGAGAACACCTACATGGAGGAGCATGTCGAAGGCCTGGTGACTGGCGCGGCGGAGGCCCGAAACACGGCCGGCTCGGAGGGCTTTATCGACAACAGCGGCTTGGAGACTGCCGACGAGATGGTGTACGCTGATGCCCACAGTGGTTCTGACGGCGGATACGAGGACTTGGCCTACATGCTACTCCCAGGTAGCGATACCGACTACTTTGACGTGGATCAGCTCGCCGGCTGCGCTGCCGACGACCACGAGTCCTCCTAGGATTGATGCGGAATCCCGTCCACGCCGGAGCGCCTGCGGAGGTTCTCGGGCTGGAGATGGGGGCGTATGAAAAATGGGGGAAACTGCTGGGGGTGGTTGGAGACGTTTGCTGTTTCTGATTTCTCGATAAAACTTCTGTTTCGATCCGGCTGTAACTGGCGTAGTCTCTCGCTTTTTCCGCTGCTCTTCTAGAAATATTTCGTCTGGGTGCTGCATCGTGACACTGGCTATCGTTGTTCTGCGAGAACGTTGCCGAGACATGGACAATCCACTAGCCTCAACAAGCTACAAGGTAAGTCGTATGTACTCCGGGTTTGTTCGGCTCGTCGATCGCGTTAGTCTCCTACTTCTGGCCTCCAACGAGACTGCTATGATGATTCACGCAATACATACATACAGCGGGTGTCCGCGGCCGGGGCTTCGAGTCTTTCGGTGTACGGCTAGTCATTTCGCATACATTTCAATGAGACCCAGAAGAACCCATTGCCATCAGTTCCAGGCGGCGCCACTGGCATGGCTACCAAGGGCCAATCAGAGGGGTCGCATTCACTCTCCCTTCCTCCGAGTCTATCCGCAGCAAAAGCAATCTTGCTCACTCTTGCTGGGCCCGGTTCGACATCGAGGCGTCACTTAGTTCATCTTCACCCACGTCTTTTCGAAGAATTAATCCATTCCACTGTCCGGAGTAAGAACAGTTGGAGTTAGGGTTGGATTTTGTTTTTGTTTAACCATTACTCGCATGCGACCTATCTAGATCATGTCGAGAGGAGTTAGGGTTGGGAGAATTTAGGGCCCGGGTGTGCTTTGCCCACACACTGGTGTGCCGGCGGCACCGAATACTTTCTGGTTCTCTGTAGCTTAGCTAGACCGGTTCTCTTAGATATCCTTAACCTCACCGAATACACCACTGCGTACCTTCGGTCTGTGTCTCTTCTCCCTCCCATCGCGCCATACTGCCACAAGAACTCCATAATCTTTACCCTGCGTCCCGCGTCTGCGACTCGGCTGACCATGCCCCACCTGCGCTTAGTCTTTGCCTTCTCCTCGGCGTCCACCAGCCAGCCAGATATATCACTTGACCCTTGTTTTTTTTTTAATCATTAATCGAATCATGAATGCTAGCTATCTAGATTATGGCGATGCATACAAACCGGTTCCTGTCCACTATCCAACCCCGACCTCGATCAGTCAGTGGGCGACTCGTTGCGGCTCTTCTCTGCCTTCCGCCCAGCCTGACCCAAAAGATGTACGCGCAAACCTCCCGCGTCCGCTCTCTCCTAACCTCATTTCTCTCCTATTGAAAGCACGACTCCCGGTTCTTCGCCTCTTGGCTCCTCTCGGGTCTTCTCCCTCCCGCTCCCACTTCGACACCACACTTTGACGTATTACGTGACTCTGATGAGCCATTGATTGCATCTTCACCATAACCCTAAAACGTGTAGTTGGTTGTGGAGTGATTATCTATGCACCCGTCACAGCCATGTATGGCGACAAGTAGGTGGCAGGAAATAATGCAACCGGGTCTACCCACCCGCACTATAAGCTCTCCGTTACGTTCAGCTACCTGGAGCGTCTCACGGCGGCCAGTAGCCGATCATCGTAGCCGGCGGGTGTGGATGGGGGGGAGTGGTGTGGGAAAGAGTCGTGTTTCCAGTTGGCCGTCGACGCCTTCTTTCTCCCTCCCTTCGGTGCGCTCTCGATCTTCCAGTTGTCGGACCGGGAGCGGGGAAGTGGGTCGCTACAGCGAGGCAGGAATGGACTGAAGGCGGAGAGAATATGAACAAAATCGGCCTAATCCGCGATGCCCCTTGGAATTACTGGGGCTTTCTTGCGGAGTGGGCGTGCTAGCCACAACGGAAAGCGAGGGCAGCAGGAAGCTGGCATTGTCTCATCGGTTGTGTTGTGAAGGGTTGTGGCGAACATGGAGAAAGCGCGAAAACGAACGGATAGATGGAGAGGCACATCCGCAGGGTGGGAATCGGTGACTACAGCCAAATTTACGAGACCGCAGAGACGGGAATCATGATGTAGATATCGACCACACGGGATTTTCTGCGATGATTCACCGATTTCGCGGATAAAGGAGCGCATCTCGAAGTACAAGTAGGTGACAGAAAAAGCGCATGGTATTTGCTTCACTACCGACACCAGTTTTTTTGAAGAACCGATCTTTTTTCCTACCCGCCCATCCAGCGCCATTTTGAAACCCCTCCTCAATCCACAGTTATTCAATTTTTGAACCCCTTTTTTTGGCTCAATGGTATACGCAGACCCGCTCCCGAAAGCGTCTAGTGGACCGCAAGCCTCAAACCGCCCATATAGTCCTTGAAGCGGAAGAGGCCGCCAGCGCGATGCATGTCGGGTCTCCCGCACTTGTTGCGGATCGTCCGAGCCGCGAAGATGACACCCTCACAGTCGATGTGATGGTCGTATTCGCCGCAGAGGGAGATGTCGCCGCCCTTGTGGTAGGTGAGCCGGGTGCACTTGGAGGCGCCGCCGTTCTTCTGGATGCACCCCTTGAACCCGCCAAAATTTCTGATGTTGTGGACCGCGCCGTCGATCTCGAGGAAGGTGGGAGACGCCCAGGAGGTCTCGCACTTGAGGTTGCCCAGCCAGACGTCGTCGCCGCTTTCGTTCCGGGTAAAGTAGTCAAAGGAGACCTCATCGGTCGTACTGGCCACGACGTCGAACTTGGCGTGCTCGAAATCGATAGACTCGCCGCTGTCCATCCCGACGACAGGGGTCTCGACGGCGGGCAACGCTACAGTGGAGAGGGCGAGGGTCGTGACGATCGCCAAGATGGTGCTGGGGATGCGCATCTTGAGGGTGTTGTTGGTGGGTTTGTGGATGTAAGGAGGGGCCGCGGGGCCGAAGGAAGTGATATGGGATTAAGGGGTTGGGGGGTTGGAAGAGAGTGGAGGGAGGGGCGAGACGAAATGATGTGGGATAGCAGGAAAGAAAAAGACAGGATTTTTTGGGGGGGTGGGGGGTATGGGGGTTTTTAGAGCAAAAAAAAAACGCCGTGCCACAGCAGATAAATTTCCTTTCGTCTTACTAGTTTCGTAGGGCTCAGAAGCCAGGTGATTGTATAGTGGGCAAACGACTCTGCAACAATCAGACGGTTCGACCCCGCGGTCCAGTTGAATAAGTGAATATCCCAGGAAAAGGATATGAGGATACTAGGAAGTAAACCGGAGCACAAATTCCAACTGATCATCTCAGACGAGAAGTATCGAATGTACTGAGGCTATATCTATGCCGGACGGCTCTGGTCTACCGCGGTACATTCCGCCAATACCTCTTTATCGCAATTGGAGATAATTGAGTGAGTAGCGCTACTGGATTCATAGAACTCGACTCTTCGGTGGAGGAAGTACTTGCTTTGCCACTGATTAGGGTACCCTTTTCCGGATAGGTAGTTGATAGCTTCGGTTATCTTTTAGCTAGAGCGCGCGGCAGGGAGTATCAGCTTCTAAAGCGGTGGAGACTCGGAGAACAAGAAGTTTAGCGGCGGCGGCGGCAAATACGTCGGAACTAATGGGTACCGTGATGCCGCGAAGATTATATGGAGCGGATGACGAGACAATCACGAAAGCCGGTTCACATACGGTCACCCAGAGGAGAAGTGGGTGAGAGCACATGAAAAATAGAGAATGGGAGAGGAGATGATGCCCGAGCTGGCCCCGGTGGAAGAAGAGTGGAGAGCAACGGCGGGAGCATTCATCTCCTTTGCTTGTCTTTCTACATTATTCCCTCGGTGTGTGCGCTCTTCTCTCTCGGGACAGGCCGGGGCGGAGTGCAGGGAGTCACAACGCGCCGCAAGGCCCTGGACGGGAGCCGGAATGTGTATATAGTGCCATGATCTAGAAAGGGCGTATGGGATTAACTAATTAACGAATGGATAGGAATTTAACGGGTACGCAAGCGGCTATGAGATCACGTCACTGGTGAGAAAGAGAAACGTTCTTGAAGAACTGGTACGTGATTACGGCGGAGCTACATCTCCCCTCCTGGGGTGTGCGTAATACGGGCAGCGTCCGTCACAGTGATTAGAAGTGTGGCTCTTCTAAAGCGGAGGCTCAGAAGAAGCTATGGCACTGTTCGTGTCGTCGGCACACGGAGCACGTGTTTGCAGTAGGGGACGGAAGAAACATGCGTCCCAAGCTGTGTATAGTGTAGACAACCGATTACGAGAGCGCCATAGCGAAAGAGTGTCACCAGCGAGGAAGAAAGCGTCCATTGTCATAGGGTCAAGACAGTCGCTCCAGATTCATTTCGGATGTCACAGGATTGCACCTGCAACACAGCACACTATTCGCGCAGGGAATCGAGTACGGGGAGACAAACAAATCGACAAAGGAAACAACGGGTAGCCCCCCCCCCCCAATCCCAAGCCCAGACCCGACCCAGCTCAATCCCTAGACACAGCCTCCAGGACCAACTGCCATCCGCGGACGACCAGGCAAGCCTCGAGGTGTTCCGAGTCGCCGACCTCCTCCCAGACGATTGCGGCTCCGGAGGTGGTCCAGGTGGGGACGCCGTGGGTCATGGAGACGGCGCCGCTACTCAGCAAGCGGACGGCATCCTCGACGGGCACGAGTTCGGAGTCGTAGTTCTGGCCGTGGTAGCCGACGAACCTGCGGCCGTAGTCCGTATCTCTGGACGGATTGATGCCGATGACCTCGGCGATGAAGTAGTGGGAGAGGTACATCCTAGTACGACTGAGAGGGGAGAGCGTGATCCAGAAGGCCTCGGCGTCCTTTGCGCCGTCCTGGTGCGGCTGGGCGGCGGGCTGCATGGTCCCGGAGTAGGTGGGCAGCGCGCGGACGGGGTAGCCGCCCTGCTCAAGAGCCTCGCGCAGAGCACAAGCGTCCAGGGACTCGCCGATCTGCTTGCGGCCGCGCGGGAGGAAGTAGTTCTTGCCGCGGGACGTGGTGTTGCTGATCAGCAGCACACGGCGGGAGGTCGGATGGTAAGAAACACTGCCGGCGGCGACGACGAAGTTTGTGCTCGGATACGGAAAGGTAGGAAGCCCGTTTGCGACATTGAGGCCGGCCGGAGTGCGGGAGAACGGCGGGCGCAGCGCAGATCTCGACGGCTGTGGAGAGTCGGCTCTCTCCGCCGGCGAGTCGGGAATTGATCCGGGAGATGCGGACATTGTAGCTGGTGATGGAGTGGCTTTGGGAATGTTCTGGGCAGTGGCGGTTTGGATGCCGCGAGCGAGCAGCTGGTTGTGTTGTGCAGAGCTAGAGGTTGGGAGGTAGACAAAGGAAAGACGGAGTATGTAAAACAGAGACTCTAACGGAAAATTAAGCTTCAACCTTTGGTCTTGGCGATGAGAGGTAGAGTATCGTATTCCAAACGTCGAAGGGCCGTCGTTACGTCAGGTGCACTTCGATGCTGGAACACCAAGCGATAGCCGAGCGGCCGGATGCATTCCGGGCACCGGGAGAGGCTATGGGGTAACAAGTATGCACTGGTGGATCCGCCGTGTTGTGTTGGCATCGGAAAAGTCATGTGAGGAGGCGATTGAGCTGCCATGATCGTCTCGCCGCAGACAGACATGTCGGAAGAATGCCGATTAGCGATGGAATGCAGATCAATGATAGGGATTCGACCAGGGTTAGAGTACGCTCTGGATGCCGTGTGATTGATGTTGTGCGAGGTCAGTAGACACCGGGCGAGTGAGTACTAGACGATCGAGCAGCTCTCAACTTCGTTGCAGTGCATTGTGGAGCATATTGAAGCAAAAGAGGAAGAGAAGAACCGACAGAACAAAAGATCCTCTTCCTATCCATACTTCCCCGCAATCATGTCGTCAACGCTCTCTAAGGCGCAACCGCCAAATCCCAAACCACGCCGATACGAGCTCAAGGACGAGTCATTTCCAGCACGACAAGCGTTGTTCATTACTGGCAAGCAGTGATAGAGTTGTTCTGATCATTATCCCAGGACACGGCCGTCCCCTATTACTTATTACTCCCTTCTATCCTTCCGATAGCCTCGAAACCCGGTGATCAGCAGGACTGGTTCCGACCACGGTCCGAGAGCAGCATATCCTCCAGTATCCCCCCCCCCCGTAAACAGGGCCAGCCAGCGAATGCCCAAAAACACCCGAGCAGCCCGCCGCTCTTTGCACCTCGTGATTATTCCTCCTGTTCACCGCCACTTCTCTCCAGCGGCGCGCTCCCTCTCCAGCTGTCGTAGGTACTCGGGCTGCTTATACGGATCTATCGTACGCACGTCCGTCGTTAGCCATCGCCGCCCCAGACCTAGCTCCGCCCCCCTCCCTCGGCACGTACCCAGCGTCGGATAAACCCTCTGTCCTCCCGTTTCGCTCACCGCGACGGGCGCGGGAACCTGCACGAGCGGTGTCTCGACCGCGTACGGGGTCTCTGGATCTTCCGGGCGCGCCCGCGCGCGACTACGCCGCGGATGTATAAACCAGAACACAGCCGCGGCGAGTATGAACAGGAATGCGCTGATGCCGACAGCGATGCCGGCGATGCTTGTGGGCGAGACGGAGTCCGCGGAGTCGGGGGGGTCGGCGGAGGTGAGGGTGGCGATGGGTTGCGCGTGGGTCTGGCCGCAGTCAGTGAGTGGGAGAGGCTGGCGCAGGAGCGACGGGGAGAGTGGAAGCATCATACCTCCGCCGCTGTCGCCGTCGTCGACACAGCAAACAGGACGAGGGAGAGGAGCTGAAGCGACTGCAGTGGTGCGGACGACATGGCTGGGAACAGGAACAAGCTGAAAACACAGGCAGCAGGCGGACGTGGGGGATTCCCCAAGTTTTTAATCCGGAGGGGTGACGCGTGCTCGTATATTGGAGGTTTTATTGGAGCATCTGCGCACCCCTTTCCTGCAGCCAATAGTAGTGTCGCTGTCGTGCGTCGATCTGATACAGGGGTAATTAGGTAGGGCACCCGGAATAGCGCCGGCGGTAGCGAGACGTGCAGAACCGTGATTCGGCGCACCTGCAGAGGTTATTTCGTGTGCAAGAAGAAACCCTTAGCGGCGACTCGCCAATAAGCATGCAACGTTAAGCTTGTTTCATCGATTCGAGGGGTTCGCCTCTGCATCTTACGATGAGCTGACGTGTGAGCCGCTGTGCGAGGTTGCACACGGAATTCTCCGCTAAACCTAGTCCTGCCGGCACGGATCTCAGAAGATAGAATGTACTTACTTATGTACTCCTTATTTTCTGTTCGGACTTGGCGATTATGTAACGATATGCTTTTACTGCTCGACAAGAGCGCGGTCGAAAATGCTATGTATGATGGGAAGAAAATCTGCACCCGAGCACCAATAACCCTAATTGCCCTCAATGCATTAACCCCTCGGGGTAGAGATGTGGGATATATCACGTCTCCAGAGTAGGTGCGCCACTCAGCCTCCATTTCTTACGACGCAGTACGGTATCACTGCGGGACTCCCGCTGGCCGCCAACCGTCGACTGACCGTCCGTCGCGATCGACAATGTCCTGTCCGCTGTGAAGCGCTCGGGGCTGGAATGTGGCGCTGCTGACGTGATCACGCAAGGCGGACGGATCCGCGACACGCGGTCCCAACAGCGAAAGGTCTGGCACGGCCGGGGACGGGAGTGCCGCCGTTCTCGCGATCCTCGGAAGGTCGCACGCAGTCAGGTGACGGGCAGCAGAGAAGCGCGGTCTATTGTACGCACATACACGTGACCCAACGACATGCAGTCAGGGGGGCGCCCTCGCGATGCGCGCTGGCACCCCGCACTGCATCCGAACACGGTGCCGTGCGGTGCGTGCAGCCGGCGGATCGGCAGCCACGTCGGCGGGCGGCCAGCAGGGGTTGCGCGTAAGACTGCATTACATGGATGCAACCCAACCGATCCCCGCCCAGGCTGTGGGAGGGGCGTCATGGGCGCTCACTCGACGTTGCCAACTCGACAGAATTGATGTGCTGGTTGGATGGCTGGGAGAGTGCGGCGTTGGCGAACGAGCGGTTCAGCAGTTCGAGATGCGGCCACGCTGTCCTGGACGTCCTCTTCGCCAACGGACGATCCCAACCCCGGTTGAGGAAGCCGCACGGAGTGAGGCGGTGGGCAAAAAATCGTGATTGGTCGTATGAACAACAAAAAAAGGAGATCACGGTGTCGGTGCAGGGAACGACAAGGCGGAACACGTAGGTTCTGAGCTGTGCTCTTCCATGTGTTGCTACGGATTCTATCTACACGGCGGACTTCTGGGTGTTGACGACGACGGCGGCGGCGAGCAGGTCGACGGCAACGAACTGGCCCCAGGGGGTCGGCTCAGTGAAGGGGCCGAACCAGTTGACGTCGAAGTCGTCGCCGGCGCGGGCGCGAGTGTAGAGCAGGTTGAAGTTGACGTTGACGAAGCCGCGCACCTCCGCGCGGACATCGTCGTCGGCGGTGGCCTGGTATAGACGCACGAGCGCGCGAACGAGCACGGAGCGGAAGCCCGCGCCGTCCGAGTTGCCGGCCATGCCGCGGCCGTCGGTGATGGTGCCGTTGCCGTCGGTCCAGTACGGCGTCTCCATCGCGGCGAAGGCGACCTGCTGCGCTTCGGCGAGCACGCGCGCGTCGCCCGACGCGCGGAAGAGCGAGACCAGGGCGCCCAGGTACACGCCTGGCGCGCGCGGTCAGTACGGCGGGAGCGACGGCGGGGGATGGAGCGACATACCGGTGTTGTACGTGTACGCGTTGGGGCTGACGCTGCAGTCGTCGCCCTCGACGCCGTCCTGGTTGACGAGCAGCTGGCCGGCGTCGACGGTGTGGCGACGGAGGAAGCCGATGGCGCCGTGCACGACAGCGATGAGCTCGTCCGCCGGCACGACGGCCTCGTTGATGCGCGCCGACGCCTGCGCCATCAGGCCCGTGGTGACGCTGTTGAGGTAGATCTCGTCGGGCTTGGTCGTCCAGTACGTGCCGTACTCGAGCGCGCACTGGTCGCTGACGACGACGGTGCGCTGGATGCCGCCCATGTTCGGCGCGACGCCGGTCTCGAGCACGAGCGACGTGTTCTTGACGTGCTGCCACAGGCGCTGCGCCTCGGCGGCGAACGCGGCGTCGCCGTACGCTTGGTGCGCGTCGACGCAGGCGAGAGCCCACCACAGCGAGTCGTCGTTGAACGCGTTCTCGAGGCCGACCGGGTCGGCGCCGCGTTCGTCGCCGCGCGCGATCAGCCGGCGCAGGCCGGCGCCAACCTGCGCGCGGTGGGCGGGCCCGGTGAAGAGGTCGAGCGACGCGACAGCCGCGTAGGCGTTGGCCGCCTGCCACCACGACAGCGAGTTGAAGTCGAGGTCGGCGTTGCGGTAGGCGAACAGCCGCGCGATGGCGTCGGCGGCGACTGTGGCGATGTCCTTCTCGAGCGGCACGAGCGGCGTCGACGCCCACGCCGGCAGCGCGGCCGCCTGGGGCGCCAGCGGGCCCGCGCGCGAGAACCGGAGCGGCCGGTCGATCGTCAGCGCCCACGCGCCGTCGGCGGGCGTCTGGAAGCCGACAGCCGCGCCGACCAGCAGCAGCGCGCACAGTAGGCGTGTCACAATTGCCGTCGTGCACATGTCGACGTGTGAAACAAGGGTTCTGAGCAGCAGGACAAGGGCGGCGGCGGGGGAGTCGCGAGAGCGGGGGGTGTGCACGGCGAGCTGTGCAGCGAGGATGGCATCTCAGAGCCACGCTGACGGACAACGCTTTATACCGCCGCCACCGCCCAGCCATGCTCCCGCCAGCCGTGGATCTCTATCCGGAGGTGCGTCCGGCAGGCGGTACGCGGCGTGGACAGTTCGCGGCCCTTCGTAGTTTCGTATGCCCGCTCCCCGTGGACATCGCGCCAATCGCCGTCCGTTCTGTTGGAATTGCTTCTCGCCGCTCCGGCGTGGCGCGCCGGTGGAAGCGTCACCACAGCAACGGCGACGACAGCAACGCTGTGGAGAGCAATGGCATAGCAACGGCAGTGGCAAAGGGATCCTGGCAACGACGGCTTGGCATTCTCTCATAGCAGCGTCTTTGGCATTCTTTCTTCTCTTCTTTTATATACTTCCACATAGCATTGAAATAGAAGATCAACACACTTCAACGATACAATCATCTCGCCAAATCTCTTTCTCTCTCCCTCTCTCTGCTCGTGTGAAGACTCTCAGAAGAATGGCGATCGGGCAAACTTTCACAGGTTATGAGCCCGGAGCCGTAACCGCTCCACATGCGATCAAACCTCACCGCCGTCAAACTCTCGCACAATAAATAGCTCCTCAGGAGCCAGTGATAAACGCGGGGGCTGGCGATTCCGAGGCCCTTTCCTCTACATCTCACTTGGAAGATTTCTCCTCGAAATTGATCGCTAACCATCTCAGCGACAGAAGACCTCGGACGATCGACAAGAACTTTCCTTCTTACGCATCGATACAATCTCTCCTCGTAAAACACCCTCGAT
>Ga0307508_10001418_pt1 | contig 26984 bp, 38 predicted proteins | sample 9_EM_MG_FD_203089 | JGI IMG/M metagenome (GOLD analysis project Ga0307508, IMG submission 203089) | Populus trichocarpa ectomycorrhiza microbial communities from riparian zone in the Pacific Northwest, United States - 9_EM | ecosystem: Host-associated > Plants > Roots > Unclassified | place...
TATTTGGAACCTTGGAAACCTCTTTTGTCGGATTTAAGGTCAACAGATATGGGATCCATACAGAAGAGAAGAAGATAGCGGCAGTGTGAGAGTGGCCAGTTCCTCAGTCCCCTTCAGCACTTCGCTCGTTTCTGGGTTTGGCGGGATACTATGGGAAATTTGTCTTGAAATTTGCACACCGCGCAAATTTTCTCTATGACCTTGCCACCAAACTGAAGGAAGAATATCAATGGACAACGCAGCACCAAATGCAGTTCGACGACCTGAAGCAGGCACTCACATCAGCACCGGTATTGGCAACACTTGATCCAGATGCCAACTTTATCCTTCGGACAGACACATCAGACACTGCTATTGGTGGAGTACTTGCTCAACGACAGCAGTTTGAAGGAAAGATGGAAGAATGGCCACTCGGATTCTTTTCACGGAAACTCCATTTGGTAGAAACCAGATACCCTACCTACGACCGAGAATTGCTAGCAATCAGTGCCAATCTGGAGCATTGGGCATGTTATGTTCACGGTCGACGACATACCACAATTTACACTGATCATGCGGCTCTTCAACATATCCTCAGTCAAAATAAGCTGTCAAGCTGCCAGTGGCACCATCTCGACAAAATCAAGCAACACAACTACGACATCAAATAATTCCCAGGTACCTCCAATACAGTTGCTGATGCACTGAGCCGAATTGCCTACACTCAACCGTCAACTCCTGAAACAATTCGGTCACTTTTAAATGTCATCGAGCTCAGGATTTCAGCTTCGAATGATTGGTTGGACGACATCCATGCAGGATATACTGAAGATTTGGTTTTTAGTCCAGTACTGGAACACCTAAACGACAAAGGTGGTGAAACTCCAAGGACAAAGAAGGCTCGGAGGACAAGAGAAAGGGCAAAGTCATATCTTCTCCAGGATGGCCTTCTCTATCACAAACCCTCAGCTGGAGTACCACTACGTACTGACAACTACTGTAGGTACAACATGAACGAGAGGATGAATTCAACTTCGAAGAACACGATTGCCTTTCCGAAGACATGCATTTCTTCCAGTCTTTTGTGAAGATCATCCATAAAGCAGCGCAAGAGCACGCTGCTGTGACGAATAAATTCACAGCACAGCAGGTGCTAAAAATGTCCGGCATTCTGCTGTCAGCAGAATACAAATCCACAAGGATGCGAAACAACAAGGTGTCCAGATGGAATTTGTTCCTGTCGGAGGCGAAGGTGGATATCCCGGATCAAATCTGTTGTCCCACGAAAGGGGATGGGCTTTGCCCGAGGTTTACCGGCGAGTATACAAAAGTGGTCGCAGAACAGTGGCCCCAACACCGGGAGGAGTATATGGAAAAGGCCGGCATAATGAACAAGAAGGGTGAAACTCTGACCAAGATCTCCCTGGCACTGCGCCAAAAAAGAACGATTAACAAGTTGAAGATGCTGGTACGTCACCTGGGGGCTCGGTGCCACTGAGACGGTCGATGCTGACAATTCCACCACTCATACAGGCCAGTGCACCTCCAACCATCCCGGACGAAACTCAATGCCAGAAAACGCCAAGACTTCCGACCGACACACCAAATCTCGCGACCAATAAGACTTCACGCACTCCACGATGTCCGGTCGAGCAACACAACCGAGCAAGGCAGCCCCGATGGTGACTGCCAGCGCCAGCCCGAGCGTGGGCTCCCTACTGCGGGAGCTCGTGGGAGACAGAGGGGACTATAGGGGGTAGGAGATGGAGGAGGACAGTGGGAGCGAGCTCAGCAAGCTCGAGAGCAACGGAGGAGAGATGGAGGTGGAGGAACAGTGGGAGGGAAACAGCTGCGGGAGGCCAAACTTCAAGCGCGCCACCACTGGCGCAAGGCAACAGCAGAGCACCCAGGAATTCTTCCGCCGCATTGCGCAACTCAGCATGGGCGAGCTGAACATCTTCGGCTCGCCCCGGAAGACGCCCATGTGGGGAGCACTCACTCGCTCGCTGTCAGCAGCAGCCGCCAGCAGCAGCCCTCAGGAGGGGGGGACGGCGCAGACCCTAAATTTGGCCAAGGAACGAGGAGAGGGGGTGGGAATGGAGGGGAGCAAGGGGTGTGGAGTGGGTGAGCGCAAGAGGGCAGAGGGAATGGACGTAGCGGTAGTTGGTTGGGCGTAGGAGATGGCCAATCAGAACGAGGCTGAGATGGTGGTGGCGGAGGACCTGGATAGGATGACAACCCCGACTCCCACACCAGCCAGGTGGGAGAGCGGCACTCCAGCGCCAAGCGCACCGAGGCCAGTGCCGGTCACCCCGACCAAGGGAAGCAAGAGGATGGCGGTGGGCACCCCGAGGCGCGCCAGGCCCTGCGCCTGGGCAGCGGCGCGACTGATGACGGCTGGCTTCGCAGCAGCTGCGGCGTTGGAGCAAATCCTGGCACCCATAACCAGGGCGGAGCAGAGGATGGAAGAGAAGGTCTCCGCACTGGAAGCGTGGATGGCGGAAGGAAGGGAAGCCCGGGCCGCCGACGAGAATGAGAGGAAGGTGAGAGCAGCCACGAGGCTGCTGGCGGATGCGGAGGAGAAGGAAAAGAGGCGGTCAGTGAAACTACTCGCCATAGACGCCATCGAGACGGAACTGACCCAGAAGGGGCAATGGGAGATGAAGCAGTGGGAAGATTTGGCCCGGGTGCTGGAGGCAAGGAGAAGGGATATCCGGGAGATCAGGCAGGCAGTGAACAGCCTGGCTAGCGAGATGGCCCGGGAGGGGAGGGCACACCAGGAGGGCCTGGGCGCGGCGGTCATCGCAGGCGCAGCGGCGCCGACCGGAGCTGGGGCAACTCAGCCCATGGAAGGGGTGGTGGCCACAGCAGCCACGGAAGAAGAGGCGGCGCAAGGGGACGTCATGGAACGGGTGGAAAGGGAACGGCTCTACGGGTCCAGGCACGCGCTGGCGCCGGGAGAGCCGGCGCCTGCGGAAATGGGGGGGGAAGAAGAGCAAGGAAAGGAAAAGGGTAAGGTGAAGGGAGTGCAGATTGCAATCCCATCCGCCACGGGCCGCGCGGCGCGCCAATGCAAGAGGCAGGCAGCAGTCGATGCGGCCAAGGCAAGGGAGCCGGAGAAGCCAGCGGCACCCCCTCGAATGATCCTGAAGCGACCGCAGAGAGCGGAAGATGAGAAAAGGGAGTGGGGGATGAAGGGGGAGGAGGAGGGGACGGCGACGAAGGATGCGGAGAAGGTAGGCAGAGAGGGGGAGGCAAAGGTGGCAGCCATGAAGCGTTGGGAGGCAGGCGAGCTGCGCCAGAAGGAGGGGGAGACATACAGCGCCGCAGCCAGACCAATCTGGGACCTGACAGGCGAAGCCGATGACACGGAGGAGGCGGCCGTGGGGCGGAGGATTGCCCATATGGCAGGAATGCAGGCGCTGGGAAGCCAGTGGGAGGAGGATCGGGCGCGTGGGCACATGGCAGCACTACAGGGCCAGCGCCAGCAGCAGCAGTGCCAGCAGCAGCAACAGCCTCCCCCGACCGAGCGGCAGCAGTAGCAACGGTTCCACCAGAAGCCGGCATCACCTCAGGCACCGCCGCAGGGGCAGCAGCAGAGCAGCTGGGCACAGCGGGCAGCGGCAGCCACGGCTCTGCCCCAGGAGGGCCCCAAACGGGGCGGCCGCAAGGGCAAGGAGAAGCGCGCGCCCACAGGGCTGGAGCACCTAAAGCACTCCATTCCCCGTGACGAGCGCGACATTGTCTTCGAGCGGGCCACCGGAGCACCGCAGGTAGACCCGGCGGTGGTAACGTGTGCCGCAGCGCATGTGAACATCGCGCTCAGCAGGTTGGCCCCGGCCTATGTCTGAACCGAGGCATTCAGAATCTCGGTGTGGGGAAGGCTGTCGACAACAGGGCGCTTCGGGGCGTCGGCGGCAATGCTCCTCCGTTTTAAAAAGGAGATCTTGGAAGCAGCCCGCTAAGACGATAGAGGCATCATTTACATTGCCGTGAACGAGACGTGGGCGGAGCTCAAGATCCTTGTGCCCTATGACCGGTACCGGCACCCCAACGGGCTCACGGAGCTCAGGGAGCAGATCGAGGCAGAGAATCCAGCAGTTGTGGTCCCCCCCCTCTCGATGAAGTGGATGTGGGCGGTAAGCACCAACGAGTGGCACAACCAGGCCGGCCGGCTTCCAAAGAATGCGGCCTCAGTGATCTTCAAGGTGCCAGGCAAGGTGGCAGCCCAAAAGCTGTTGGTGGAGATGTGGGTGGCAGGCAACAGGTTCTGGGCCCATCCCTACATCCCGAACAAAGCGGACACCCTATGTGGCATGTGCGGGCGATGGGGACACTCAGAATTCCGGTGCCAGCGAGGCTCAGCTACCTGCACCATCTGTGCGGGCAGCCACAGGACAGAGGAGCACCGGTGCGAGGTTGCAACGTACGAGAAGACCGGGAAGGTTTGCCCGCACACAGAGATGAAGTGCCCGAACTGCGGGGGCAGGCACCCGGCCCAGGACGCCAGGTGCCACGCAAAGAAGGCCGCCATTGAGATCGTCCGGGGCAGGCGCAACGGCACGGCCTACGCTGAGCTGCTGCAGCCCACACGCCCAACAGCCACCATGAGCGCTAGAGGATCGGCCCCGCTGAGCTGGGCCCCAGGAGGCGAGCCGGAGAGGCCCTCTCCGGACTGGGCGGAAGACGTGGAGGTAACTGGAATGGAACCAAGTGGCACCGCCCCACCTGTAGCCGTCTGATGGCAGGCCCCTGGGGAGCACCGATGCTGCTGAAGGTGCTGCAGCACAACTGCGCACGGGGGGGGCAGGTCATGGAGGCTGTGCTGGAATTGGCAGTGAAACGAGAAGTGGACCTGGTACTCATCCAGGAGCCCCGGACGGCGAAGGAGAAAGACAGCACGCGATCCCACCACAGCTTTACGTTCATCAAGGGGGAGAAGCACGTAGCGGCGAAGCGCTGGATTGCCATCAACAAGGCGTCGAGGTGTTGGGTGACGTAGCTCAAAGACCTAGCCAGAGAGAGCGAGAACCACGTGCAGGTGGTGGAGGTCACCCTTCCGGGAGGGGACACGATCGTCATTGCCAACACAGACGATCAGCACGAGGGGAGCGAAACGAACAGGCCGGCGCAGCACGCAGCCTGGACTGAGACCGCCAGGCATCGAAGGGTGATCATCGCCAGTGACATGAATGCCCACAGCAAGGTGTAGAACCCCAGGGCAACACGCAGCAGAAACCACACCTTCTGGGAGCGGCTCATTGACGAGGAGGACCTCTTTGTCTGGAACATGGAGGAGGCCAGAAGGATGGGCCCAGGGGCCGAGTACCACTCCATCATCGATCTCACCTTGTCCTCCCCAAACATCGAACTGAACTGGTGCCTGCTGAGGGAGGATGCAACTGGCTCCGACCACGAACTTATTGTGTGGGAGGTGCTAGACACCCCGGGCCAAGGCGTGGACACGAGTACAGAAGTGACAGGCTGGGACATCAGTGGGTGGGATCCCACCAAAGAAAGCAAGGAGGAGGACAAGAAGAAGGCGGGAGAGAGGAGGGAAAGAGCGCGGAGGTGCTACCTGGCAGGGGTGGGGAGAACCCCCATCCTGACCGATGATAGTACGAAGGAGGAGGTGACGGAGGCAGCAGGGTTGCTCAGGGAGGCGATGACTGTGACACTAGACAATCACGCCAGGAAGAAGCGCTGGTGCTCACGGTCAAAGCCATGGTGGTGCGGGGAGCTGAAGGGCCTGCAAAAAGAGTTGGGAAGGGAGAGGAGAAAATGGAGGGTGGCGGGAATTTCACGGGTGAAGGCAGCAAGGCGGGAGCTTTGGAGGGCGATAAGAAAAGCAAAGAGGGACTGCTGGAACCGGTTCTTACAAGAGGCGGACGGAAACAAGGTATGGACAGCAGCGACATATACAATGTCACGAATCGACACGACCGGCCAGGCGCTTGGCAGCAAGGACGGCACCGATGCGGAAGGTCACCGGGAGCGGGAACAGTCTATTCTGCAAGCCCACTTCCCACTGGTCAGATCGCTCCTAAAGGCAGCAGCCAACACTTCGGCACCGGGAGACGACCGGATATTGGCTGAAATCGTGAAAGTATTTTGGCAGTGGGATCAGCAGCGAGTCACCCAGCTGGTTCGGGCGTGTATCCGGCTGGGATTCCACCCGGGAATCTGGAAAACGGCGAAAGGGGTGGTCATTCCCAAGCCTGGGAAGCCCGATTACTCAAAAGTCCGAGCATATCAGGTGATCTCGCTACTTGACGTTATCAGCAAGCTGCTGGAACGGAGGGCAGCCCACCTTATTGCCGACCACCTGGAGCGAAAGCGAGGCCTACACGAAGGCCAGTTCAGGTGCCGGAAACGTCGGTCATGCGTGGATGCAGTGGCCATTTTAATGAACCGCACCCAGCAGGCGTGGGGGAGGAAAAAGATAGCCGGCGCTCTCTTCATGGACGTCAAGTCCGCTTTCAACAACGTCGACAAAACCTTCCTTGGCAAGCGGATGGAACAACTGGGACTGGAAGCCGACCTCATCTGCTGGACGATGAGCTTTATGTCAGATCGGCGGATCAAACTGGTTCTGGACGGAAAGCTTGGTAAGGAAAACCCAGTTGATACCGGCGTTCCCCAGGGCTCGCTGGCGGCACCCATCCTCTTCATCAACTATCTGTCGGGCATCTTCGACGAGGTTGAACGGGCAGCCCCAGGCGTCATTGGGCTGTCTTTCGTTGATGACATCCGGTGGTGGGTGGAGGGGAAAAACGCAGAGGAGGTGGCCAACAAGCTGTTGTTGGCGGCAGCCACAGCCATAGAGTAGGCTGGGAAGAATGGCGTGGCATTCTACCATGGAAAAACGGAGGCGGCAATTTTCTGCAGGAATAAGAGAAAGGATGTGCGGACAGAGGCCAAGGTTCAGGTGGGGGACAAAGAGGTCACATTCAACCAGGCATCAACGCGGTGGCTTGGGGTGTGGCTGGACTCACAACTCACACTGAGGGAGCACCACGCCACCAGGTTGAAGAGCGGGCGAAATGCGCTGAACCGGCTGAAACGGCTCATGGGGCAAACAGGCCTCTCCCCGGCAAATTGCAGGAGAGTCATGTTGGCATGCGTTCAGTCTGTCGCCATGTTTGGGGCGGAGCTGTGGTGGAAGGGGGGCAATATCCGTGGAACGACAGGCCGTACGGAAGAGTTTGAACTTCTCATCAATTGGGAGACACGGGCGACAACGGGAGCCTTCCGAACCACCAACCTCGGAGCACTGTCAATGGAATCAGGGCTACGGCCGGCAGCCAACCAACTTGAAAATCGGCAACGGCGCTTTGGATTGCGGCTCCTGAGTCTCCCCCAAGCAGCAACAGCCAGAGAGGTTGTCGTTACAGGCACTGCAATTGGCAAGCGGCTGAGCACTGCCTTAGACCGCACCTGGATAGAGACAGAGCGGACAGTGCTGCTAGAGGAACCGGAGCCCTTTGACGCGGAACTGATCCAGGAAGAGCGAGAGGAGGCAAAGAGGGAGGCGGAAAAGGAGAGGCCGGGGCTCGTCATGTTCACAGATGGGTCATGGCTGGAAAATGAGGCTGCCGGATACGCGGCAGCTTGGAAAAATGGCCAAACCTGGGAAGGGATCAAGAGCCACATGGGATTCAACCAGGAGGCGTACGATGCAGAATGTGCAGCACTGGCACGCGCACTGAAAACGGCAGCAGAAATTGCCCTGACTCCGACCCACATCACAATATTCATGGATGCTCAAGCGGCAATCCGGAGGATGTCAACAGACGAGCCGGGACCGGGGCAGAAACATGCGTTGGAAGCGAGACAGCACATCGCTGCACTCCGGAGAGCAGCGCCGGACATCACCATTAAGATCAGGTGGTACGCAGCGCACGAAGGCGTGGAGGGCAATGAAAAGGCCGACGAATGGGCCAAGCTTGCTGCCGACGAGCCGGATACTCACGGAGTGGAAGGCTGGACCTGCTAGGAGCGGCCAGAGGAGACACCGCTCCCCAGATCCCTCGCCAACATCAGGTGGGAGATCTCAGAGAAAAAGTGGGTGGAGGCCCGACAATGGGCTGGAGGTCGGACCTCCCAGAAGAAATACAAGATGCCGAAAAGCCAGAAGCCGGACGGCACGGTTGCTGGGAGCACCAAGAGGCTCGCCTTGAGGTTCTATCAGCTGAAGACGGGGCACTGTCGGACAGGCGAATACCTGCACTGGACGAAATCACGCCCAACTCCCCAGTGCTGGTGGTGCCGATGCCTCAAGCAGAGGAGAGATCACCTCCTGTAGAGGTGTCCGAAGTGGAAGAAGGAGCAGAGGACCCTGTGGGAGGAGGTGTACAAGAAGACGGAGAGAGGGAGGGAGCGGTGGAAAGCTCACGAGCTCTTCGCGGAAGAGGGGTGAAGTCAGGCGGTGCTGGATTTCCTTTCCTCGACGGATGTAGGAAGGATAGTGCCGGCTGCTGAAGCGGTCGACGCGGAAAGCGAGGCGTCAGAATGGGAGCTCCAGGAGCGCCAGGAGCGGGAGGAGGAACGAAGGGCGGAGGCGGAGGCGCTGGGCGATAGGGAGGAGCCGCTGTTCCTACCCACCCCACCCTTCATGGCAGCGGTGGAGGCGGAGTAGGGGGTGGTCGTGTCGTTCTTCTTTTCTTTTCTTTTGTCACCTCCGTTGTACTTTCCTTGGTGCGTTACTACTTTCTCTGGGAACAGGCCTGGGCGGAGGGCAAAAGGGAGCCTGCACCGTGCCGCTAAACGGGGACTGCGGCAGGGAAAAGGACTGTACATAGCTCGTCATGATCTAGATAGGTCGTACACGAGGATAATGAATAAACAAAAAAAAAAAAAAAAAAAATCATACAGGCCAGTGATCTCTCCTGTATGGGTGTTTCGATGATCGCCTACGTCATCCCGTCTGAGTCTCCTCATTTGTTGCTCCTCAACAATGGTGTAGCCAAGAGCTACTAGCCACTTATTGCAGAAACTGGTCGGACGGTCGACGAGTTTCGCTTGTTTTGCGAGGGTTTCCAGCTGCAACGTCGGGCGAATGAGGCGGCGAACAGTCAGGTGGGTCCGTCTGGGATGGTGGGAAGTGATGCCATGCGTAAAATAGTAAACTCAAAACTTCTTGAGCTGCTCAGTACGTTTTGGTCTTAAGCTTGTCGTTTTCAGTGCAATCTAACCTTGTCGTCAGACAATTCTCGTGGAACCCACCCCGAGTTAGTCAAGCTACCCCAAACGAACATTATTGATGTTCTCACGGCGGGTGGTCAAACGATCAAGGCCCCTAATGACTGGCCCTTAGTCAACCGGGGCTGTGAGAACGATGTCGTCAAGACAATCTTTTCGAGAACAGTTCAGGATTTACAACTGATGCATAAAGCCCCGAGCTGTGGAGGGTTGATCATTGTGAAACAATAATTGGGAGCAGTTTGGTTCTATTGCTTTTATGTACGATCCAATTCTTTTAACGTATCATCTTTCTTCGGGTATGTAACTGTGTGATTTCCGGTGCTCCTATAGATGCATATTCAAGATTTGATTGTACCAAGTGCCTGTTCATGAGCCCTGGATCAAAAAGATCTCAAAAGTACGGGACGCGCACCGCAACCGGCATCTTTAGCAGCATCACGGCCAGCAGATCGTACCAACCATCCAGATATCAGACAAGATGCGATATTTATTGCAAACCTTTTCCACAGTAGGGATGTTTTTATTTGTTTATTCTTACTTGCACCTATGTAGACAATGGTGGCGTAATACTTTTCCCAACAAACACAGTCCACAGACTTGCCCCTCGCGATGTACCATAGCTATAGTATGAATCATTTCGACGTTGACATTCATTGAGTGCTGGTAAGCAAGTGAGATTAGGGTAGCATCCGCTGCACCTGTTTAGATTACATGGTGTCCAGTGCATCCGTACGCACGACGAGGTGACCGCACGGTCGACACGATGCGGCGACCACTCCGTCCACACCACGCTGCAACCACTCGGTCTGTACGCTTGACAAGGCGACCACGCGGTCTGCGTGACGTGGCAACCAGTCGGTCCGTACACTCGACAAGGCGACCACGCGGTCCGTACGTGCAACACAGCAACCAGACGGTCCGTACGCTCGACACAGCGACCACGCGGTCCGTACGCACGACGCGGCAACCAGTCGGTCCATACGCTCAACACGGCGACCACGTGGTCCGTACGCGCGATGCGGCAACCACTGGGTCCATATGCTCGACACGGCGACCACACGGTCCGCACGACGCGGCGACCACTCTGTCCGCACGACACTGCGACAACTCGGTCCGTACACTCGACACGGTGACCACGCGGTCTGTACGGATGACACGGCGACCACTCCGTCTGTAAGATGCGGCAACGACTCGGTCCGTATGCACGACACGGCGACCAGTCGGCCTTTACGCCCGACACGTCGACCATGCAGTCCATACGCTCGACACGGCGACAACGGGGTCCGTACGCATGACACGGCGACCACTACGTCCGCACGACGCGGCAACCACTCGGTCCGTACGCACGACACGGCGACCACTCGGTCCTTACGCCCAACACAGCGACGACTCCGTTAGCACGACACGGCAACCACTCGGTCCGTACGCTCGACACGGCGACCACGCGGTGCAAAAGCACGACACGGCAACCACACCGTCCGCACCATGCTGCAACCACTCGGTCTGTATGCTCCACAAGGCGACCACACGGTAAGCGTGACACGGCAACCAGTCGGTCCATATGCTCGACACAGCGACCACACGGTCCATACGCATGGCACGGCAACGACTCCATACGCACGACGCGGCAACCACTCGGTCTGTATGCATGACATGGCGACCACGGCGTCCGCATGATGCGGCGACCACTCCCTCTGCACGACGTGGTGACCACTCAGTCCGTATGCCTAACAGGTCGACCACGCGGTCCATACGCTCGACACGGTGACCACACGGTCCATATGAACGACACGGTGACCACTCGGTCCTTACGCCCAACACGTCGACCACGCGGTCTGTACACTCGACTCTGAGACCACGCTGTCCGCACGATACGGCGACCACTCGGTCCTTATGCCCAACACGGCGACCACTCCGTCCACACAACACGGCGACCACTCGGTCCATACGCTCGACACGGCGACCACGCGGTCCGTACGCATGACATGGCAACCACTCCGTACGTACGACACGGCAACCAATCGGTCCGTACGCCTGACACGGTGACCACTCCGTCCGCACGATGCGGCGACCACTCCCTCCACACGGCGCGGCGACCACTCGGTCCGTACGCCCATTACGTCGAACACGCAGTTTGTACGCGCGACGCGGCAACCAGTCGGTCCGTACACTCGACACGGCGACCACGCGTTCCATACGTGCGACGCGGCAACTAGTCGGTCCGTACGCTCACCACGGCGACCACTTGGTCCTTGTGCCCAACACGGCGACCACTCCGTCCACACGACACGGCGACCACTCGGTTCATACGCTCGACACGGCAACCACGCGGTCCGTACGCATGACATGGCAACCACTCCGTACGCACGACACGGCAACCAATCGCTCCGTACGCATGACACGGTGACCACTCCGTCTGCACGATGCGGCGACGACTCCCTCCACACGGCGCGGCGACCACTCGGTCCGTACGCCCATCACGTCGACCATGCGGTTTGTACGCGCGACGCGGCAACCAGTCGGTCCGTACACTCAACACGGCGACCACGCGTTCCATACGTGCGACGCGGCAACTAGTCGGTCCGTATGCTCACCACGACGACCACGCTATACGCATGACGCGTCGACCACTCGGTCCTTACGCTGAACACGTCGACCACTCGGTCTTTACGCTGAACAGGTCGACCACGCGGCCCGTACGCTCAATACGGCAACCACGCGGTCCTTACACCCAACACGTCGACCACGCTGTCCGCACGACGCGGCGACCACTCGGTCCTTACGCCCAACACGTCGACCACGCGGCTCGTACGCTCAACACGGCAACCACTTGGTCCTTACGCCCAACACGTCGACCACGCTGTCCGCACGACGCGGCGACCACTCGGTCCTTACACCCAATATGTCGACCGTGCGGTCCGTACACTCGACACGGCAACCACTCGGTCCTTACGCCCAACACGTCGACCACGCTGTACGTACAACGCGGCAACCACACGGTCCGTACGAACAACACGGCGACCACGGCGTCCGCACGACGCGGCAAACACTCGGTCCGTACGCACAACACAGTGACCACGCGGTCCGCACGATCTGGTGACCACTCGGTCCGCACGACGCAACGCAGCGCCCAATGCATCGGTATGCACGACGCGGGGCCCACTCCGCATGGGATGGGGATTTCCCGCCTGGCATGCCGGGATGCACCGAACAGTTTGATTTTATTCCTGATGCAGTTGCTGTTGTGGCAAGTCCGGCTATCCGACAAACGAAGAAGTGACGCGCGCAGCAATCACGTGGTTGACGTGCCAACCAAGCATCTTCGCGTCGCTATAACTATTTTAAAGGCAGTTAGTGTACACTTACCGCCGATGGATAGGCCTGGGCGAGTAAGGGGTTACCGGCTTCATCCAGCTTTGGCTGCCTTCCACCGCCGACATCGCCGACATCACCGATACCACCACCAAAATCACCGATTGCCAGCATCCCCAATATCGACCTGTCCTGTTTGAAGCCAGACGTCCAAATGGCACCCAGTAGGAAGAGAAAGCAGATAGTTCACGTCCATTTCTTTAGATTTCCGGGGACGAGTGGAATAGGTGCACCGTCAGCAAGAGTTACGGATGGGCAAGTTACCAATTATGTTTGTAATCGTGCCGCGAAGCTGGAATTACGTTAGCAGATACGTAATAAAGATGACCACGGGAATGGTGGACAAAGAGGAGGGCATGGTGGAGTACCAGATGGGCGCGGGGCTTTTGGCGATTTTGAAAATGAAGATCTCAACCTGCAACTTCAAGATCGAGATGATGGAGATCCGGAGTTCGTTATTCACCGAAAGACCAGATCGTCAACTTACAATCGCCAGCACCGAGCGGTAAATTGGCAACATACCGAAGCCATACTTGCCGATATGATGGTACAGAACAGACTTCCGGACACGTGTGTCTGCACCCAACGTGACATTGTTACCTTACGGTGTATTGATCTCAATTCGTACGAGCACCACGAATTCCAATACTGTATTTGCCAGCAATCCTCCAGCTGTCTCCTCAACGAGGGCTATTTCCCATGTGCACCGATCAAACCGAGGACTGCATTCTCGATCCGGCTCCTGCAGCTCTTACATGTCCAATCTGTGGGCGGATATGTCTCTAGAAGTGCTTGGTCCGGTGGCCTCAGAGCACTGTTTGAGAGTGAGAAGAAGGCAGTGCTGCCAGCCTTTGACAGAGAAGTGAGTACACCGCAGTACCTCTTAGGACCGCTGAATACAGAAATGGTGTAGCTGCGTGATGCCTACCACCACTGGCTCGCAGTAAACTCCCAGGTCGATACCAAGGTTGCCTATTCGCTGGAATGCCACGACAGTGGTACTTGTCAACCAGAGGCTCTTTCCAACATTTGCCCAGTGTGCTTTGACATTTCTCCTGACGAGGACAACACGATAGCCATCGCCATCGACGGCAACCAGCAGGATGTACGCTTCAAGGACAGGTCATCATATGCATACGAGAAGCTGCCAGCAAAGCTTTTTGTGGACTATGGGCGCCGCAACTTTGGATTGGGAGGGACAGCGAGTGCCGTACAACGGATGGGATGTGGAAACAAGTTCAAGGCGACAAGTGGCTGGAATAAAGCAGAAGCTATGGCACAGTCAAAAAAGGCCTTGGACAAGACTGGGATCATGGCTGCCACTTGCTTTCACGGCACGAATCGCCGTTTCATGAATATCTATGGCGGTAACGTGCGATACAGCCACGTAATCCGCCTATTGGAATCGATCGATGCCGAGTGTCCCGCTGCAGGAGCCATCCACCTGTGCTGCAATGTTGCCTGCGAGTTTGAGCCTTCGCTACGCCGTCATGATGCGCCATGGGTAGAACGTGTGCAGGTGGGTAAGGCTGACTGGAATCTGACCGGATAGTGTCTGACCATTTGCAGGTACTGATTGGTAGATTTCATCTTTACGGGCACAAGATGAGATGTCATATCCTGTACAATCTTTTAAGTACTCCTGGATTTGGACTGATGGTCGGCGAAGAGGTTGAGCAGGTTTGGTATATGCGAAGAGGTCTGATTAGAACTGGGCGGGTGTCATCTCGCCCGAGAAGATCGCAGAGCATTGATACAACTGGTGGGCAGAGATTCACATTTTATCTAATATAAAACCGTACTGACTGGTTTGGTGTAGCGCAATATCTAGTGCGCCGTAGTCGTAAGAGGATTGGATACAATATCTCACGTCGCTGGAAGAAAATGCTTGGCAAAGTAGAGGAGAGCAATGCAATTTTGCAACGTGTCGTGGGAATGATGGTACCACCTCGCACCGACAAGAGTGGGCGTATCCATCCCCGGCAACTGGTGACCCTACCATATCTCAATGCACAGAGAGAAGACCAAATTGCCTACTATCGGGGTTACCGCCGGTACGTACTTCCTACCATCCTGTACTTGCAAGCTGCAACTACTAATCAAATGTAGAACGGGAGCCCAAGTAGATGATATCAGCGAGGTACAGCGACTACAACTGGAGATTGTGAAGCTAGTCACAGAGCGCCGAGTGGTAGTGGATGTCCTACATCATCGTGCTCAAGGTGGTAAAATGGCCAGACATTCGTCAATCGACTCAACAGGCGGTGGAAACCTCTCGAACGGCTGGTGTCGAGATACAATCTCTCCATCTCAAAACCTATCTTCGTGGGGAGACTGAGTCCACTTTTGCCACAAGTGCAAAAGGATGACGGTATCGCCGACCATGATGGTGAGATCTGGGACATTGAAAGAATGATGTGCAATTCGGATTGGGCTGTGCACAGGGTTGTGCGAGAGGGTATAGAGGCACAACACTGCCTTGAGTGTGCCAAAGAGGAGCAAATCACATTGCTTCTACATATTCGGCGGGTTTGTCGATGGGCTGTCCCGCAGGCAGAGGTACTTCTTCAGATATTGGAAGAACAGCCTGCAGTTCCAAGCCGTGTTGGATCCAGTCGGAAGTGGCTGGAGCTGTTGTTGTTTTCGAGGTTACAGACTGTACTGTCGATGTTTGATAGGGCAAACTCCTTCAGCCTTGAAATTGGAGAGCAGGAACAACTTCATACTGTTGAGAGACGAATTCGTATGGTACTAGCAATAGTACAGGTGGATGGGGTGGATGATGAGGGTGAGAATGGGGATGAGGACAAGGATGAGGACACCGGTGATACGGAGGAGGAAATGGGGGAGGTCATTATGCGTGCATTAGGAGAAGAGTTGAGGGAGGAAGAAGCGGATGAGGTAGAGATGGAGTTGTAACGAAATGGTAGAGATGGAGTTGTAACGTAATGGTAGAGGTATATCCCGGCCACTCCGGCTCCTATTCATTCTCCACTCGAATCCACCTAGGTGATGGTTCGCCGGCAGCCAGACGTCAGAATGGGAGCTACGGGAGCTCCGGGAGGAGGAAGAGGAACAAGAGGCGGAGGTGGAGGAGCTGGGGGCTGCGGAAGGCTCGGGCTCTGGGGAGGAACTACAGCTGGGGAGGAACTACTACTGGGGAGGAACTACCGCTGGGGAGGAACTACCGCTGGGGAGGAACTACCGCTGTTACTGCCCATGCCCTCCTTCATGGCATCGGCAGGCAAGGAGTAGGGGGACGGGGTGCACTTTCCTTTGTTTCTTCCCTTTGTGAATTTCCTTGGGCGTCTCTACTGTTTCTTGGGACAGGCCTGGGCAGAGGGCAAAAGGGGAGCTTGCAACAAGCCGCCACTGCGCAGACTGTGGACAGGAAAACCGGGCAAAATGTAAGCCGCCATGATCTATATAGGTCGTATGTGAGTATGATTAAACAAAAAAAAACCTAGGTGATGGTGCCAGCAATACCTGGGCGCACCTACAGACAGGGCGGTTGTCAGCAGGACGCCGCACAGTAGAGTTACCAACCTAGCTCTGTGAGCGTCGGGATCGAGACTGTGGGTGGCGATATAGCTGTCGGAAGACGCCGCGCAGTAGAGCTACGTACCTAGCTCTGATCAGCGCTGGGGTCGAGACTCCGGCTGCCGAGATGGCTGTTGGCAAGGCGCCGTGCAGTAGAGCTACCTACCTAGCTCTGATGAGCGCCGGGGTCGAGACGCCGGCTGGCGGGATGGCTGTCAGCAAGACGCCACACAGTAGAGCTACCTACCTAGCTCTGATGAGCGCCGGGATCGAGATGGCGGCTGGCGGGATGGCTGTCGGCAAGACGCCGCGCAGTAGGAGCTCTGGTGAGCGTTGGGATCGAGACTCCGGCTGGCGAGATGGCTGTCGGCAAGATGCTGTGCAGTTGGGGCTCTGGTGAGTGCCAGGGTCGAGACGCTGGCTGGCGAGATGGCTGTCGGCAAGAGGCCGCGCAGTAGAGCTACCTACCTAGCTCTGATGAGCGCCTGGATCGAGACGGCGGCTGGCAGTGTGGCTGGCGGCAAGATACTGCACAGTAGGAGATCTGGTTAGCGTCGGGATCGAAACTCCGGCTTGCGAGATGGCTGTCGGCAAGACGCCATGCAGTAGGGGATCTGGTGAGCTCCGTGGTCGAGACGCCGGCTGGCGAGATGGCTGTCGGCAAGCGGACGCGCAGTAGAGCTACCTACCTAGCTCTGATGAGCGCTGGGGTCGAGACGCTGGCTGGCGGGATGGTTGTTGGAAAAACGCCACGCAGTAGACCTACCTACCTAGCTCTGATAAGTGCCGGAATCGAGACGGCGGCTGGCGGGATGGCTGTCGCCAAGACTCTGTGCAGTAGGAGCTCTGGTGAGCGTCGGAATCGAGACTCCGGCTGGCAGGATGGCTGTCGGCAAGATGCCACGCAGTAGAGCTACCTACCTACCTCTGATGAGCGCCGGGGTCGAGATACTGGCTGGCTGGATGGCTGTTGGTAAGACGCCGCGCAGTAGGAGCTCTGGTGAGCGTCGGGACCGAGACTCCGGCTGGCGAGATGGCTGTCGGAAGACGCCTTGCAGTTGAGCTACCTACCTAGCTCTGATGAGCACCGGGATCGAGACGGCGGCTGGCGGGATGGCTGTTGGCAAGACATAGCGTAGTAGGAGCTCTGGTGAGCGCCGGGATCGAGACGGCGGCTGGCGAGATGACTGTCGGCAAGACACCGCGCAGTAGGAGCTCCGGTGAGTGTCGGGATCGAGATGCCGGCTGGTGGGGTGGCTGTTGGCAAGACGAAGCGTAGTTGGAGCTCTGGTGAGCATCGGGATCGAGACGCTGGCTGTCAACATGGCTCTCAGCAAGACGCCTCGTAGTAGCGTTACCAATCTTGCTCCAGTGAGCATCGAGATCCAGACGGTGGCAGGCAGGATGGCTGTCAGCAAGACGCCTCGTAGTATAGTTACGGACCTAGCTCTGGTGGGTGTTGTGGCAGAGAAGAAGCTTGTATTGCCCTCCAAGGAGAACAGTCTTCTCTCCAGCCACCCGCTGTTCATCCTCCGCGCCCATACTCCTGTTCATCCTCCTCGTTCTTCTCTTCGTCCAAGTCCTCGCAGTCCCCTGGGCCGGAGTCCTCGTCCTCCCTTCAGCGCTCCTCGCCCTGGGTCCTGCTGTTGGCACCCACGTCCCCAATTCGGTCCTCATCTGGCTAGATGTTCACGATGGATCCGGGTACAGGCATAGTGTCAAAATGGGCAGATAAGACGACACCATCAATGTATAATTTATAGGAGCGGTGTCCATGCGGAACACCAATGCATAAGAGGGTGGTGTCCGTGCGGAGGGGCTGGGTTGTACAGGTGCAGACTCGAACCCGCGAGGCCACCCAACGCGGAGGTGGCGGGGAAACTTTTTTGTTTTATCATACTCGCATGAAGCCTATCTAGACTATGGCGCCAAGGTGGAGGTGAAACGGGGTACGGAGGAAGTCGGAGACTAGTATGAATATATAGATTTCTCTGCCATCTGGCAAGAGAGCATCACCGAATCTACTGTCTGCCATCTCTACCCATATATCTGTATACCGTAACCTTTCACAGGTTATGAGCCCGGTGGGTCGGAACATCGCGAGCGGGACCCCATGACAGGCAGCGTAAAACCGAGTAAGAGACGATGCTGGTGAGTCGATTTGATTGGTTCTTACCTCTATACCTATAGATAGCCCGAATTCACAGACAATCGAATTCGGTGTGTGCTCAAAGATACAGGGTGGTCTGGCGGGTTGGATAATTTGGAGTGAGTAGTGCCTTTTCACTCTGTTTGTGCCGGTCTTCCCAGCTCGAGCCAATAAATAGACAAACTAGACTTTGAGTGGCTCGCTGGAGTCAGCGGCGCCGGTTGAGTGTGGATTGGCGCTGGGGCAGGGAATGATTGGCTCCAATTATTCCCAAAGATTGACTCGAATCATTCAAGAAAATTGACTCGAGTCATTCGAGAAATTTGACTCTTGTCATCCAAGAAAATTGACTCGAGTCATTAAGAAAATTGACACGGGTCATTGAAGAAAATTGACTCGGGTTATTTAAGAAAATTGACTTGGGTCATTCAAGAAAATTAACTCAGATCATTCAAGAAAATTGACTCAGTTCATCCAAGAAAATTGACTCGAGTCATTCAAGAAAATTGACTCTTGTCATCCAAGAAAATTGACTCGAATCATCAAAAAAAATTGACTCCAGTAATCCAAGAAAATTCACTCTAGTCATTCAAGAAAATTGACTTGAGTCGTCATTGAGGAAGATTGATTGCAATTATTCCCCAAAATTGACTGAAGTCATTCAAGAAATTGACTCGAGTCATTGAAGAAAATTGACTTCGGCCATTGACCAAAATGACTCAAGGTCGATAAATAAAAATGTTTTAACTTGCTAAATAGCAACTCTAACTTTCCAGTCGCTCTTCGTCCTATAATCCCTTCTCCATACTATAATTCCCACGTTGATAAGTAAATTTATCTGTAAAATCATGCTGTGCCACATTGGCAGCTGACCACACAACCCCCAATTTTTTTTTCTTAACCTGGTGCCAGAAATCGATTTTCCAGATAGTTATCTAACGTTTCTTATGTAGGAACAATTTATTAATTATGTGGTTATGGTTGGAAGGATATGGGAAAGCAGCTGGCGCAGCCCACGGGCGTGCCCAGGCTCTTTGCGTCTGTTTCACGGTGGGCGCGTGCACGCACCCCAGCTGTAATGTCATTGCGATATTGCGTGCCATAGGTGTTCTGAGGAATATCGCTACCGGCTCGATATTGGCAGGGGCTGGGGTACTGCGGCTAGGCGCGTAGGATGATGGTTGCTCTGGCAGCGGAGATAAGGATCAGCTATAGTGTGGCGAGGGTGAGCAGAGCGCCCGCGGCGGTGCCTAGGAGCCTGTGACGCCAGGTTCGTGACTGTAGGTCCCCCGTCCAGACTGAAGCTCCGGCGAGGTCAGGCCGGGTGGTGGTCATGCGGCTGCGGATGGGAGTGCGGTAGAGGCGTAAGGGTTGGCTAGCCTGCTGCCGGGTTTTTTGTTCGTATATTCGCTGCTGTTCAGCGGTGATGGTTTCCAGGATTCGTGCCATTCTCTGGAGTTGTCGTTGGTCGGCGTTGTATTGGCCACGCATCGTCTCGGCCAGCAGGCGCAGGATCCCGTAGTTATGGCGGGCTTCTTGTATGGCTGTGTTCTGGACCGTGGTGATGATTTCCGCCAACAGGCGGATTTGGTCGTCCGGGGGCCTAGCCGCCTCGACATCGGGGTTTTCTTCAGTGGCCGCGGGGGCCTCCTGGGGTGGGGTGATGTCGGCCAGTGGCGTACGCTGCGCGGCGCTTTGGCAATGTAGGTGGTGGTCGTTCAAGTTTACCAGGAATCGGCAGTCAGGGCAGATCCGCTTTCCCTTCTGCCAATCAGCGCAGGCCTTGCGTGAGTTGAGGTATCTCTCACAGATAACTTCAGCCAGCTTGTATGGGTGGGCATTGGGGCAGTCACACTGCTGGTGGCTGCGGCAGCGGCAGTTGTTGCCGTGTCGGGGGTAGTAGTTGTTGTCCTTCATTTGGCTGTGAGTATTGCAGTAGTCGTAGTAGCAAGCCGTCCAGTGGAGGGAGGGGTGATCATTGGTATGGGGATGTCCTACAGCGGACAGCGGCGGAGAAGGTGCGGCAGGAGGAATACCCCAATTGTTGTTAGGCTCGGTCATGGGAGGGAATTCGGGAACGGGGTTGTTGTCACGGAAGGTCCAGCCTTCATTGGTGTCGATCGTGGCGGTAGTGGACATATTGCTAATTTTGGGGGGCAGGTTTCTCAGGGTACTCCTCGTGGATCTGGTGGATGAGGTCAGGTGAGTTTTCAAAGTTGCGGGCTGGGTACCAGGTACGATTGGGGTCATGGAAGCCGGTCCACTTGACACAATACTGTATCTGATTTCTATGCCATTGGGAGTCGAGGATCTTTTCTACTTCCCACTCTTGCTGTTCTTGGATGATCATGGGCGGTGGCGGTGGTTGTTGGTGTTTTGGGATGGGTTCGGTGCTGGCTGTGGGTTCAAGGAGGCTGATGTGGAAGACGGGGTGGATTTTGACCGTGGCCGGTAGGTCCAACTTATATGCTCGTAAGCCCTCTTTCTCTAGGACGGGGTATGGGCCGATCTGCTTGTGATCCAGTTTGTTCGATGGTCGGGTTGTCCAGATGTTTTTTTGTCGTAGCCAGACCTTGTCGTCTGGGTTCAGCACCGCATCCGGATGTCGTGCTTTGTTGGCTTGCTCTGCTTGAGACATTTGGGCCTCCTTAATCTCTGCTCAAAGTTCTTCATGCAACCTTCTCAATGCCGCAACATATTCCGATACTTCCGGGGTCTCCTCATTCCGGGTGCCGAGGTCTGGGAGGAAACGAGGGTGATATCCATAGTTGGCAAAGAAGGGGGTTATTCTTGTGGTTCCGGTTTGGGTGTTGTTGTAGCAGAATTCGGCAATTGGTAACAACCTTTCCCAGCTGTCCTATTTGTAGTTGCAGTATGCCCGGAGATACTGCTTGAGGGTGGCATTGGCTCTTTCCATTTGTCCGTCTGTTTGTGCATGGAAGGCTGTGCTGAGGTTGCGTGATATCCCGAGTGTTTCCATTACTCGTCTCCAGAAGTCTGAGGTAAACAGGGACCCTATAGGAGATGTTGACGATGAACTCCCTACCTTCAATCCTACGATAGCTCCTCCCCTCAGCCCCAAACACGCAGCCATTCAGGCAGACTTTGAAATCATCACGGCTACTGCCATGGAGCAACTGTATGCGCGAATTACAGACGAAATCACCACGTCTGTTACTGCAACATTCCAGAAGACCACCAGCCAACTCAATCAGCAAATTGGCTTGCTAAACGCATGTATCACTCAAATGCAGCAGCAACTTCTTACAAACCAGAAGTCAACCCTCCCTCATCAAACTACACCGACTGCAGCCCCAACCAAGAAGAGTCTCAAGACCAAATTAGAGAAGAAGAATACCAGCGAGGACCAGGCCAGGGCCAGCACTGCCAGTGCTATTTCTGGCATTACCGAATCATTGACTATACCACCAACACCAGTCATGAACACCCAAGGTTGGGAGACTGTGAAGAGTACTGCCCCGCAAAAGCAGAAGAACCCCACTCCAGCAAAACTCATCCCAACGATCTACCCACAAGTGGAAGGTGAAGTGTCATGTCACTTCCGAGAGCAAAAAGACAACGACACACCAAGAAACGACTACGCTGCACGATAAAACGCTGCTGATACAGCACTCCGCCGTGTCAACTCTGCTCGTGTGAACAACAAAGATGTCATTGCGCTACCGTTTATTCGTACACGTGTCACGGTACGGGGTACGATCATCTTCACCACCAGCACCGTCCAGAACAACATTGTCTACGAGGACTACAAAACAATAATCGCTGACGCTCTTACCTACTATGGGGAGTGTGAGACAGAGGAAATCGGAAAACGCTTCAGCCAGTTTCTCCTTCACGGTGTTCCCACTCATCTCTCCCTACCCGAAATCTCTAACAGCATTGCCACTAACTATCCCCAACTTGTCCAAGGCCAGATGCCACGGTGGCTGACCCCAGCCAACCGACGAGAAAACAAAATAAACTCGACAATCGTCGTGACACTCACCGGGAACATCAAAAAGTCAACCATTGCTCGCCTGAACCTCATCGTCTGCAACCGTCAATGTCAGGTGGAAGACTATATCGCATACGGTCGGAGCACACAATGTCACAACTGCCAGGCCGACGGACACCCTACCACTCTGTGCCGAAACACCTCTTGCTGTACCATTTGCGCAAGCCCACACAAAACCAAAGAGCATCCGTGCACCCTCCCAACATGCAGAAAAGGCCCGGCATGTACACACCCTCCAATCCGTTGTGCAAACTGCAATGCACCACATAAGGCCAGCGACCTGAATTGCTGCGAACGAATCAAGATACGCATCCTCACGAAATCGACTACGAATAACCAGGGAGACGCCCCCATGGCGGGAGTAGCCAAGTAAATCGCCCTACACACCGTCAGGTCCGTACAGCTACTGAACTGTGCAAGAGGCCAAGAGACTACGATTTCAGTATTGCAAGATTTCGCCAAAAAACCAGAAAACCTTATCTGCCTTCTTCAAGAACCATGGTGTGACAGACATGGACAACCACGCTCCTTATCAGGATTCAATGCCTTTACTCCCACTCCAAATAAATCCAAATGCGTGACATACGTTCGACAAATACCCGGATTGCCCGCTTCAACATTCTTCACTTCAAAGGACTCATTTCTAGCTACCACCATCACTTCCTCATGGAATGGACAAACGAATACCTTCACTCTTTTCAACCTTTACTCAACAGGACGCCTGGAGCCAGTGGCTGCCCTCCTCCCAACACTCACATTACCAGCAGACTGTCTCCTGATGGGAGACTTAAACGCACACCACCCATGGTGGCAGGGCCCTCTCCCACGGACCACACAAACCTCCCCTGCACGCCACACCATTGCGAACTGGCTTGAAGAAAACAACTTTCACCTCCAAAATGAACCAGCAATACCGACCCACCATCCCAGAAATGGAGGCAGCCCTTCAACAATCGACCTCTGCCTCTCCCATGCAACAACAACTCGATCTATCCCATCACTGGCAGTTGATCACGATACCACCTCCGATCACAGCACCCTCACGGACACACTGGCACTACCATCCACCGAAGCACAAACATCCCCACGTCGATGCTGGTATAAGGCTGACTGGGGAATCTTTGACGCAAAGATTCAGTCAACAAAGATGGACCTCTCACAACTTCAAGGACCAGAAGATACCCTCCGTGCAGTTACAAACGTCACCAAGCTTATCCACCAAGCAGTCGATGCAGCTGTTCCCATGAAGAAACTGCGGAAATCAGAAGCACCCTGGTGGAATCACAGTCTCACACTGGCAAAGCAGAGTGTCAAACGTGCTGATAGAAGAGCCCGATTGCAACCTACCGATATGAACCTCAAGGACAGTCAATGCAAACGCCACAAGTGGTCAACAATGGTGCGCAATGCCAAAACAGCATAGCGAATCCACCAACTCGAAGCCACATCAACTCGAACAGTCTGGAAAACAATCCAACATCACAATATGCACCACAAACCAATTCCACCACTGGATGGACAGTCGGACGTCAAGGGAAAGTGTGACGTACTACAAAACGCACTTTTCCTAACCGTCAACACTGTACTGCGACCCTCACTTCCACCAAATCTCCTTACCTCCACAAAAGACCTATGCCAACAGACAAGACAAGTCACCAGAGCAGAAATTCACTTGGCCATTATTCACCTGAAGTATGGCACCTCAGTTGGACCTGACAAGATCACTTACGACACACTGCGACGTTTCAACGAAGCGGTGCCACTACTTCTTCCGCACCTCTTCACCGCATGTCTTGCATATGCTGTGCATCCACCGGAATGGAAAACTGCCAACTGTGTTGTTATCCCCAAACCTGGAAAGAAGTCCTACTCACATCCGAAATCATACCGCCCAATTTCACTCCTGTCATGCTTTGGAAACCTCCTAGAATCAATTGTGGCATAGCGACTGTCCCAAATGGCCCTGATGTGTGGGGCAACACATCCATCACAGATGGGAGCCCAACCTGAGAATTCTGCAATTGATGCTCTTCTTCGAACGATTACACCTATTGGCAACTGCATCAGCAAAAAGAAAACCACCAACTGGAAACCACCACGACCAGCTGTCCTGACACACGATATAGAGGGTGCGTTCAACCAGGTCCACCCGTCAACCCATAGAGAGGTAATGGAACAGCGCCGTATGCCATTATACCTCACGAAATGGGTGGCAGCATTCAATACCAATAGAAAAATTGCCTTTGGATTTGATCAGCAATCTGAAGAACCACAGCCATACCGATGTGGTCTCCCACAAGGATCACCAATCTCACCTATCCTCTTCCTCATATACAGCAATGCGATGCTAGAAAAAGACGACTACCTCTCCGATGCCGTGGATACCTCCTATGTGGATGATGTGTGTATGGTGCAAATGTCGCAGACGATTTTGAAGGCCAACACACTCCTCGAAGAATGAATGGAACAACATCTGGAGAAAGGAGCACACCTTGGACTCACCTTTGCAACCTCCAAAACGGAACTACTCTACTGTCTCCCACTGACCAGTAAAGACAAACGTCAGAGTCTTGCATCACACCCACCACTCCGAATTCTCAACACCACTATTACCGCCAAACGACAAATTAAATACCTGGGGATATTTATCGACAAATCTCTTTCATTCTCATAGCATGCTACAATGGCCGCCGCTGGTGGAAACAAGATCCTGGGAAGCCTGAACTTTTTACAACACCGATCACGTGGTATTCCAGCCCACATCGCCCACCATATCGCAATGACGGCGATCCTTCCTGCCATATTCTGGGCATCACCAGCCTGGTGGACTAGCACTCCAACAGTAACGGCAACACTTCGAACAACCTACAATGCTGTTGCACAATGGATTACCAGATTGCCACTGAACACAAGAACCACCAACCTCATCACTCTTTCTCATCTACCACCAATGGAGGCATATCTGGATTATCTCTCACTACGATATGCCATTCGACTTCACTTCCTCTCAACCCACTATGCTCTTAGCCCTCCACGAGCTGAACCGAATACCCATGACAACCTCCCAGAACTTCACTGTTTCTACAGTCTGAGCAAGCATCTTGTGCTTGGCAAGCTGGAGGATCGTACAACAACTACAACTGCAGAATGGGCCACTACAATCGCATCTCCAAATCCCAACAAAACAACAAAGCCAAAACAACTACACGACAGATGGTTGGACACACTACCTGACCACACGATTACCATATACACAGATGGTTCCAAACTCGACAATGGAGCTGTTGGCTGTGGATGGGCAATCTACCATTCTGGAGACCAACAACTGCACTGGCTGACTGAAGGAAGATGTCATCTTGGAAGTCGAGCTGAGGTATACGATGCTGAACTTCATGCAGTTCAAGAAGCAGTTACCACTCTCCTTGTGGCTGCAGTACCACCCACAACAGTATTCATCTGTATCGACAATCAGGCAGCTATCGATACGCTCAGATTCAACAGGCACAACCACGAATAGGTATGGCGATCAATCGAAATCATCGTAACCCTGCAACTCCTCGGTTGGAAGATCTTCACAATATGGTGCCCTTCACACTGCAACATCCGTGGTAATGAGAGGGCTGATACACTTGCCAAACTTGGAGCATCCTCGAAGACACCTTGCCAATTTGCACTGACTACGAAAACCTGGCTGCTGACACAGGTGCGAGCTGAATTTCTTGCACGCTGGAAGAACGAACTACCCCTGTCCAACCCATCCTTCAAGTTCCCTACAAACCTACACGGGGTTGACTGGGCCGACACCCGAGCGATATGGAGTGTTTTCTGCAACCGCTCACCTACCGACTCACCACCCAACATCACTGCAGACCCATGTCTGTGTGGGCTCGACCTCAACTCCTCACACCATCTGCTTCGGGACTGTCCACTGCTGGTAAGACAGCGAGCTACACTGCTCCTTTCTACCACTGGTGATATCCAGACCCCAGCCTTCCTCACCACACCTCAAAACACTCAACCACTGCGCCAATTCCTGCGGAAAACTGGCCTTGGCTATTTTTCTCGTCTGCGATTCGACAACAACAACAATAACAACCTCTCAGATTGCAGTGATACCTCTGACACAGACTTGTCTAAGCCCGACTTTAATGCCTTCGAACCTTAATATACCATGACTTGTATGGATGAATGGGGAAGGGCTGGTGGAGAAGATTTGCTTTACCGTTGTCTCACTCCCCTTCACTGCTTCTATGTCACGCTACCTGCTTGATTGATTCGCAAAAATTTCCTTTGTATGTTTACTTTGTTAGTGGTTTGGGAAAGATGGGAGCCCCATGGGGGTGGTATGGTGAGGAGGAGCGCAGATAGCCTGTAGTGCTGAGCGTAATAGATTGAAGTTGCATATTATCTCTCTCCACTGACCTATCTCTCGACATCCGTAAAACCAGCACTGCGACTGTAACCCCATGAAGATCGCAACGACGACCACGCTGAGGGGTAGCAAGAAGCATGTCCATTCTAGAGAGGCGAGCGCTGGCCTCTTATACGAGTGTCCGTGCGCCGCCTGTGACTGTCTACTGTGACTGTCCTATGTAGCCATATGTCACACTCCCGTAGCACTGTCCGTGTCACCCGAACTCTAGACACCCCGCTGGGCGTAGCGTCCGCAGCGCCCGCAGCGGCCGGAATCCTCCTCCTACAACCACTCCCCTCCTAATAAAACCA
>Ga0307508_10001419_pt1 | contig 26970 bp, 31 predicted proteins | sample 9_EM_MG_FD_203089 | JGI IMG/M metagenome (GOLD analysis project Ga0307508, IMG submission 203089) | Populus trichocarpa ectomycorrhiza microbial communities from riparian zone in the Pacific Northwest, United States - 9_EM | ecosystem: Host-associated > Plants > Roots > Unclassified | place...
GACGAGGCATTTGCCCTCGGCACCGCGCCAGCCTTCACCGCCGAGGGCTTCGTGCGCCCGGGTCGCGTCGCGCTGGTCGAGGCAGGCAAGCTGCCGGCTTCGGGAGGCACCTTGAACTCGCCGCGTTCTGCAGCCGAATACGGCGTGGCCGCCAACGGCGTCGCTGCACACGAGTTCCCCGAGGCGCTGCACCTGGGGCCGGGCTCGATCGCCCAGGCCGATCTGTTGAGTGCGCTGGACACCGGCCTGTACGTCAGCAACCTCTGGTACCTGAACTACAGCGATCGCCAAGCCTGCCGCATGACCGGCATGACGCGTTATGCGTGCTTCTGGGTCGAGGGCGGCAAGCTGGTGGCGCCGGTCAACGTGATGCGCTTCGATGACGACGCGCTGCGCCTGTTCGGCTCGGGTCTCGTCGGCCTCACCGACGCGCCGGAGTTCACGCCCAACAGCGACACGTACCGCGCGCGTCAGCTTGGCTCCGTCACCACGCCGGCTGCGGTGGTCGAGGGCTTCAGACTGACGCTTTGATCTTGGCGAGGTGCCCGCCGACGCGGTGCAGCCGGACGGCTAGAGTTGTGCACGTGGGTATGGGTCCTCGACATAGTCCCAAAGCCGAACCTCACCTCCTAGTCCACTGAATCAGAGGAATTGGCGGTGATGCGTCGCGACGGATCGGCGAACGTCCACTTCAGTGGTTTCGGGTTGGTGTTGTATCGGCGGATGTATCGCATGAGCTTCTTGTCCAAGTCTTTGACTGAAGTGAAGATGCCGCGGCTGATGACGTCGCGCTGGATGCGTGCGAACCAGTTCTCGACCTGGTTCAGCCACGACGAGTACGTCGGGGTGTAGTGGATATGGACGTTGCGATGCTCGGCCAGGAACGACTCGACCAGTGCTGTCTTGTGGCTGCTCACGTTGTCGCAGACCACATGGATCTCGCGCCGCTTGGGCTGGCTGGCGACCACGTCGGTGAGGAACGAGACGAAGTTCGCGCTGGTGTGGCGCGCCGCCGTTTGGCCCAACACCTCGCCAGTGGCGGTGTTCAGCGCGGCAAACAGGCTCAGCGTGCCCAGCCGCTTGTATTCGAAGCCATGACTCTGCGCGCGTCCCGGCGACAGCGGCAGCATCCGGTCCTTGCGATCCAGCGCCTGGATCGCTGTCTTCTCGTCCACGCAGAACACGGCCGCATGGGCCGGAGGCTCCAGGTACAGCCCGATCACGTCTGCGGCCTTCGCCTCGAAGTCCGGATCGTTGGAGACCATATGCGTGTCCAGCCGGTGGGGCCGCACGCCGTGCTTGCGCCAGATGCGTTGCACGGCAGAGAACGACACGTCGCCCAACTCGGCAGCGAGCTTGCGGCTGCTCCAATGAGTGGACCCATCGCGGGGCTCGCGCTTGAGCGTGTGGTTGAGCACTCGCGCCTCCAACTTGGCAGTGGGCCGCTTGGGCGCGCGTCCCGGGTGGAACGACACCAGCCCAGGCAGCCCCTGCTCGGCATAGGCCGTCGTCCAGCGCGAGACGAAACCATCGTTGCACGCCAGCTTGTCGCGGATGTCTATGCGCCGCTCGCCCTGCGACCACAGCAATACGCAACGCGCGCGCCGCGCAAGCGCCGCAATGCCATGCCGCTGGCGCAGTACCGCAATCAATTCAGACTCTTGTTCAGTCGTCAGCATCGTTCTTTGCATGCCTCACAACATGAGGGTAATGCAGCCAATTTCAAAGATTCAATCGACTAGTGGCTCGTTCGAGATCCAGCGCACACCGCAGCGCGTCGGTCTTGGCCGACGGGATACGCGGAGCGCGGCAACGTAGGCGCACAAGTGTTCCATGTTCGGTGGGCTCAGCCGAACACTCGGCCAGGCAGGACGACTTTGTCGGTCCTCGCGCTGGCCGCAGCCACAAAGTCAACCACCGCGCGCGTTGCCGGCAGTTTTGCGAAATCTGGACGGACGAGCAACCAGACGTTGGAGACGCCAAGAAGCCTCCGCGGTGCAACTCGAATCGGGTCACCATACGGATTGCCCACGAAGCATGTGAGCGCGCAGATGCCAACGCTCGACCGTGCAGCCGCCGAATTCTCCGACTGAGATGCGCACCGAAGCGGGACGGTCGAATGGTGAGCCACTTTGTCACTCCAACGACCAAGTTCGGCATTGGAAGCTTGGTCGGCGAAAGCAATGACCTTGTGTACTTTCCAGTCTTCTCGATGCTCGGGAAGCAGGCGCCTCTCACGCGTAGTCGCGTGAGGCATAGAAGCTCACGCCAAGCCGTGCGATCTTGCGCCTGATCAGTCTCTCATGACCGATTTCGAACTCCCGCAGCACAATGTCGGCCTCGCGGTGCATCATGCTCGCCGGGAACGGGTGCGTGATCAGATCGTCCTCGATGTTCGGATGAGTTTCCAGTAAGTCTCGCAGGCGCTGCATCAGCCAATGCACCGCCGGTGTCGGCTAGGACAATTCGCGGACGGAACGGAACGGCCACAGGCGTGGAACTGGCAATCAAGCGAGCTCGGGGACTGGCTGGCGGCGACTTGCAGCTGATACGAGCACCAACAGCAAACCGGCCGCCGCCAGAACGCCCCCGGCCGCCGGCACGGCCGCGTAGCCCAGGCCAGCCGAGATGACACCACCACCGACGGCCGCGCCCAGCGCATTGCCCAAGTTGAACGCGCCGACATTGACAGAAGACGCGAGGCCCGGTGCATCTGCAGCGGCCTTCATGACGCGCATCTGAACCGGCGGCACGATGGCGAAGGTTGCGGCACCCCAGACCAGCAATCCCAACAGTGCGCCCGCGTCGTTAGGCAGAACGAAAGGCAGCGCAAACATGATCAGCGCCAGGGCACCCAGAAAGAGCTTGGTGCTGCCGTCGAGCGACCAGTCGGCGAGGCGGCCGCCTATCCAGTTGCCGAGCGTGAAACCGATGCCGATCAGCATCAGGGCGAGAGTCACGAACCCCGCGGATGCGTTTGCAAGGCTTGCGAGAACGGGCGCCACATACGTGTAGAGCGTGAACATCGCGCCGGCGCCCATCACCGTCGTGGCCATGGCAAGCAAGACGTCTGGACGCGTCAGCACGCGCAACTCGCTGCGAATATCGGGCATCTTGCTGGCCTCGCCACGAGGCAACGCGATCGCCAACGCCACGATCGCGAGTACGCCGAGCCCGGCGGTGCCTGCGAACGCCATCCGCCAGCCGATCTGCTGACCAATCCACGTGGCCGCGGGCACGCCGCCGATGTTGGCGATCGTCAGGCCCATGAACATGGTCGCGACGGCGCTTGCTTGTCTTTCCTTCGGAACGAGACTGGCGGCGACGACGGAGCCTAAGCCGAAGAACGCGCCGTGGTTCAAACTGGTGACGAGGCGTGCCGCGAGCAGCGTCCAGTATCCCGGCGCGAGCGCCGATAGCACGTTGCCGACAACGAAGATCGCCATCAAGGTGATCAGCGCTCTCCTTACGCGCATCCGCCCGAAGGCCAGCGTCATTAGCGGTGCGCCAAGCATGACGCCCAGCGCGTACGCGCTGATGAGCAGGCCCGCTGTTGGGATGGGCACGCCCACACCGTCGGCGATCACGGGCAGCAGGCCCATCGGCGCGAATTCGGTCGTGCCGATCCCGAACGCACCGACTGCCAGCGCCAAAAGAGACCAGATTGGCTTCATCGTCAGATTTCCTTCCGAGTTGGTTGGGACGGCACCGCGTCAGCGCACTTGCGCCAAGCTGCCTTCCATGCGCAGAAAGCCCAATTCGGCCGTGGTGTAGAACGTTCGCGATGTTCCCGCCGCGAAGTCGTCAACGTGGACGACCGTCCCCTTGTCGGCCTCCTGCCACGACAACGCGAAGAGCCCGGGTGCGAGCTCAACGGCTGTGTACTGGACCTCAGCAGTGGCCCCGGCATACTCGCCCTCGGTCACCTCGTAACGCATCGTGTGGCCATCCTCGGCGTAGGCATTGAGTACCGTCATGGCCTCGCCATACTGGATTCGGAACGTATGGCCCGTGAAGGGCTGGGCCGTGGGTGTTGTGGGCTGGTTCACGTTCGCTCCCTTTCAATCCCAGGCCGGCGCCAACCCGTCCGGGCTGGCAAGGCGTTCGCCGCGATCCAGTGCCGCGATGCGCGCCATGTCGTTCGCGCTCAAATGCAATTGGGCTGCCAGCAGGTTGCTCGCTTGGTTCTCGCGCTTTGTCGACGAAGGAATCACCGCGTATCCCAACTGCATCGCCCAAGCGAGCACCACTTGTGCCGGCGTGGCCTGGTGCGCCAGGGCGATCGACTGGATCACTGGGTCTTGCAAGGCCTTGCCGTAGGCCAGCGTCATGTAGGAAGTGACATGAATGCCCTGGCTCTTCGCGAACTCGACGACCTTTCGGTTCTGCAGGAAGGGGTGAAGCTCGATCTGATTCGTCGCGATCTCGATCGCCCCTACTGCGGCGATTGCCTCCGTCATCAGAGCGACGTTGAAGTTGGAAACGCCGATCCTCGTCGTCAAACCCTGGGTCTTGGCCTCGACGAGCGCGCCCATGTATTCCGCGACCGGCACCGCGTTTCCAGGCGATGGCCAATGGATCAGCGTCAGATCGACATGGTTGGTGCGCAGCTTGGTCAGGCTGTCTTTCAGGCTTGCGGCGAGCTTGTCTTTCGCGAGGTTTTCGATCCAGATCTTGGTTGTGATGAACAGGCGATCGCGCGCGACGCCGCTCTCGGCAATGGCCCGACCGACCTCTTGCTCGTTACCGTAGATCTGGGCGGTATCGATCAGGCGGTAGCCGAGATCGAGTCCATTTCTGACCGAGTCGATGACGACTTGGTCCTTGAGGCGAAAGGTGCCGAGCCCGAGGGGCGTCATGGCGTTCGTATTCATTGGTGGGTCCTTTTCAATGCGGTTGGATGAGGCAAGGCAAACGGCACGCCAGGCGATGGGAATGGCTGAGCCCTTAACGATGGAGCGAAGTGTGGGTGCGGATCTCTTGCAAAAAAAGCCTGTTTTCATCCAAGGAATATTGACCACTAGTCAATAATCAAGACTTGCTACTGCCCATCGCCCCATGAAGACAACACTCGAAGAACTGCAAGCCTTCGTCTCCGTGGTCGACGCCGGCTCCATCACCGCCGCGGCAACGCAACTGAGTCAAACCGTCTCTGGCGTCAGTCGTGCGCTCGGCCGCCTCGAGAAGAAACTCGACTCGACGCTGCTGCGCCGAACGACTCGACGCCTGGAACTTACCGAGGAAGGTCAGACGTTCCTCACGCACACTCGCGCGATCCTGGCGTCGATCGACGCCGCCGAGGAGCAGATGGCTGCGCGCCGCGGCCAGCCGGCCGGCCGGCTGCGGGTCAACGCGGCCACACCGTTCATGCTTCACACGGTCGTTCCCCTGGTACCGGCTTTCCGCCGTGCCTACCCGCAGATCACACTTGAGCTCGACACCGATGAACTGAACATCGACCTTCTGGAGCGACGTACCGACGTCGCGATCCGCATTGGCGTGCTGCGCGATTCGACCCTGCACGCCCGACCGTTGGCGACCAGCCGCATCCGCCTGCTGGCGAGCCCGGCCTACCTGGCAGAACATGGGCGGCCGAAGACAGCGGCAAGCCTCGCACGTCATACGCTGCTCGGCTTCTCGCAGCCCGAGTCGCTCAATCGCTGGCCGCTGCGCAGCGAAGCGGGAGACGAATGGCCGATCGTTCCGACGATCACCGCTTCGAGTGGGGAGACGCTGCGCCAGTTGGCGTTGCAGGGTTCCGGCATCGTCTGCCTTTCGGACTTCATGACCGCAGACGATCAACAGCGCGGCGATCTGGTTCAGATACTCGTGCGCGAGTCGGTGGACGTGCGTCAACCGATCAACGCGGTCTACTATCGCAACACCCAGCTCGCGGCACGGATCGCCTCCTTCCTGGACTTCTTGGCGGAGCACTTGTCGAGCATGCGCTGGTCACACCTTTTGAGCGACAGATCACGACCGGGCTTGCCTTCGCGTTGATGCGGACTGCCGATCGCACGTGGAACGTGCGGCAGAGGCCGGTCAGTCCAGCGGCATCTCGCGCCCGATCCAGTCGATCACCGACGGGTGCCTGGGCGACCAACCCAGTTCGCGCCGTGCGCGCAGCGCGCGGACGCGACTGTTCGATCCGAGCGAGTAGCGCGCCTGTCCTTCACCCCAGGCACGCGCGGCCTCCTCGAACGTCCACGATTGCACTGGTCCGAGCCCCAAACGGCGCGCGATCGCAGCGCCGATTTCGGCGAACGATGCCTCGCCGTTCTCGACGAAGTAAAAGGCGCCGGGCGGTGCACTCTGCAAGGCCAGGCTGTACAGCGCAGTCACGTCATCGATGTGCACATTCGACCAGCGATTGATGCCCTGGCCGACCACCCGAACCACGCCACTCGCTTGCGCCTGAAGCAGCAGCGTCGGGATCTGCGCACTCGTTGGGTGCAAGCCGCTTCCTCGGCCATAGATCATCGTGTTGCATAGCACGATGGAACGCACGCCCTCCTCCGCTGCAGCGAGGATCGCGGTATCGAGCGCATGCCGTTCCTGTTTCCACGACTCGATGACGAAGGGCGTGGTCTCGTCAAACACATGCTCGGAAAGCCGGTCGCCGCGCGCGTCGTCACCGATAACGCTCGATCCACTGGTGTGCAGGAACGGCTTGCTCGACCCGCGCAGCCCCTGCAGCATCGACTCGACCGAGGCGCGATGGTCGCTACTTGCCGCACTGACCACCGCATCGGCCCGTGCGGCTTCGCCAGTGAGCAAGGGCAGCGCGTCCAAATTCCCCAGGACGGGCGTGATACCGCTGGCCGCCAAGGCCTCTGCTTGAGCCGGGTCGCGAACCAAACCGCGAATGGCATGGCCCTCGCTGCGCAGGCGTTGCGCGATCGAGCCGCCGATGTAGCCGGCGGCGCCAGTGATGAAAACGTTCATGAGGGATTCCTGTCATTGACACTCAATGGCGCGCTGACCATGATCGGCCGCGATGGACATCAAACAGCTTCATTTGCTGGTCGACTTGGCGGACGCCGGCAGCCTGAGCAAAGTGTGCGCGTCGCGCGGTATCGCGCAGTCGGCTCTCAGCAAGCAGATCGCCGGGCTCGAGTCGGACCTCGACGCCAAACTGTTTTATCGCACCGGCCGAGGTGTCGTGCTGACCGAACTCGGCCAGTTGATCATGCCGCGCGTGAGAACTCTGCTTGCCGATTGCGATCAATTGCGCACCGACATCCGCGCCCGCGCCGACGTGCCCAGCGGGCCCGTGCGATTGGCGATTCTGGCGTCGGTCACGCAGTTTCTCGTCGGCTCCTTGTTCCAGCAGGTGCGGCGGGATTTTCCGCAGATCGAACTGCGCCTGATGGAGGGTTTCTCGGGCAGCATCGAGGAGTGGCTCGCGAACGGAAGAGCTGACGTTGGCGTGCTGGCGCGCTACGGCTCGCAGTCCTCCCGGTCTGACGAGACGTTGACGACGGATGAGCTCTACCTCGTCGGGCCGGCAGGCGACCGACTGACTGCCTCGCGCACCGTCCGATTCGACGACCTGGCCGGCGTGCCGCTCGTGCTGCCCGGCGTGCCCGATGGCTTGCGCATGATGCTCGCTGAAGGCGCCAGAAAACACGGCATCGTGCTGGACGTGGCCGTCGAGGTCGATTCGCTGACGGCGATGAAGGAAATCGTCGCCGGCGGCTCGGGGTACACGATCCTGACGCGCCAGGCCGTGCTCGCGGAACTGCAGTTGAAGCGAGTGCAGACGACCCTGATCGTCGAGCCGACCCTGACCCGCACGCTGGTGCTGGCGACCAGCGTGCAGCGGCCGTTGACACCCGCCAGCCGGACAGTCGCTGGCTTGATCCGAAAACTGACGGAGCGGCCCGGCAAGGGCGATCGACGAGTGCAAGGCGTTGGTGAGGTTAAAGCGGCCTAGCTCGCGGTGGCGTGAGCCGGCCGCGACACGCCGCGCTGCACGAGGTCAAGCGCCACATCGACGATCATGTCCTCCTGGCCGCCGACCATGCGCCGCTTGCCCAGTTCGATCAGGATGTCGACGGCCCTCAGCCCGTACTTCTTCGCGGCGACTTCCGAGTGCCGCAGGAAGCTCGAATAGACGCCCGCATACCCCAGCGCCAGCGTCTCCCGATCGACGCGAACGGGTCGATCCTGAAGCGGACGCACGATGTCGTCGGCCGCGTCCATCAGGCCGTACAGGTTGCAGCCATGCTTCCATCCCAGCCGATCGGCCGCCGCGACGAAGACCTCCAGCGGCGCATTGCCCGCGCCCGCGCCCATGCCGGCCAAGCTCGCGTCGATGCGATCGCAGCCCTCCTCCACCGCGACGATCGAGTTCGCCACGCCCAGGCTCAGATTGTGGTGAGCGTGCATGCCCGTTTGCGTCTCGGGCTTGAGAACGTGCTTGAACGCGCGGAAGCGCTCGCGCACGTCATTCATGCTCAAGGCGCCACCGGAATCGACGACGTAGCAGCAGGTGGCGCCAAAGCTCTCCATCAGCCTGGCCTGTTCCGCAAGCTTTTCCGGGGTCGTCATGTGGCTCATCATCAGGAACCCAACCGCGTCCATGCCCAGCTCGCGGGCGCATTCGATGTGCTGGCGGGCGATGTCAGCCTCGGTGCAGTGGGTCGCGACGCGCACCACGCGCACGCCGGCCTCGTAAGCAGCCTTCAAGTCGTGCACGGTGCCAATCCCGGGCAGCAGCAGCGTCGCGATTGTGGCGTGCTTGACGACCGAGGCGACGGCGGCGATCCACTCCAGATCGGTGTGCGCGCCAAAGCCGTAGTTGAAGCTGGAGCCTTGCAGGCCATCGCCATGCGCGACCTCGATCGAATCGACCCGAGCGTCGTCGAGCGCACGCGCAATCGCTGTGACCTGCTCGAGGCTGTACTGGTGGCGGATCGCGTGGCTACCGTCGCGCAGCGTCACGTCGGAGATGTAGAGCTTCTTGGCCATGATCGTGTTCCCTTCAGGCGGCCACGCGGTCGAGCATGCGCTCGGCCAAGCGTTCAGCGGTGTGCAGAGCGGCGCTGGTCATGATGTCGAGGTTGCCAGCGTAGGCGGGTAGGTAGTGCGCAGCCCCTTCCACCTCGATGAAGATGCTGGTCTTCAGGCCGCTGATCCGACCCACGCCAGGGATGTTCAACCCTTCGACGTGATCGAACTGCACCTGCTGCTTGAGCCGGTAGCCCGGCACGTAGCGCTGCACGTCGGCTGCCATGCGGGCGACCGATTCGGCGATCTCCTCCTGATCGGCGACGTCACTCAATGCGTAGACAGTGTCGCGCATCATCAGCGGAGGCTCGGCCGGGTTGAGCACGATGATGGCCTTGCCTTTCGTCGCGCCGCCGACCGCCTCGATCGCCCTCGACGTGGTCTCGGTGAACTCGTCGATGTTGGCCCGTGTGCCGGGGCCGGCCGATTTGCTTGAGATGCTCGCGACGATCTCCGCGTAGTGCACCCTGGCGACGCGTGACACTGCAGCCACCATCGGGATCGTGGCCTGCCCGCCGCAGGTGACCATGTTGACGTTCAAGGCGTCGAGATGACGCTCGCCGTTAACGACCGGGATGCAATACGGGCCGATCGCGGCCGGGGTGAGGTCAATCATCCGGATGCCGGGCTTGAGTTGACGCAGGAACGCGTCGTTGGCGACGTGCGCCGAGGCGCTGGTGGCGTCGAACACGATGTCGATCGAATCGAACTCAGGCAGCCTCGCGAGGCCTTGCACGCCCTCGTGCGTGGTTGCAGCGCCGAGGCGCTGCGCACGCGCCAGGCCGTCGGAAGACGGATCGATACCGACCATCGCGCCCATCTCGATGTGCCGGCCGTGGCGCTGGATCTTGATCATCAGATCAGTGCCAATGTTCCCGCTGCCGATGATCGCTGCTCTCAGTTTTCGTGTAGTCATGTCGAGCTTTCGTTGAAGGACGTTCAGGAGGCGAAGACAGTGGTGACCGAACCGAGGCCACCGATGGAAGTCTCGATCACGTCGCCTGGCGAGACGGTGACCATCGGCCCCAACGCGCCGCTCATGATCACGTCACCCTCGCGCAGCGGCCTGCGGACCTCGACCATCTTTCGCGCCAGCCACAGGGCGGCGTTGAGCGGGTGCCCGAGGCAAGCCGCTCCTGCGCCGACCGAGACGATCTCGCCGCGCCGCTCCATCACCATGCCGCACAGTCGAAGGTCCACCTGGTCGAGCCGACGTGCCTCGGTGCCCAGCGCGTACAGACCCGACGACGCGTTGTCAGCGATCGTGTCGAGCAGCTTGATGTCCCAGTTCCGGATGCGACTGCCGACGATCTCGATCGCCGGCAGGACATAGGCAATCGCCGAGATCAGGCGCGAGAGGGTCAGGTCCGCGTCGACCAGATCCCGCCTCAGCACGATCGCAATCTCAGCTTCCACTTTGGGCTGGAGCACCCGGCCCAGGGCCACCGGTTCGCCCGGCGCAAGTTCCATGTCGGCGAATAGCATGCCGAAGTCGGGCGCATCGACGCCGAGTTGCTGCTGAACCGACTTCGACGTGAGGCCGATCTTGCGGCCCACCAGTCGCCGTCCGTATTGAACGTGATGACGGGTGTTGATCTCCTGCACCTGATAAGCTGCCTCCGGCCCACCTTGGGCCAGTTCCTCTCGGATCGGCGCGATCGCGATGCCGGCGCTGTCCGCTTCGCGCAGGCGGAGCGCGAGAGCTTCGAATCTGTCCGCATCGTCCTTCATGATTGGCTCATGGATTCGGCGTTGATGAACACCAGCTTCCACGGCTTGGTCACGACGCTGGCGAACACGCCGCCGATCGCGAACGGGTCGTCCGCAATCATCGTCAAGACGTCGTCCAGATTGCCCGCCTCGTAGATGAACAGCGCGCCGCTGTCGTCGGAGAACGGGCCGGCCGCCAGTAGCTTGCCCTGCTTGAACAGCTCGGACAGATAGTCCCGGTGATCCGGCCGCAACGCCGCGATCTTGGCGGGCTCGGTGACGTATTCGATGTAACTCGAGAATTTCATGAGTGTCTTTCGTGAAGGTTGATCAGGAAGCGGTCAAGAATCCGACGGAGATCCACGGCACCATCGCCACCAGCGCCGTTCCTGCGAGCAAGGCGAGCATGTAGGCGACGATGGGACGGATCCCCTGGCTGGGGCTCACGCGGCTGATCGCACACGCCGCGTAGTAGCCGACTCCAAACGGCGGCGCGAAGAGACCGATGCCCATCGCGAGCACGACGACCATCGCGTACTGCACATCCGGCACTCCGAGCTGCCTGGCGATCGGGAACAGCAACGGCCCGAACAGCACGATCGCCGGGATGCCTTCGAGCACGCTGCCGAGCACGATGAACATCGAGATCGAGACCGCCAGGAAGCCGGCGGTGCCGCCCGGCAATTGCATCATCACGACAGCCAGTTGGCGCGAGAAGCCGGACTGCGTCAGCGCCCAGGCCATTCCGGTGGCCGCGCCGATGATCAGCAGGATCGAACCCGAAAGTGCCGCGGTTTCAACCAGCGCAGGCACGAGGCGCCGCCAGTCGAACCGGCGGTAGACGAACAGGCCCATCAGCACGCAGTAGACGATGCCGATCGTCGACACCTCGGTCGCCGTCGCGATGCCCTGGATCACCGCCGCGCGGATCACGAAAGGAAGTGCCAGCGCCGGAGCGGCCACGAGCAGGCTCTTGCCGACCTGTTTCCAAGTGGCGCGGTGATCCGCGGTGCCTTCGGTTCGACCTCGCCACCACACGACGATGGACAGCATGAGCGCCAACACCACGCCCGGCAGCAGGCCGCCGACGAACAGGTCCGCGATCGAGATGCCCGTGACCGAGCCGATCGTGATCAGAACCAGGCTGGGCGGGATGGTCTCGGTTTGCGCGCCGGTGGCCGAGAGCAGAGCCACCATGTCGCCCTCCTTCGCGCCGCGGCGTTTCATCTCGGGGAAGAGCACGGGCGCCACCGCCGCCATGTCCGCCGCCTTGGAGCCCGAGATGCCCGAAACGAGATACATCGCACCGATCAGCACGTATGACAGCCCGCCCTTGACGTGACCGAGCAGGCTCGCGAGGAACTGCACCATTGCCTTGGCCATCGACGTGATCTCGATCAGCAACCCCAGGAAGACGAACAGCGGCACCGACAGCAGGATGAGGTGTGACATGCCCTCGTCCATGCGACCGACGACAACGACGGTGGGCGTCGACGTGGTGAGCGCCAAGTACCCGAACGTCGCCAGGCCGAAGGCGAAGGCAATCGGCACACCGGCGAAGACGAGCGTTCCAACGATCCCGACGAAGAAGATGATCAGATTCCAGTTGCCCAGGCCCTTGAGCAGCGGCTGCAAGGCCACGAGCCCAGCCAGCACTACTGCCACGGTTAGCACGGCGGCGGCCATCAGCCTCCAGTCCCGAAAGCACAGCAGCCGCACCAGCGCCATCGCGCCGATCAAGGCCAGGCCTACGGGCAAGGCCGCGGCGCGCCAGCCATTGGAGATGTCCAGTGCGGGCAGGGTCACGATCACCTCGTCGCTTGCGAACTCGAAGGCGGGGTGGGCGATCAGCAGCAGGTAGGCGCCGGCAGCCACGATCGCGATCAGGTCGAGGAACGTGCGCAGCCGAGGCGAGGCAATGTCGACGAAGGCCGTCATCCGCATGTGCCCGCCGCGGCGAAACGCGACCGCGGCGCCGAGCATCGCCAGCCAGAGGAACAGGATGGACGCGAGCTCGTCGGACCAAATCAGCGGTTGATGGAAGAAGTAGCGGCTGGCCACGCCCGCGAAGAGCACGCAGATCTCGGCCACGACCAGCAGCGCCGCAGGGATCTCGGTCAGGTGGCCCAGCGCCTTGTCGGTCCATGCAACCCAGCCTGGCGGGCCGGCCGGCGCGCTCACGGCACGGGCCTCGGGGAGCGGAACAGACCCGATATGCAGCAATTCCATGATGTCACCTCAGGCTTGAGCGAGTCTCGAGTCGGTGGCTCCAACAACCCGCCGGTCATTGGTGGCCGGGAAGTCCGAGCACGTTGGCACCAATCTCGGGGTCCACGAATCGGTCGAGCTTTTCGGGGTGCAATACGACGGTGATCTCCGACGAGCCGGTGCCTACCGTCAGGCCTAGCAGGTGGCCACCGCTGGCGACGAAGGAGGCGCCGGTGACCGTGCCGTGGGCGTGAATGGACGGTTTACCTTCCTTCCATGCAATGGTGCCGGTCATGGTCGCCATCTCGACATCCTTGAACGTCTTTGGATCGAATTCCTTGCGGCCGAAATCGTAGAAGCCAAAGGTGGCCTCGCGCATGAACCCGATCCCGACGAAGCTCGCGCTGGGGATTCGTTCAACGATGGCCAGGCGCTGCAGGTGCGCGATCACGTTGTCGCCGTTGCGCAAGACCATCAGGTAGCCCGTGGGCGTCTTGACGTACTTGCCTTGCAGGTCCTGGGCTTCGGCGGTAGTTGCATGAAGCGCACTGGCGGCCAGGGCGAGGATACCGAGAGCGATTGAGGCGAGGTGGTTTCTTTTCATGGACTTGTCTCCGTAAGGTTGTGCCTGGTGAGCGTGGCCCGAGGGCATGCAGCGGCTCGCCGTCGATGGCGACGGCCCGTGTGTGGTTAGGACTTGGCCTAGGCCAATGAACCGGCGTACTTCTCGAGCCGCGCCCAGGCCTCTGGGCCGAACTTCTTCTGCCAGTCGGTGTAGAAGCCGGCCTTGCGCAGAGTCTCGCGGAAGGGTGCGAGGTCGGGCGTGTTGAACGTCATGCCCTTGCTCTTGAGGTCCTCGCCAAGGCGTGTGTTCAGGGCATTGATCGCCTTGCGTTGCATCAGCGCGTGCGCGTCGAAGGTCTTGGCGGCGAGTTGCCTCAGATCTTCCGGCAGCGCATTCCACGAGCGCAAGTTGGCCACGAGCCAGAAGCCGTCCCAGACGTGCGAGGTCAGTGAACAGTACTTCTGCACCTCGTAGAGCTTCTGCGTCTCCAGAATCGTCAGCGGGTTCTCCTGCCCATCGACGATCTTGGTCTGCAGCGCGGTGTAGACCTCGGCCATGTTGATGCCAGTGGGCGCCGCGCCGAAGGCCTTGAACAGCGAGGTCAGCGCCGGGCTGAGCGGCACGCGGATCTTGAAGCCCGACAGGTCCCGCGGCGTCTTGATCTGGCGCGCCCCACTGGTCACCTGACGGAACCCGTGGTCCCAAATCTTCGATTGAGGGAACAGGTTGGCCTTGGCGAAAGCGGCTCGGATGTGCGCGCCGAGGTCACCGTCCATCGCATTCCAGACCGCGTCGTAGTTGGGGAACGCGAAGCCCACGCCGCTGATCGAAGCGACCGGGACCAGTGTGCCCCAGATGAGTCCAGCGGTGCTCACGAAGTCGATGGCGCCGGAGCGCACCTGCGAGATCATGTCGGTGTCGTTGCCCAACTGGCTGTTGGGAAAGACCTCGATCGACAGGCGCCCTCTCGACTCCTTCAGGATCGCCGCGCAGGCGGCTTGCAGGCCGGCAGTGGTGGGATGCGTGGGCGCCAGCGCGATTCCGAGCTTGTATGAGAACTCGGGCGCAGCAGCCCGGGCTGCGCCCGGGCGCAGCAGCGCGCCGGGGGCTGCGAAGGCCGTCACAGTGGCCACGATCCGCTGGATCGACTGGCGCCGAGAGGGGTTCGTTGGCGTTGAAAAGGGTTTCGTCTCGTGGATCATGGTTGTGTCTCCTGGCGATCAATGCCGGGTGCGTTGCCCGGGCTTGTTGGATGCTGGTCAGCGGCTCTTCAGGTATGCAGCGAACGAGCGCGCGCCGTCCCAGTTCTGCACCAGCGTCAGCTTGCGCCGCAAGAATAGGCCGCTTGCGATGCGCTCAGCGAAAGCCTCGAAGGTCTTGGTGGGGTCGTCGATCTCGAAGACGAAGTAGACCTTCGCTTCTTCATTGGACAGCCACGGGCCGCCGAGCAGCTTGAGGTCTTCCGGCAGGTTGTGCGGCTTCACGCCCTGGCGCAGCTTGCCGAGAAAGTCGACCACGCCTTTCATGACCGGCGCGCTCATGTCCTTGAGCCAGACTTCGTTGAAGAAAATCGGCATTTGAGTCTTCTCCTGATGTGATGATTGGCTTGTGACCGCGGTGTGGCGGTTCAGGGCGCGTTGATCCGGTCGGAGTAGGCCTTCATGCCCTCCCAGCTCGACAGCAAGGTGAGCTTGCGACGCGAGAAGAGCCCGCTGACCATGCGCTCCGCGTAGGCGTCGAACATCGTCGATGGGTCGTTGATCTCAAAGATGAACATCACCTTGGCTTCTTCGGCCGAGAGCCACGGGCCGGCGAGCATGCGAAGATCGTTCGGCAGGTTGTTGGGCTTGGTGCCGACGCTCAGGTTGCCGAAGAAGGTGACCGCTTCTTCCATCGTGGCAGGCGTCACGTCGCCGAGCCAGACTTCGTTCAGAAATAGCGGCATGTCGTGTCCCATCGATGCGGACCAGACGCACGCGCGATTCCGGTCGGCTTTTGCAGGCGCGGCAGCGGGCTGCCGCGGAGGCCTGTTCGTGTGTGTCTCGAGCAGGTGGGCAAAGAATAGGGAGGGGTCGACTCCGGTGGTAGCCCGAAACCGAGATATCAGACTTTCCGGAGCGAGGGGTACGCGGAGCTGATGGACGAAGCACTCGCCTCCGCATCGGCATTCGTCTCCAGTCGAGCGACCGAAAAATCTAAGCGACGATTCGGCGACCGACAGCAGCGAAAGTGCAATCGGGCTCGGTCTGCTGTAGCGGGCCGCACGTCGTGAGGACGACAACAAGCATGCGCAGCGCGCCGGGCGCGATGACACAAGGGCACGACTGCACGCTGCCTTCGTTCCATCCAACCGCGAATGCCGTTTGGGTCGGCTCACAGCTGTTCTTGACGTGACTACCCGCAAATGGCTACGCGGTCGACTGTGGCGAAATGTCTGCAACGCGATCTACGCGCAAGAGCAGATTCAATGGCGAGTCGCATGGCGACCACTTCGTGCGACAAACGAAAAAGGCTAGCAGGTACTCACCTGCTAGCCTTTGCGTTTACTGGTGGGCCCTGAGTGACTCGAACACTCGACCTACGGATTGAGAGTCGGTGCTCGGCTCGCCTGTCACCTCGTCGAACGGTCAACGCCGAACCGTTCGCATCGGCCACTTCCTCGCCTCGGCACCACTGACCGGCGCACGGTCGGCGATCTGATAGCGCAGCGTGACTTTGCCACCAGCAACCTCGACGATGTCAAATGAGAAGGGCCCGACCTTGACGCTCTGTGCGAACTGATCGAAGTTGTGGGAGATCGAGGCCACAACCGTCGCCCCGTTGACCCAGACCTCCTGGAAACCCATCTGCCCGCCCCCGACACCGTTGAAGATCACGCGCACGCTGCCTTCAGCGCCAGGCTCCTCAACCACGCGCGACTCGAGAACCACGTCGTCCGTCTCCAGCGACAGCGTGCCCGCTGCCCAGGCCGCCGGCGCTGACACGGCGTTCAGTGCCTTGTTGCAGAAGTGATCCTGGTCGTCGATGAACAGAATCTGCCGCTGCTTCGTCTGAATCAGCCTGAACCGCCGCCCATCGTTCAGCAGGACCTCCCCTTGGACCGGCAGTGCTACCTTCGCTGGGAAGCCGAAGCTGAACGACAGCACCCACGATGACTTGAGGTTGATGTCTGCCGTCGGGTACAGAACCGTTCGAGTTCGGGACGTCTTCAGGTCGGCCACGATCACCGGATCGTCCTTGGCAAAGCTGAGGTTCTCCCCGTTGCGCAGCTTGCCAGTCACGTTCAGGTAGGCGCCCGCTTCCGCCGTCGGCCGCAAGCGTTCGAGGATCCGCGAGCCGAGCAGGCCGGACTCGAGTTTGCAGTCGGGCAGTTCTGCCGCCGCGATGGTGCTCGTTGCGCCGATGAGCACGACACTGGCAAGAGCGCGAAGTTTCATGCAAGGTCTCCTCAAGGTGAATGTACGAATCAGTGTGTGTATGAATGAGTGTACTGTCGCCACAGTGCGCCGGTGCCCTACTCGCCCCAACGCGCCTTCGGCGACCGAATCCGTGAACTGCGCCAGGCCGTCGGCATGACGCAGGAGGATCTGTCCGAGCGCTGCGGCTTGTTCCGCACCTACATGAGCCGCATCGAGACCGGCAAGGCCAATCCGACGCTGACGATGATTCATGCGTTGGCCGACAGCCTGGGCGTTGCCGTGACCGACCTGTTCGAATCGCAGACGAAAGCGCGCAAGCCCGCAACACCTGCGGCCCGACCATCCCGCGGGCGGGTTTCCCGGTAGGCGCGTCACGGTCTGTGCCTTCGTTCCCGCCGGACGGCAACTCGCCGCACGTGCAGGCGTCGCATTCGGATGCTGGCTCTCCCGTCGACCGGTCTCGGCCCGATGGGGTGCGCCGTGAACAGCGCGCCGCCGAACTCGGTGATCAACCACATCCGATCGCCCGGTCGCGGGTCAAACGAGAGCACCGCAGCGCGATGGATCGGACCCAGGGCACCACCCCCGATCCGGCGCCGCCGTCCGCGCTGAAGTGCGCTTGCCTTGCGTCGCTTCATGCCGCTCTCCCGTGTGCGTGCGCGCTCGGTGCCAGGCACCCGTTCGCCACTGGTCGTCCCAGCCGCAGGAGGAACCCCTTGACCTGCCAGATCAGCGCCGGCCCGTCGGGCCAGGTCTCGATGCGGCGCAGGCTCGTCAGCGTGCACACCAGGTCATCATCCCGGTACTCGATCAGCCGCACGAACTCGCCCCGCAGGCACGCAGTCCGCCAGGTGTAGGTCTCGGTATCCAGGACGTGCTGGCGCAGCTCACCCGCGTCGCCGCTCCGCGCGTGGCGGAAGTCAGGCAGGATGACTTGGTAGGTGTCGCCTTGCGCCTCCACGGTCACGGAGCAACACATCGCCAGGCGTGACCACAGATCCTCGAGCGCCCACCAGATCTCTTGCGGACCGATCTCGACGATGACGCTGGCTGTCAATGGAGCCTCCGGCGCAGGCGGCGTCAGGCGCCCGCGCAGGTCAGCGCGTTCGAGCGCCCGGCCCACCTTGAAGCGTCGGCGGTCGTTGCGGGGCAGCAGGTAGCCAGCGGCGAGCGAGCGGATCTGAAGGAGACATTGAGTTCGCATACCCTTCTCCTCAATGCACCGTGCTGGTCGTGACGAACCCGCCGAGCATGTCCAGCACCTGCGTGGCGTTGACGCGGCCGGCCCGGTACAACCAGACGATGGGAATCAGCATCAGGTCGCTGGACTGCACCCGCACCATCGGGACCGAGCCGCGTCGCACGGGCATGCCGGTGTGGGAACCGAGCCGTCCGATCTCGACCGTCGCGGACGTCAGACCATCGACGAGCCAGATCAGCAGGTCGACCTGGTCCTCTTCGGAGAGGCTGCGGTCGTCGGATCCGATCGCGGCGCACAAGTGGGTGCCCCACCAATGCAGGTCGCGCGAATCCATGTAGTCGGCCAGGCCGCGCTCGAACGCCTGCTCGGACTGCGGCGACATGCCGCGCCTCAGCGTGATCCAGATCGTGAAGCCCAGCGTGGGTTCGGCATCGGGCTGCGGCATCGGAGGTGGCATTTTTGATTTGCGGGACATCGTGTTCTCCAGGTTCGGACAGGGCTCCGCCCTGCCCTCCTTCGCGGGCATGGCGGGCAGACTCTTGAGGGACCGCGCTTGGTGGTCAGGGCAACGGGATCGTCTGGCGCGACGAAAGCTCGGGCGCCCTCGACCACTGCAAGCGCCGAAGGGCGTGCACTGCCGCGCCCGCGGCGATGTGGCGGACGAGCTCACGCGCGACGGTATGCAATCGTGGGTCGAGCATTTGCTCGCGCGCATCCAACACGATGAAGCGTCCGGTGAGCAACTCGTTGATTGGCATGGGGTCATGCACGGTGACCTTGGCGGTCTCGAGTTGATCCACGAGCCAGTTCAGGACGTCGTACCGACCCTCGCGCGGGTCCTGCTCGTGCAGTGGCACAACGACGCAGAACCCTTGCCATTGCGACATCGCGTAGCCGCGGGCGGCCAGGGCACGGCGCATCTGCGCAAAGAAGCGTCGCTGGTCGCCACGCGAGTGGATGCTGTGGCAGGCTACGGTGAAGATGAGCGTGTGCATCATCAGCGCGGGGGAGTAGGTCACGTCGGTCATAGGTTCTCCTGTTTCGGCAGCACGGGGCAAAGGTCGGCCCTGCCCTGGCTGCTGGGGCATTGGTCATGGGTGCCGTCGTGTGGGACGGCCGATGGGATTGACGTACCGAAGGGGTCAGTCAGGGCCGGCACGACTGGACGGCTTGGGCCAGTGGTCCTTGTGTCGCATGAGTCGCACTGCGAGCGGATTCGGGCTGCGGCTAGGTGCAAGCGACGGACGCCGGAACAACGTGGACCGTGGCGGATGCATACGGCGTTCGATGTGAACGAACACGACCTCGGCTTGTGCCGTCAGCCAGCCCACGACGAGGCCGCGGTCAGGCGGCGAGATGGCCCTGCCGACGGCCAACACGGCGATGCGCGTGGGCGAGATCGCGGCGACCAGCCCGTGCGCCGACAAGTGGACGTGCAGGCGCTTGCGCCAATGCTCGACCGCGGCGACGTCGAAACGTTCGGACAGGGTGATGTGCAACCACAGGATCTGGGTGAGTAGTTGCGGCCGGGTGCAGCGGTGATATCGCATGAATGATTCCTTGAGGGTGACTGCGTACAGCACGTCGGCTGTCGAAAACGCAGGCGTGAGTTCGCCCATCGCGGCCGGAGGACCGGTCGCGCGTGTTGATGCTTGAAGGAGCGAGGCGGCTCAGGCCGCCAGCAAGGCGCGTTCGGGCGGCGGCTGTGCCGGCGGGCGCTTGTCGGCGTGCTGGCCGTCATTGGCGGCGGGCGCGCTGTTCGCGTTGCCGTTGCTACCGCCGCTGGCAAAGCGGGTTGCCAGCAGTCGGTCGATGGCCGAGCCATCGCGCCGGGTCAGGTTGGGCACATAGCGCGAATACACGCGGAACAGCATTTCGGTGCTGCTATGGCCGAGCTGCCGGGCGATCCACTCGGGCGCCTCGCCGGAGGCCAGCCACAAGGTCGCGGCCGTGTGCCGCATCTGGTACGGACGCCGCGCCTTGAGGCCAAGGTGGCGCAGCAGCGGGTACCAGACCCTGTCGCTGAAGTTCTTGTTGTCCAGCGGCTGACCTTCGCGGTTGCAGAACACGTACTCGCTGAGCTTGCCGGTGGCCTCGTGCTGGCGCTTGAGCGCTTCGAACACCGGCTGCGACATCTGGATGTCGCGCTGGCTGCTGTCGGTCTTGGTGTATTCGTCTTCGCCGAGAACAAAGGTTTCGCGGATCAGGATCAGGCGGTTCTCGAAGTCGACGTACTTCCACTTCAGTCCGTGGGCCTCGCCGGTGCGCATGCCGGTGAGATAGCGCGTGGTGAAGTAGTCGTGGTAGTCAGGGCGCACGGTAGCCAGAAGCCGCTGGACCTCGTCAAGGGTGAAGGGCTCGACGTCGGTCTTGCGGATGCGCAATGGCTTCAAGGTCGAGGTCGGCGAGACGAAGCCGTGACGGTCCGCAGCGTCGTTGAGGATCTGGCGCAGCGGCGCGAGGATGCCGTTGATGCGCTTGTTGCTCATCTTGGCGTGCGCACGGCCGGGGAGTTCGGCGAGCTTGGCGCGGAACGTGAGGATGTCGGACTTGGTGATGCTGCCTACGGGCTTGTCGCCGAAGTGAGGGAGCAGATGGCCGTCGATGGTGGAGTTCAGCACCTTGATGTGCGAGCGGCGCCATTCGACTTGGTGCTCGGCGAGCCACTGGGTGGTGAAATCGCGGAAGGTGGACGTAGGAGGCGAGACCGCCACAGCTGTGGCAACTTCCATTGCCGGGCTCTGGGCCGTGCCGGAGGGCAATGCCACCTTCGACGCTGGGTCTTGCCGGCTGTTCGGGAACGTTGCCGCGTAGTCGAACGTGCCCGCCGCGATGTCGGCTTCGAGTTTGGCAAGAGCCTTCTCCAAGCGCTTGCGATTGGCGGGCGTGTCCTCTAATGCGGTGTACTCACGGCAACGCTTGCCCAGATAGCGGAAATCCATAAAGAGCGTGCCGCGCCCGCTCAGCGCGCGGACGCTACCCATGAAGCACCCCACCATTGGCCATCGGAATGCCCACCATGCTCGCTGAGGACGGCTTGGCCATGTCCACTGCGATCCGATCCCACACGAACAGAATCTTTCGTCCACCGAACGGACGAATGTAGTGAATGCCTTCCAGAAGGACACTGTCCTTCAAACGTTCGCGGATTGTTCGCACGTCGTACTTGATTCGAGCCGAGAGCTCGTCCGTGGTCAACAGTTCCGATTGCATATCGCTCCTTGTCTGTCCGCTATATTGCTAGACACGTTCATTGTATGTCATTCGATCTAGCTGTCAACACGTCTAGCGATGGTGTCGCGCGAAAACCTACAATCGCGGCAGAAGGAAACCTGCCATGTCACGCGCCCAACTGAACGTCCGTGTGAGCGACCTGCTCGAGCAGGCAATCGACAAGAAGCGGATCGAACTCAACAAGAAGCTCGGGAGTATTCCTTCTCGTTCAGACGTCGTTCGATTCGCGCTTGAGGCGTACCTCGGCGTCGACCTCTCAGCTTCGGAAGTCGATGGGCGCAGAACTGGTGGCGGCACCAAGCGCAAGTAGTACCGAGGACCCTGGCACTGGCGCGATACGACGGTTCCGCCTCCCAGACTCTCATTTGGTCCACGCTGTCAAACCGAGTAAGACACGGTTCATCGCTTCATTCGAGATCGAACGGGGAATGACTGGCCGTCATGCCGATGATCGAGATGAAGCCTGCCAACTCGATGGCCTTCGAGGTCGCGGGCCGATGGCGGGATCAGACTGGGTGCCGCCGTTCGAATTCGGCGGCGGCGGTTGCCGAGACCGGTCAGTGAGCCCATCTCGGTTCGACCGGCCGCTCCACCTTGAAACTTGACCTTCGTTAGTCATCGAGCGCATGAAAACCGCATTGACTCAGCGTTGACCGCCGACCGGCTGCAGTCGAACCCAGCGAAGAGGAACTATCGACCCACTGCTGTCCTTCGCGTCGACGAGTGGGGTGTCAGCAATGGCAGCCAAAGCGGCCGGTGCCGCCGGACGGTTTCGGCGCAGCAGAGCCGCAACAATCGAGTGCCGGGGAGCGGTCGTTCGTGTGGACCGGCAATCGACCCTATCTCGGTCACTCGGATGGGTTGGAAGCAGTCGTCGGTCGATTGCGGTGTGTGGTGCACGACCACTGCGCCGGTCACCCGCGTCAGCCGACTTCGCATGAGTACCGCCGTGAAAACGAGGGCAGCAGCTCGGCGGCCGCGCTCCTGCGCCGGTCGTAGACGTCAATCCGCGTAGGCGCCCGCGGCCTGGATGACCTTGGCCCAGCGCGCAGCCTCGCCTTCGACAAACTTCTTGTGCGCCGCCGGTTCGACGCGGGCGTCCGACACGACCGTGATCCCCAGCGCCTCCTGGCGCTTGATGAGTTCCGGATCCTTGAGTGCCCCGCGCAGCGCTTCGTTCAGCTTGCTCAGCACGGGCGCTGGCGTGTTGCGCGGCGCATAGAGCCCGTGCCAGACCGTCACGCTGAAGTCGGTAAGACCGCCTTCGGCCAGCGTCGGTACGCCGGCCAGTGCAGGCAGCTTCATGCGGTCCTTGCTGGTCACCGCGAACGCCTTCACCTTGCCACCTTCGATCTGAGGCACGGCGTTCGTGGCCTGCTCGCACATCAGGTCTACCGTACCGCCCATCAGGTCGGTCATCGCCGGGCTCGTACCCTTGTACGGCACCGTCGTCATTTCCGCCTTCAAGGCGCTCTGCAGCATCAGGCCGCACAGATGCGAGGCGGACCCAACGCCTGCATGTGCCAGGTTGACCTTCGTCGGATCGGTCGCGATCCACTTCCGAAGCTCGGCAAAGTTTTTCGCCGGCAAAGTCGTGCGACCGATCAAGGTCGAAGGCGCCTCGTTGATCAGGCCCAGGTAGGCGAAGTCCTCGATGCCCTTGTAGGCCAGTTTGCGGTACAGCGCCGGTGCCGTCGCGAAGCCGATGTGGTGCACCAGCAGGGTGTAGCCATCGGGCGTTGCGGTCGCCACCTTCGCCGCGCCCAGCGTGCCCCCGGCACCGCCGACGTTCTCGACGATGACGGTCTGGTTCAGCCGCTTGCGCAAGGCTTCGGCCAGGTCGCGTGCGATCTTGTCGCTGGGGCCGCCAGCCGCGAACGGCACGACCAGCGTGACCGGCTTCTCCGGGAACTCGGCCCGGGCCGTGCCCGCCGCCGCAAGAAGAACCGAGGCCATCGCGAGGCCCCACATACGCCGATCGAACCTGTCCATGTCTGTCTCCGAGTGAGCGCGCCACTCAGGGCGCTGTGGCTCGGATGATCGTTGGCCGATTCGGCGAAGGCCAATGCCCGATTCTTCGGCTTTGATGCCTTGAAAGCACCGACACGTCGGGGTGGCGTCTGGCACCCCACGGCGCGCTCAGCCGGCGAGGCCAGCCTGCGCGGCAAGCCAGAAGGTCTCGGCAGCCTTCCCGAGCGCGGCACGGTCGCGGTACAGGCGGATCTCCAGATCGATCGACCATTCCTCGGGCGCGGCCACGACGAGCCGGCCCCCATCGATGTCGTTGCCGACCAGCAGCTGCGGCAACCAGGCCAGCCCGCGGCCGTCGAGCGCCATCGTGCGCAGCACCGAAGCCAGATGCGCGGTCAGGACATTCGGCGCGTGCAGACGGTCCAGGATCGGCCCTTTCAACTCGCGCAGGATGCGACCCAGGCCCGACTCGGCGCTGTAGCTCAGCAAATGGACCGCCGTCGACTTGCCGTCGGGCGGCAGCCGATGGATCGGCCGGCCGTCCTTGTCGGGTGCCGACACGGGTATCAGCCGATCCGTGCCGACGACCAGGCTCGGGCATCCGGCCTCGTCCAACGGACCGCGTACACGGGCGTGGCCATGGGCGAGCATGAACTGCGCCTTGCTCTGCAGGATCAACGTCTCGCATTTCTGTTGGGTGTCCGATGCCAGCTGGATCGGTCCGACCGTCGTGTGGGTCTCCATCGCACGCAGCCAGCGAGGCAAGAAGGTGAACGACAGTGCATGCGTGGAGGCGATGCGCAGCGTCGTGGATCTGGCCTCGGCGATGGCGCGGGCTTCACCGGGGATGCGCGCGACCTCGGCCTGCAAGTCCTGCGCGACCTGACGAAACCAGTTTCCCGTTTCGGTGAGCTGGGCCGGTTGCGAGCTGCGGTCGAAGAGGTCGACACCGAGCCAGTCCTCCAGCGCCCGCACGCGACGGCTGAAAGCCGGCTGCGTCATGTGGCGCTCGTCGGCCGCGCGCGAGAAGTTGCCGCTGGCCGCCAGCGCCGTGAAATCGTCGAGCCACGAGAGGTTCAAGGTCATGGCGGTGCTTTCAAGGCATCAAAGACTAGACAAACAGCATTGGGCAAGTGGCGCATTGCCGACGATCATTTCCAAACCGCAACCCCAACCGACCCGCAGGAGACACCGTGAAGATCGTCGAGATTCGTGAGAAGACCATCCCCATCAGCTCAGCCATCCGCAACGCCTATATCGACTTTAGCAAGATGAACCTCAGCCTCGTGGCCGTCATCACCGACGTGATCCGCGACGGCAAGCCGGTGGTGGGCTACGGCTTCAATTCGAACGGCCGCTATGGCCAGGGCAACATGATGCGCGAGCGGTTCATCCCGCGCATCCTCGAGACGAAGCCCGACGACCTGATCGATGCCAGCGGCAAGAACCTGGACCCGCACAAGATCTGGACCGCCATGTTCAAAAACGAGAAGCCGGGCGGCCACGGCGAGCGCTCGGTGGCCATCGGCACGATCGACATGGCCGTGTGGGACGCGGTGGCCAAGATCGAAGGCAAGCCGTTGTTCCAGGTGCTGTCTGACCGCTACGGCGACGGCAAGCCCAACCGCAAGATTTTCGTCTACGCCGCCGGCGGTTACTACTACCCCGGCCAGGACTACAAGAAGCTGCAGGACGAGATGAAGAGCTACATCGACCGCGGCTACACAGTGGTCAAGAAGAAGATCGGCGGCGCCTCGCTCGACGAGGACCTGCGCCGCATCGACGCCATCATGGAAGTGCTGCAGGACGGCCAGAAACTGTGCGTGGATGCCAACGGTCGCTTCGACCTTGAGACGGCGATCGCCTACGCGAAGGCGCTGTCGCAGTACGACCTGTTCTGGTACGAGGAGCCGGGCGACCCGCTGGACTTCGAGCTGCAGGCCACGCTGCGCCAGTACTACAGGAACCCGATGGCCACCGGCGAGGATCTGTTCTCGATGCAGGACGCGCGCAACCTGATCCGCTACGGCGGCATGCGTCCCGACCGCGACTGGCTGCAGTTCGACTGCGCACTGAGCTATGGCCTGGTGGAGTACCTGCGCACGCTGGAGATGTTGAAGGAGCACGGCTGGTCGCCGAAACGCTGCATCCCGCACGGAGGCCACCAGATGTCGCTGAACATCGCGGCCGGCCTGGGCCTGGGTGGTAACGAGAGCTACCCCGACCTGTTCCAGCCCTTCGGCGGTTTCCCCGACGGCGTGAAGGTCGACAACAGCTACGTCACGCTGCCCGACCTGCCGGGCATTGGCTTCGAAGGCAAGGCCGATCTCTTCCGCGAGATGAAGGCGCTGACGCCTTGACATGTCCGTCGCATCACTTTCAGAAAAGGACATCACTCATGGACATAGGAATCATCGGCTCGGGCAACATCGGCAGCACCCTCGCAAGGAATCTGAAAGCCCTGGGGCATCAGGTAACGATTGCGAACTCGCGTGGCCCGGCGACACTCGTCCAATTTTCTGCTGAGACCGGGGTAGCTGCGGCCGCAGTAGAACAGGCCGCCCAAGCTAAAGACTTGATCATCATCGCGATTCCCCAACTGGCCGTGTCTCGCCTGCCGCTTGAAGTGCTTCGGGAAAATTCAGCAGTGGTCGTTGATGCAGGCAACTACTACCCGACGCGTGATGGCGTAGTCCAGCTGGTCGATAGTGGCGCAACGGACAGCGAATGGGTGTCGTCGGTACTTGGCAGGCCTGTGGTCAAAGCGTTCAACAACATACTCACCGCCAGCCTGGCCAAGCGCGGTGTCCCACAAGGCAGCCCGGAGCGTATCGCCTTGTCTGTAGCTGGCGACGATCGTGAAGCCAAGCAGCGGGTGCAGGGAGTGATACAGGAACTCGGTTTCGACGCAATCGATGCGGGTTCCCTCGCTGAATCGTGGCGGCAGCAGCCTGGAACGCCAGCCTATTGCAGAGACTTGAATGCAACAGAGCTCAGGGCGGCGCTGGCGGCGGCTGACGCGAGTCAAGTTGCAATCTACCGCAGGCAAGCCGACGAAGCTGCAGCGCCTTACTTGGTGCCTTTCAAGGGCTAAAGCTGCGCGGCTGACCGTTCCACTTCATGAAGGGGCGCGGTCGCCGGCTTTGCTCAACTTCTCCAGGTGACATGGCCAAACGCTCATCACCGAAACGTGGTCAGTGCTTGGCCGGCGCGCGACGACGTCCGGCGCGGTCGGGCCCTGCGCGAGAAGGCCCGCCGATCATTCAACTGCGCGGGGCTTTGATGGTCGAGAACATGGTCAGCAGATTGCCGTACGCGCCGTTGGCCGCTGCGTCGCGAATGGGCTTGGCGCGCTCCACGACAACTTCTTGCGCCTTCGGATTGGCTTGAAGGAGAGTCATGGCCTCCGAGAGGAAGTCCTCCAGCGGCATGGCATTTTCGTCCTGCTGCTGGCCCAGAAGAGTGGTTCGAACGCCCGGCGGGATCTCTGTTACCTGGACTGAGGTGTCGGCAAGCTGGACGCGCAAGCTCTCGGTGAACGAGTGAACCTAAATCCGGCAGTCAGCCCGAAGGTTCGAGCGCCGGCGGGAGCGGGAGCAGGATAGGGACGTTCGACGGCACGATGCGCTGGCAGATGTAGCGCAGCAACG
>Ga0307508_10001420_pt1 | contig 26968 bp, 25 predicted proteins | sample 9_EM_MG_FD_203089 | JGI IMG/M metagenome (GOLD analysis project Ga0307508, IMG submission 203089) | Populus trichocarpa ectomycorrhiza microbial communities from riparian zone in the Pacific Northwest, United States - 9_EM | ecosystem: Host-associated > Plants > Roots > Unclassified | place...
CATTCCTGGAAGCATCTAGACTCATAGATTGCGACCACGGATGCACCTGAGAAGCATTTAGCCAGTAAGGGCTGCGATCAGGAGCACGAGGGTGACGACGCCTACAAGGGGGTGCAAACGAAGATTCTTCACAAGCGCTCAGATCGAAGATCTTCTAGGTCCATACCTATCAATCAGTGCCACGTCCCAATCAACCATATCTCCCTTGGACAAGGAGAGACACTGCTGCGTAATACCGAGGTATTGCGCTTCCCGAGTCAGCCTGAGGGAGGACAGTGAAAGAGTTGGCGTGACATTTAAAGAGTGCCAGTTTCCTAGGTAGAGAGGCATCAGCAACGATCAGTCAGAAGTTGAGCCTTAACAATATTACATTGTTTCTGGGATCAACTCTCTAGTGATATTTCGAACGCGAATCTCTTAGTGAATTTTCCCACCCGCTCCCGTGCGAATCCTTCGGAACTACACACTCCCTCCGCTGCCATCATACAAGTGTTGCCCGCTCAAGGGTGATAGACTGTTGGTGACCACCTGGGCGATTGTGCCGTTGGTGAAACACCTGAGTGTTACACTGGCTGTCTCCCCGGAAAAATGCTTCTGGAAAACACAGGAGGTAGAATTCCTGGGTTATGTCATTGGGAAGGATGGGATCAAGATGTCGAACGAAAAAGTGGAAGTAGTCTTAAGCTGGAAAACACCGAGCTCTCTGACGGAGGTGCAGTCTTTCCTGGGCTTTGCCAACTTTTACTGACGCTTCATCAGGGAATACTCAAAGGTAGTGTGGCCTCTGACAGAATTAACAAAGAAAAGCAAAAAATGAACCTGGACATAGAACGAGGAGGCAGAAAAAGAGTTCCAGAACATGAAGAAGCGATTTACATCTGCCCCAATCCTGGCCCACTTCGACCCAGGAAAACCAGTGGTAATCGAAATGGACGTCTTGGATTTCGCCATTGGAGCTGTGCTGTCTCAGCGCGATGAGGACAACCGCCTACACCCAATAGCCTTCCACTCCCATAAGTTCCAGCCGGTGGAAATAAACTACGAAATCCACGACAAGGAACTACTAGCAGTAGTGGACGCCTTCAAGCACTGCAGACGCTATTGTGAGGGGGCAACTCACCAAGTCCAGGTGTTTACAGACCACCAAAACCTAGAGTACTTTACAACCACTAAAGTACTAAATCGACGGCTGGCGAGGTGGGCGCAGGAGCTAGCGAGAATTGACTTCCGAATCTACTACGGACCGGGCATCCAAAATGGAAAACCAGATGTACTGTCAAGGCGTTCGGAGTACCGCCCAGAAAAGGGGGGGGTAGAAAACCAGCTGATAACAACGATTTTGGGAAAAAACCACTTCGAAGAATGGCTAACCCATTCCTTCATCTGTTTCTCGGCCAGAATATTATCCCTTCCTGCGAGGAAATGGTCCAAAGAATTCCTGACAAGGGTCAGAGAAGAAGGAAAGAAGGACGACGCCTACAAACGAGCGAAGAAACAGGAAGCGGCGGCAGAACAACGGGTGCCAAAGGACCGGAAGGTCAAGGAGCTGAGTTACGAAAATAACCTACTGTATCAATGGAACCTCCTGTGGATACCGGAAGGTCTAGTACAGAGGGTTATGGAATCAGAACACTACATGAAGGTCGCCAGACATATGGGACAGGACAAAACCATCGAGCTGATCCGACGAAACTTCTGGTAGCCGGGGATGAATGAAAGAATCATCGACTTCGTCAGAAGTTACCCCGAATGCCAACAGAACAAGGCATTCTGACACCAACCCTATGGGCTGTCCTCCCCGCTAGAACTGCCATACGTACCATAGCAGTCTATAGCAATGGACTTCATCACGGAACTGCCAGTCTCGGAAGGATATGACCAGCTATGGGTAATCATCGACCGATTTACCAAAATGGCACACTTCATCCCATTAAAAACCAATGGGAAAACAGCGACGGACCTAGCAATCATCTTTGTCAGAGAAGTATGGAAGCACCACGGGCTCCCCGCTGACATCGTGTCTGACAGAGACTCCCGATTCACGTCGGCAGTATGGAAGGAGTTCGTGCGACTTTCCGATATCCAGTCCCGCATGTCCACGGCATTCCACCCCCAAACCGATGGACAAACTGAGCAGCTCAACCAAACGATCGAGACCTACCTCTGAGCATTCGTCGGCAAAGAGCAAGAAGACTGGATACACCTACTGCCAATGGCCGAGTTTGCGTACAATAACTCAACCACACAGGTAACGGTATTTCTCCATTCTACGCTAACTATGGCTTCCACCCCGCAGCCATGGACCCAGCAACGGCAGAACCGCTCAACCCCGCTAGTACGGCATACGCCCACGGGATGCACACGGTGCACGATGTGTCCCGAAAGGGACTGGAAGAAGCCAAGGAGTGAATGCAGCGATACACAGACGCAAGCTGAAAACCGCCTCCAGCATATCAGGTAGGAGACCTGGTAAAGCTCAGCGGACGCAATATCAAGACGCGCCGCCCCTCGAAGAAGCTGGACCACAAAAATCATGGTCCCTTCCCAATTGAGAAAATCGTCTCCCCGATGGCCGTCCACCTCACGTTACTCCGGAAATGGAAGATCCACAATGTCTTCCACGTCTCGCTACTTGAGCCATACTGAACTAGCGAACATCGGGTACCACTGGACCCATCGAAGGTACTCCGGGAAGCAGACGACATCGAGCAATCGGAGGAATACAATGTGGAAGAAGTTATGTCCTCTGTTGAACGCGGCCGAGGAAATAACAAACGAATTCTCTACCTCGTCAGATGGCTCGACTACCCGGAACGTAAGGACTGGACGGAAGAACCTTTCAACAACTTTTTGGTAGGCAGCCTGGAAAAGCTCAGAGAGTTTCACCGAAGAAACCCAGGCGCGCCGAGGGACTATCGACTCACTGACACCTAGACAGGATGTCCATAGAAGGGCCCGTCGGGGCACGAGCGGTGGTACGGATGAAGGGGCTGGAGGACTTCATCTCACACAGACAAGACCCAAAAGACCTGCTTCTCGGGCAACGATACCACAGCGCAACAAAGCCTCCGATCCGGCCCCCGGCGAGGAGTGCATGCGATCGAAATGTTCAGAGTCAGGAAAACCGTTCAGAACAGATGTATCGACCTCTTGACGACTGCTTCGGACCGGCCGAACTGGCGCAAAGTGGCATATAAGCGGTGAAGTGAGTCCCCAACAGTGCTGTCACTGCTCCAGCACACCAGTCTCCCGCCGGAAGGACGTGGGCATGGTCACTGCCGAGTATACGGGTTTCTAGCACCAAAGACACAATGCCTCTCCCGATTCCCTGTGCCAACTGCGACCCCGGAACCCCACCGAGCCGGCCAAGCCTTGAGGTAGCGCGGCGGCGAGTACGACTCAATATGACATGAAAGTAAGAGTACGCACCGGCCTACTCTGAGGGCCCAGCCATTCCAACGGATTACAGAGAATGATGTCCTGATCCGGTGGCTGGGAGGGCTGTAGGGGAGGAGGACTACAGTCATGGTAACCCCCTGGTTCACCAGCAAAAACACTTAAGAAAGAGGAGGGCTACTTAGATGAAAGGAAGAAAGATCACTCTCAAGCTTCGGGACGAAGCTGAAAGAGAGGGGGGAGTAGTATTACACGTCAATACGGAACACGGGAAAGAAGACTTAGTTAGCTACATAGCCAGGGTACGTGAGACTCTACTCAAGCCACTCGAAGAGGAAAGTCGAGTCTAGTCGGCTTCAGAGACTCTAGGCGGGAGATAAGCTCGGAGTTAGGGTCTTACGGCCAAGATGGCTTTAAGGGATTTAGCTCCGGTCGGGCTGCAAACGCAACTATGCGGAGTGAGGGAGCCTGGACCCGAGAGGCCAGATAACTCGCCAGACTCTGATAGGCCGGTAATCCCTCATTGAGGAAAATACGCGGTGCGGGGATCAGTCAGCTTATTGTTAGACCGACCAGGACCAATGAGGTTGCAAGAACCGGGCCTGTGGGGTTTAGGGGTCTTGACTAGCGGACGGAACTCCTGAGAAAAGGATGAGAAGTGATGGTTCTCTAGAAGAACCACGTGACGCCAAAAGAAGACTATATGGCGAGGGAAAATTCCGCCCCGTTGAGACAAGAGAGGACAGCACCGAACGAACACTTGAAAAGAACCCCGCAACCAGATCTAAGATTATTCCATTGTGAATTATCGAAAGTAGCCTGATTACCTTTGATTCCACCCGCACTCCGGTTACGATACAACCACAGTGTCACAGAGTGTCAGGGTATATGTCTTCCAGATGACGAGTGTCAAGGCATGTGGCGTCCGGACAATACCTACCAGGGTATATGCCTTCCAGACACACAGTGTCAAGGCATATTTTTTTTCAGACGACAAGTGTCAAGGCATTTGCCTTCGAAACGCTGCACGCCAATATACATCTTCCGACGCGTACCACTGCATACCTTCCGGACTATGCTTGTCAGTGCACATGCCGCTCCCAACGCAAGGCGGGAGTGTGTGTGCATACCATACTAGACGAAGATGGGCACCACATTAGGCTTCCGGGTGGCGAATGTCAAAGCGTTGCCTTTTCTTCCCGACAATGAGTGTCAAGGTATATGGTGTCCGGACGACACCTGCCACGGCATATGCCTTCCGGACGACGAGTGCCAGGGTATTTGCGCTTCCAGACGCAGAGTGTCAGAGCATATTTCTTCCAGACAACGAATGTATGACATGTGGCGTCCAGACAACGCCTGCCACGGCATATGCCTTCCGGACGGCGAGTGCCAGTGTATTTGCCTTTCCAGATGCAGCGTGTCAGGGCATATTTCTTCCAGACGATGAATGTCATGACATGTGGTGTGACGACGCCTGCCAGGTCATATGCCTTTCAGACGACGAGCCAAGGCATGTAGCATCCGGACAACGCCTGCCACGGCATCTGCATTGCGGACAACAAGTGCCAGGGTACTTTCTCTTCCAGACGCAGAGTGTCAGGGCATATTTCTTCCAGACGACGAATGTCATGACATGTGGCGTCCGGATGATGCCTGCCACGGCATATGCCTTCCGAACGGCGAGTGCCAGGGCGTAGTTCTTCCAGACGACGGATATTTTTTTTCAAGACGAGTGTCAAAGTATTTGCCTGCGGGGCGCTGTGCCCGACATGCGGCTCGCAATGCGAGGTGTAAGCTGGCCTGTGTGTATGCGTACTAGATGAAGATGTGTACTGCATTAACCTTCCGGGCTGACAATGAGTGTCAAGGTATATGGCGTCCGGACAACTCCTGCCATGGCATGCCAGCTTTCGGAGGACCAGTGCCAGTGCATATGTATTCCAGACGTAAAGCGTCAAGTCATATTTATTCCAGACGATGAGTGCCAATGTAGGTGGTGTCTGGAAGGCATTTTTGCATGTACAGAGACTGCATATCGTATGTCATCGAATATAGCAATGACAGCAAGAAGAGAGTGGGAATGTGGATTTGTGGATGTTCTACGGTTGTGAAGGCATCAACGGATAAGGGGTGCCAGAAGTTATTTCCTCGACTGTTGGGGCAGGTGTACCAAATATCGCAACCAATATTCACAATTGCTTATGCAGTAGCATGACTACAAGGTATTTAATTGCCCTTCTCCCTCTCATGGTGAATACTTACAACTTCTAAGCCCTACTCGCACTTCTACTATCATACAGTTCCTTAACAATCCGAACCATTTCTTGTACTGCAGTTGTCTGTTTCCGCATCTCAGCAAGCAATTCCTCTTGAAATGTACTTTGTTTCTCTTCCCGTTCTTCAGTGGCACCGAAGAATACTCCTGCCAGTTCTGCAGTGGAGGGGTACTTCGACCCGGAGGTGAGTAGTTTAAAGACTGCAGATGTCCTATTAGTGTCTCTGGGATGGTAATCGAAGCCTGGGAAAACTGTTGAGACTGCATACTGGAGTGTGTCATGGATGCGATTACACAGTCTTGTGCCCGCCAGTTGTCCTTCCACTTCTTTCGTGGTGTATCCATCATTGCCTCCAAGCTACCAGCAATGCCGCCCATAGCACGCCGAAGGATACGTTCTGGTTGTCGAGTATTATGATTCTCAGGTGAGAGAATCTGTGAGGCTAGCCCTTTATCCAATTTGGCGTTTTGGGCGGTTCTCTTGAGTGATATGGGACGGCTGCGTGCCTTGAGTTCCAGGACTTTATCAAGTGGCCTGCCCAAATATTCAATCTGTAGGGCTATTAGATATCGGTCAACCAGTGATAGTGGTGGAAGACCTACTGGCTTTTCAACCAACCCGTGAGTAACTAGTACTGAGCCGTCACCGTGTGGCTTCAGGAACTCGTCAACCCGAGTCTGGATAAACCCATACTTCTTTGCCAGAAAATGTCCCTGGCCGTTCACCTCGCCATCCTCTACTGCAGATTACGTCTCAACTCTGCTCATCCCAGGAAGCAGTCTCAGTTCCTCCCCGGTCTCCGGAGGGTCTTTCTGAAGCCATGAAAGTTGTGTTCCCAAAGCGTCGTCTATCAGCCTTTGGGTGAACTGACCAATGTGTGATGCAGGTGTATTGACAGGTGGGAATCCATCTTGCAACAGAGACTCCTCTCCGGCAAGTGCAAGCAGTTCTTCAATTGGTGGCATGCCCCCCTGGCATGACCCAGTATCTTCCCAGCACCAACGTTCAACTCCACATTCACATAACCCAGACCTCCCCTCGTGCGGTATGGAGCCCTCCCTTTCATTGTCTAGCCCATGCTAACTGAGATCTAGGCAGTCATCGGTGGAGGGTAGGTCGTAGTACTCGGAAGACGTGACACGAAGCTCACGTACGACAAAAGGCATCGGAGTTCTTCCAGGTGGAGGACTGGGAAGGATTGGTTCCTACATGGAATCCCTATTAGCCGTTGGCCTGTGGCAGGCGGACCAGCCTATGACAGATCGTACCTCATCTTGGTAGACTGCGAAGCCGGAGCCTTTTGCACAAGTGCGAATTGCAGTGATCATGGCTGATGGGATTGATGATATCGCTGTTGTGATTGTGATGGAGTGGGAGAGCTGTTGCGGTTGCTGCGCTTTCAGTTGTCGGGGGGTGGCGGTGCAGCGGAAGCCGGTCGAAGTGGGGTGATGAGACAATGGTGCTGCTGGCTACTACTGCTGCTGCCAGTTGCCATCCTGTCTCGACAGTAATCTTTTACTCACCAATTTCGTTCAAACATCATATCACTGGATCCTGCCCTCTTTCATCGGCCAAGAATCTACTAGCAAATGCCAAGGTGCAAGCAACCTTGAAAGACGGTGGGTGTGACACCTGGGTACGCGAGTACAGAGGTGGAGGTAAAGATATTGTAGAGTCAGGTTCGATTTCTTTGTTCACAATGGAATAATCTTAGGTTCATCGTGTCGGGGTGTTTCGTGAGTGTGTTTATCCGGGGATCGGGAATAGAAGGCGGTCGGTGGAGTTTTTTCGTGCGGTATATATGCCAATCTTTTCTCGTCATGTGTTTCCTCTTCCTTTTCTTTTCCGTCGTCACGTCGGGGATCCCAGTCTCAAGATGCACGACCCCAGAGAGCTCTGCGCACGGGTGAGGTTGGTCCTGACCGGTTCTAGCGATAAGGGTGGAGGCTAACAGTCGGCGACCTCGTATTTCCCCCGGCGCTAGTCTTTCGGACTATACGGGCTTCGTATCGAGGTCCCAGTCAGGATCGGTTGTAACTCTTTCGGAGCTCGCTGTCCTTTCTCGTTTGCCGCTGGCCCCACTCCGGAGTTATCCTTTCGTCTGCTCGTCTCGGCCGTAAGGTCCTAACTCTGGGTCTTATCTCCTGTCTAGACTCTCCCAGACCTGTCTTGCGACATGGGCCCCGCTTATGGCGTGCGACATGCAGGAAGCTAGTTTTTCCCTTATCTCGTTCTCGTATGCAGCGGCTACAAGAGCCGGTAGTGCATCGGGTCTACCCGGCAGGCTGGCCTAAGATCCATCACCTGCTGAGGTTACCCTCTGCTCCACCTGTTCTTGCTGAACAGCTTCCGAGGCCCTGAGGTTTCATCCGGGATCCCTAGTCACGTGACTTACCGTTTTGCTATCTGTTTCCCTGGTACCTTTATTCCCCTTGTTACCCTCGGGTGTAACACTACTCCCCCTCTTTCTTAGCTTCGGCCCGAAGCTGATTTCGTCCTGACTCCTCCTCTTTCTTTGAACGGTGGAAAGCAGTCCTCCAGCCCCTGCTTCCCTCCGGCCGCCTGGTCCTGAAGAAAACCCTCCTGCAGGAAAAAACTTCGGGACCAATTCGGTTGACGGCTGGCCCTCGGATCTGGGTGGTCTTCCGACCGGTCCAAGATCCTACTGTGGGAGTGGTGCAAAGGAAACCAGGGAACAGCGACGTTCCCCCGAAGAGGTGATCAGAAGACGGGTTGGCCTGGCACGCCGATGTAGCAGGGGATCAGGCCGGCCGTACAGTAGTCTCGCCGCCAGAGCCGGTCAAAACCAGTGGCTCTCAACCGGCCAACCACACCTTGCCACAGTTAAAGGACGGCTGCTGTTTCTTCCTGGGATTACAATACCTTTGCTCTTCTGCTCGTTGAAAAAAGCTTTGTCGGATGAAGTCCTTCTCCCCTTCATCCCACTACCCCCTGATCATGTTTCAACCCCTTCGGCTTCGAAATGTGCCCGGAGCGGATCGGAGTCTAGCTCTCGGTGAGCCGGTAGTCCCTCGGTGCGTCTGGATTCCGTCGGTGAAACTCTCGAAGTTTCCCCAGGCCGCCTACCGAAAAGTTATCGTATGGCTCTTCAGTCCAGTCCTTTCGGTCTGGGTAGTCGAGCCACTTGACGAGGTACAGGACGCGGCGCCCTTTCTTGGTGCTCCCAAGAACCTCGTCAACATTGTATTCCTTGCTCTGTTCGATGTCGTCGGCCTCTCGGAGGATCTTCGAGGGGTCCGGCGGCACTCGGTGTTCACTGGTTCGATCGGGTTCGAGTAGTGACACATGAAAGACGTTGTGAATCTTCCATTTCCGGGGTAGCATGAGTCGAACTGCGAGGGGCGAGACGATTTTCTCCACCTGGAAGGGGCCATAATTCTTGTGGTCCAGCTTCCGGGAGGGTCGGCGCGTCTTGATGTTGCGTCCGTTGAGCATTACCAGGTCCCCGATCTGATACTTCGGGGGCTCGGAACGCTGGGGGTCCGTGTAGCGGCACATCCGCTCGTGTGCCGCTTCCAGTCGTTCGGTGGATACCTTGTGTACCACGTGTATCCAGTGGGCATAGAGCTTGCTGGCGGGGTTCAAGGGGCCCGAAGCGGCTGGGTCGGAGGACACGGGATGGAATCCGTAGTTGGCATAGAACAGGGACATCCCATTGCCCATGGTGATCGAATTGTTGTAGGCGAACTCTGCCATTGGGAGTAGGCCTACCCAGTTGTCCTGTTCGTGGCCGACGAACGTTCGGAGGTAGGCTTCGATTGTCTGGTTGAGGCGTTCCGTTTGTCCGTCGGTTTGAGGGTGGAAGGCCGTTGACATCCTTGGGCGGATGCCGGATAGCCGCAGGAATTCCTGCCATGTCTCGGAGGTGAATCGTGAGTCCCAGTCCGAGATGATGTCTGCAGGTAGACCGTGGTACTTCCAGACTTCCTGGGCGAAGATGACCGCCAGGTCGGCCGCCGTCTTCTTTTCCTTTTAGAGGGGAAGGAAATGCGCCATCTTTGTGAATCGGTCTATAACCACCCACAATTGGTCGCATCCCTCCGAGAGTGGCAGCTCCGTGATGAAGTCCATTGCGATGGATTGCCAGGGGGCGTACGGTAGTTCTAAGGGAGAGGAAAGTCCGTACGGTTGGTGCCGGGCTGCCTAGTTCTTCTGGCATTCGGGGCAGCTTTGGACGAAGTCGATGATTCTTTCGTTCATTTTCGGCCACCAGAAGTTTTGTCAGATTAGCTGGATCGTCTTGTCCTGGCCCATGTGGCCGGCAACCTTTGTGTCGTGTTCTGATTCGAGAATCAGAGTTTTGAGGTTACCATCCTCTGGGATCCAGATCATACCCTTTTGGTAGAGTAGCCCCTCCTTGATCTCGAGGACCTCTTCCGTCCTGACCTTTCGGTCCCTCTGCCGCACCTCACGAGGGCGGGCAGCTTCCTCCTCGACCTTTCGGTCATTCAGTGCCGCTTTCCCCAGCACTGCTTCCAGTTCCTTTACCGCGCCTTGGTATTCCCTGTCCTTTTTTCCGGCCTCTTTGACTGCTTCTGCAAATCCTTCCGACCATTGCCGTGGTTGGAGTGATGCCAACCTTGCCGAAGAGTAGATGAACGTTCTTTCTCATCTGTCTGGTTTTGCAAAATCCTGTTCCGCGAAGTTGTCTTTTCGCAAAACTGTCGTAATCGGCTGGTTTTCACTCCCCCCTTTTTCAGGGCGGTACTCTGAACGCCTTGACAGAGCGTCTGGTTTCCCATTGCGGTTTCCTGGTCGGTAGTAGATACGAAAGACGATACCGGACAGTTCCTGTGCCCACTGTGCCTGGCGTCGGTTGAGTACCTTCATGGTTGTGAAGTACTCCAGGTTCTGGTGATCGCTGAACACCTGGATCTGATTCGTGGCCCCTTCGCAGTACCGGCGCCAGTGTTTGAAGGCATCGACGATCGCCAGGAGTTCCTTGTCGTGGATTTTGTAGTTGATTTCCGCCGGCTGGAACTTTCGGGAGTGGAAGGCAACCGGGTGTAGTCTCTCTTCTTCATCTTTCTGCGACAGGACGGCTCCGATGGCGAAGTTGGAGACGTCGGTTTCGATGATCACCGTTTTGGTGGCGTGGAAATGGGCGAGTATTGGAGCCGTCATGAATCGTCGCTTCAGCTCCCGAAAGGCTTCTTCTGCCTGTGGGTTCCATTCCCATTCCTTTTTTCCTCCTTTTGTCAGCTCTGTTAAGGGTCTGGCAACTCGGGAGTAGTCCTTGATGAAGCGTCGGTAAAAATTGGCAAACCCCAAGAAGGACTGCACTTCTGTTAGCGATGCCAGAGTCTTCCAGTCCAGCACTGCCTCCACTTTTCCTCGTGCCATTTGGATTCCCTTCTGCCCAATGACATATCCCAGGAATTCCACTTCCTGGGTTTTCCAGACGCACTTGTCTGGTGAGACTGCCAGTCGGTTTTCTTGCAGCCTCCTCAATACTTCCTTGACCCGTTGATCGTGCTCCTCCTCAGTTTTTGCATAGATCAAGAAGTCGTCCATGTAAACTAGGAGGCCTAAGTCGATCATGTCGGAGAAGACATGGTTCATCATGTCCTGGAAGGTTGACGGAGCATTGGTCAGTCCAAACGGCATGACTTGGAATTCGTACAGCCCATATCGAGTTCGGAAGGCTGTTTTCCATTCGTTGCCCTCCCGAATGCGGATCAGGTTAAACCCATTCTTTAGGTCCAGCTTGGTGAACCATCTGGCTCCTTGTACTCGGTCCTGTAATTCCTGCATCAGAGGGAGGGGGTACCAGTTGGGAATCGTTATCCGGTTGAGGGCTCGGTAGTCGACACATAGCTGGAGTCCCTTCCCGTTTGGCTTTGGTACAAACAGAATCGGGGATCCAGCCGGTGAGGTAGACCTCCGGATTTTGCCCGTCCTTAACATCTCCTTGAGCCACTCCCTGAGGGTCTGGAGCTCGTACTCCGAGAGGGGGTAGATCGGTCCCCAGGGGGCAGTTTCTCCTTCCTTAAGGTCGATCTTGCAATCATATGGCTGGTGTGTTGGCAGCGCTTCCCCCGCTTCCTGGCCCATGATGTCGAGATATCCTCTGAATTCCTTAGGGATCTGGTCCTGAGGGTCCTCCGCTATCGCTGAGACATATCCGATAACTTTGGCTTCTGGGTCCAGGGCCACTGTCTCGTCCAGGGATAGGGCGAATTCCGCGGTTTCGAACCGCGTGCATTTCTCCAGGCAATTGTGGCTGCTGAAGTGGAGTTCTTCCGAGTCCCATGCGCCCTGGGGGGGGTGCTTCACAATCCACCAGAATGGCAGGAAGAGGTCGACTTCTGGTTCCAATGGTGCGACCTCGAACACCTTGCGGGAGTAGTGTTTCCGATGCTGAAGCAGGAGTGGCTTGGTGTACTCCATTCCTGCCCCTTTGACTTCTTCCCCCGAACAGTTCAGTAGTGGGGCTGCCTCTTTTCGGCGGATTTGGGGTATGTCAAGCTGCTCGGTAATCCTCGTGCTGATGAGAGGTACTGAGCAACCGGTGTCAAGTAGGATCCGTACTGTGTGTTGGGTCGGGCCCCATGAAATGATCATGGTGGTGATTGGTCTTTTGCCGCACTGTGGTTTGTTCGTAGACTTTTCGGGCGAGGCTTTATCAGGTTCTAGCCTTCTTCGTTGTCTATTCTGCGAGGTTCCCGTACTTGGTTCCTCCGGACCCTTTCGTTTTCGGTTTGTCCCACAAAATATTGGGAAGGACCTGGGGTGCGGCCAACCCCGTCCTTTTAAAAATCCAAGTCATCTTGCCAGGCCGACTGAAGCGTTATGGCCGCAGCTTCCCGCATGTCCTCGTCCTCGGTTTTGATATGGCTGGTTTTGGCTTGTTTGGGGGTCGGAGCCTCCTCGGCATTCTCCCCCCTCTTCCTTTTCCCTTGGATTGAGCTCGCCTGCTTTGGGGCTTCCGGTAGCTCCGTGCCTTTGACTGTTGTTCGGGCGTAGCAGTCTTGGGTGGTGTGGCTGTCCCGGCCACACCTCCAGCAGTTGGCTCTGCTGCTTTTATGGGAGTCGATCTCATTCTGAGGGACCCCTTTGTAGGCGTTGCCCCCGCTTCCCCAGTGGCTTTCCACCCATGATTTCCTCGGCTTTTCAGCCTTGCCCCCCGAGTCAGACTTCCCAGTCTGCTTGGGGCCACCGCTCTCCTTGCCCTTTCGGGCATTGCCCGGATTCTTTCCATCCGGGCCGTCCTTTCGTCCTGCACCACTCCCTGGCTGTGCTTCGCGAGCCCCCTTTAGGGCCTTTCTTCGTTCCACATGGAGGCCGGCATTGTAGGTAGCCGTGAGGAAGTGTTCATCGTCTATGAATTCCTCCATGTAGTGGGCGAAGTGCATGTCCAGGATGTTGTCGGGCATCGCCTGGTCGATCTTCTCCCTTAAACCTTCGCCGGTAGCCTGGGCATTCGCAGCTTCCCGGGCGTCTCTAAATTCGGCCCGGATTGCTGCTGTGTATCGGGCCCAGGTGTCCCGGTCCGCCATCGTCCTTCGTCGGTGCTGGTGCCAGGCTTTTGCGGTGTCCGACAGCAGGGTTCCTACCCATGCGATTTTCTGGGCGTCGAGGGTTTCCGGGTAAAACCCGATGTATTCGAGAACCGATTCCCACCAGACATTAAACGCCATGGTGGGTTTCCCGTCGAAGGATTCTGGGTTCTTCAGCTTGAGCCGGGAAGTATTGGTTCTTACCTCTGGGGCCCTTTGGTCGGTCCGGGCTGCCGCAATGCCTTCCCCTACCAGTCGCGCAATCTCCTCTGGGGTGAGCATGGTGGCGCTGTGCCCTTCTTGGAGTGGGGTGGCTCCTGGCGGGGGCCTTCTGGTCACTGGATTCTGTTGTCTGTCAGGGACCGTATAGATGTCATCGTCGTCATTGCCCGGATTTTCGTTCCCCGTGGGGTCCCTTGGTTCCGGGGAGGGAGACCGGAGGACCAACCTTGTTCGGGGTTGTCTTGGGGGGTCCCCACCGGCCCCTCCCGCCGCCGCTTCCGGGGTTCCTTCCCTTGAAGCCGGGAGGGGGACGTCCTTTGGGCGAGCCGACTGTAGGTAAGTGGGTGTGGTGGTCGCCCGTTTGATGGCACTTACCTCCGTGCGCAGCCGTTGCTGTTCTTTGGCTAGTCGCTCGGTTTCCTCCTGTTGGTTCATGGCCCATTTTTCGCAGTTGGTGTTCCAGGTTTGTTGTTCCTCCACTCGTTTCTGATCCGCAACCTGGAGAAACTGGACGGCGTTGTTCAGCCGTGTGATTCGGGTGATCTGGTGCCCTTCCTTCTCGGCCTGGTCCTTATCTCGGGAGGTGATGGCTGTCCAGACATCGGTGGTAAATTTTTGAGCGGCACTTGCGGTGCGCATCAGCTTGGTTTGCATCCACTTGTGGGATACAGTTGTGTTGGTCTCGGCTGTCTTGTAGACGTATTCGAGGGCTTGCGTCAGCAGGTGGTAGTTCCGCTCAATCGCGACGATTTGTCGGTCAGCCCGATGGTAGGCGTCGCCGCACATTCCGTGTAGCTGCTCTAGGTCCCATTGAGCCTGCTGGTGCTGCGTAACCAACAGTCGGACCCAGGCAGTGGGATTTGGGAGGTCGATCGTAGGTTGATCAGTTTCGGTATCGCTGTATACCTCCAGGGCGGTCCGTGGATACTCCAGCCGGAGCATATCGACGTTGGATTCGGTCATTTTTCTAGTACAGGTCTAGGAAGTGTCCTGTATAGATCGTTTCGTCGTTGTAGAACATGTAGTCGCAAATGTCTCAGAAGTCGAGTCCGGAGAGGTTTGCGCACTGATAAGCGAATGCACAGTCGTACCAGTACTGCGTATACCAGTGCCTGGGGGTACAGTCGATCGCTTCCGAAGGGATGGGACTGTCGATGGTTTCGTTCCAAGGATCCTCGTAGAGCAGGGCTTCGATCGATTGGTAGCTCTGATCGAAGTGCTGGGTGGAGAGTGGTTCGAAGATGTTTGCTAACTCGAGAAGAAAGAAGTGGTCTTGCTCGAACGAGGGCATGTATGGTGTGTGTGAATCGAAGGTGACTTATGAACTAAGATTATAGTGTGACACCTGGGTACGCGAGTACAGAGGTGGAGGTAAAGATATTGTAGAGTCAGGTTCGATTTCTTTATTCACAACGGAATAATCTTAGGTTCGTCGTGTCGGGGTATTTTGTGAGTGTGTTTATCTGGGGATCGGGAATAGAAGGCAGTCGGTGGAGTTTTTTCGTGCGGTATATATGCCAATCTTTTCTCATCACGTGTTTCCTCTTCCTTTTCTTTTCCGTCGTCACGTCGGGGATCCCACTCTCAAGATGCACGACCCCAGAGAGCTCTGCGCACGGGTGAGGTTGGTCCTGACCGGTTCTAGCGATAAGGGTGGAGGCTAACAGTCGGCGACCTCGTATTTCCCCCGACGCTAGTCTTTCGAACTATGCGGGCTTCGTATCGAGGTCCCAGTCAGGATCGGTTGTAACTCTTTCGGAGCTCGCCGTCCTTTCTAGTTTGCTGCTGGCCCCGCTCCGGAGTTATCCTTTCGTCCGCTCGTCTCGGCCGTAAGGTCCTAACTCCGGGTCTTATCTCCTGTCTAGACTCTCCCAGACCTGTCTTGCGACATGGGCCCCGCTTATGGCGTGCGACCTGCAGGAAGCTAGTATTTCCCTTATCTCGTTCTCGTACGCAGCGGCTACAAGAGCCGGTAGTGTGTCGGGTCTACCCGGCAGGCTGGCCTAAGATCCATCACCTGCTGAGGTTACCCTCTGCTCCACCTGTTCTTGCCGAACTGATTCCGAGGCCCCGAGGTTTCATCTGGGATCCCTAGTCACGTGACGTACCGTTTTGCTATCTGTTTCCCTGGTACCTTTATTCCCCTTGTTACCCTCGGATGTAACAGTGGGGCAGCACGCCTCTATTGTCACGGCAAATTGCGTCTGGATGACTGCTGCGGCATGTGTTCTGGACGATGCCTGCCATAGCATACAGCTTCCGGGCGACGCTTGTCGTGCACATGCCACTCACAACGCGAAGCGGCCGTGCGTATGCGTACTAGATGAAGATAGCACCGCATTCGCCTTCCGGGTGACGAGTGTCGAAGCATAGGTACCTATCTAGCCTTTTCTTCCAGACATGAGTATCAAGGCAAATGGTCCGAATGACGCCTGCCACGGCACATGCCTTCTGGACGATTATTGTCAGTGCGTTTGCCCTCTGGGCACTACGCGTCAAGATATATCTTCCGACTGGTACCACTATATATACCTTCCGGACAAGCTTGTCAAAGCACATGCTGCTCCCAACACGAAGCACCCGGGCCTATGCGTACTAGACGAAGATGGGCAGCACATTGGCCTTCCAGGTGATGAGTGTCAAGACAAATGGCATCCTGACAATACGTGTCAGTGCACATTTATTCCGGATGACGAGTGTCGTGCCAACGCAGCCTTCTGTACTGCTCCAGCCAGGCTATACGCCATCTATCGCAGCTCCCCTTGGTTGGCTATTCCTTCCTCAATTGCTGTTGGTAAGGCATTCTGTTCTCACTTCACAACGCGTCTAACCCGTACCCGAGGTGCATGCCATGCCGCTACTAAATCTACATGTCATACGCCCTCCTTGGAGTTGTAATACATTTGAATGAAATAGTGACTGTAAATACCCTTCTCAGCGTCGTATCCCTGCCGCCGCATGAACCAACTCATCCTCCATCATGTAATACACTTCATTCCAGGTCGTCAAATCGATATGACTGTTGACGATCCATGCTCTCCGAGTCGTTCCCGAGCTACTGGGCTCCTCGCGAATAAGATGCGCTGCACCGGTGATGTTTCCTCCGCAGATCAGCGCGTAGGCACTTCCCTTTGCTGCCTCTGTCACTCTAACCATCCCGGATGCCCTTTCAGGCATTCCACCCATGCTGGGTATTGTCATTTGTACAAACGCACACCAAACCAAACCGCCTAAGACTTGAAGGTTGAACAGCTTCAGGAGACGGTACGGCACGTGCCCTCGAAGAGCCTTGTACGCTGGTTCCTAGCCCTGTCTGGGGCGTGACGTGTCCACCCATACCCAGTCGTTCCGGGGACCTTGCCCGTGCCATGTGTGTTCCCCGGTACATCGAACGGTCTGGATCACTTGATCTCCATGCATATTGGTGACAGGAATTTGAATGCCATGGTACACCCATACACTACAGCATATCAGCGCTTCCAAGTTGGTTTCTACTCTGTGGGAAACCAGAAAGCTGCTTGTGGCCTGCTGCAGCTCCCTCCGAAGGTACAAGTCCCCCACTGAGACCAGTATGGCAGCAAACTTATCGCCTTTCGACATGGTGGAACCCTGCACAGAAACAAACTTCAAGCCCTTGACGGTTGGGAGGTTGGTTTCGCCACTCCCAGTGGTGTTCACAGTGCCGTGGGCATTGCGATTAAGCCTCTGTACGGCGAATGCATTGATGCATAGGTAGTGTTCGAGGATCTGCATGTAGATGTCGCCAGACCGATTGGATTTGTTGTACGGAATCTTGATCTGAGTATGGTGGGAACTTTCTCCGGTCTCCGTAGATCGCTGCTTCAGGCATCCATAACGTTGGATCTGCTCGCGGAAATGTAGCATCTGGTGAATCTTCGGAAAGTTGAAATCGCTTCCATCAGCATGGTGTTCAATCATTTCAGCGCTTATGAATTCATTCCATGACTTGCGCTGGCACTCACGGTGGGCTGCAGTTTTGAACTTCATCGACTTCAACTCCTTGTCTCTCTCCACGATTAACTCCTTTCGGCAAGCTTTACCTTCCTGCGTGACACTCTTGCCGGCACGAAATTGACGAAAGACATCCTTGAAGTGGTGAAAGTCCCACAGAGCGGTACTCATCAGTCCCAACGTTTACTCATCATGCGAGTCGTATTGAGAGTAGAAGTAGAACTCCACAAGTGCTCGACTGCATTCGATTGCCTGATTGAAAATGCCACACTGAGAAGTGGATGGGGCACATAGAGTGCAGCGTAAGATGGCAACAAGGAAGCGTGACATGGTTTTGATTTCCTTCCCCTGCCAGCTTGACACCTCCTTGAACGTCCGCTGGGGTTGCACCATATCAAGATACGTAGGTACAGAAAGCCAGATATTGTTGAACGCTTCGAAGCGATTATGCTGCTTCAGGAACATCGAAAGCCATCCCAGAAGATGCTTCAGCATCCCTAGTTGCATTGGATGGAGCAAGTTGGGTTTCGGAAGGTAGCTTGTCATACAGTCAAGATCCCAAAGGACATTATAGCCTTGATGTACATCAAAACTGGCGAGCCTTGTGTTTGCTGTAATGGTATTCGCGATGCTGAGCGCCCTGTATATATCGTGGTCACGTATTGGATACGGTCGGACAGGAAGTTGGCCCATCTGAGCTTGCAGGCATTCACACCATTAGCATACGCCGTTTTTGATATTATGAGGGTCCCGATGTTCCGGATAATCGGCAATCCAAGCAACTGGCCAAGCAATGCAACGTCTGAAGTGGCCATCCGCACACCAGGCGAAGAATACCTGACACTCTGCATGCATTAAAGGTCACAAGATATGGCGTAAGACATGTTGCAAGACCATTCGGTTGTGTTCCTTCTGTTCCTTGTACCGGTTGAGAGGGATGTCGCGCATCTTGATGGCGATCGCAAGCAGAGCGACTAACAGCACGCTGTGCATAGCGGTTGCCATGCGAGCCGATGCGGATAGGTTCCCTATCGTCATGTATACGGGCCACACCTTCTTATCGCCGGAGAAATTCGTAAGATGGGTGGCGTCAGACATGAAGATTATCAGTACTACGGTATCCCCATCGTCCAGTAAGGTCTGCCATATCGCTGTCAGCACACCGTAGACAGCTCCGGGTGTGGTGTTGAAGTTCAGCGGAGGAGATTCTCACCTGCCATTCCCACCACCAGTCGGCAGTATGCATCTCGCTGTAGACATGCCTCCCATGTTCATCAAACCGCTGCTGGGGGGTGTACGAAAGGTGCTCTGCGTACACCGGCTGCCGTAGAAGCTACTGCGCGCACTCGATAATATCGCGGTACCAGAATTCGATAGGTTCTCTGGCGTGTTGCTCATTCCAGGTGATGTTTTCTAGCCGGCTCTTCTCCCAGGAGTCAACCCCGAGCCCATCCTCCATTTGGTCAATCTTCTTCCGCAGGTGGTAATTGGACTTCAGCGAATGCTTTAAATCGTCTTTGAGACCACAGTCACCTTTCAGTAAAGCCTCAATGACACTCCCAGCGAGTCCCTTTGTCGTCGCAACTTCGGCAAAGTTGAACTCTTCTTCGTTGGCAAATGGGTAGTATGGGTCATCACTGGAAGTGATGCATTCACCTTTTTGAGGGAGGTACGCACATGGCAGGCCAGCATTCGGGTACGCCAGTGTGAAGGGAAAATGGGGTGACTGAGAATCAGAGGATTCGAGAGGAGTGTCGGCAATGGCATCGCAATCAGGGGGCATGGGGTCCGAGTCATGATTCTGGAAGAGGGCGTACGGAGAAGGCTGAACGCAGTGCTTGGAAGGTCGTAGTAAGTCGTCCTCCACAGAATCCCTACGCCTCTTCTTCAAGTCGATCTCTTTTCTATATTCCGGATGTACCTTAGCAATGTGCTTTTGAAGCCATGAAGTCATCTTGAATTTCTTAAAACATTGAGTGCAGACTTCGGTCGCGTTACGCATTGTGCAGATTTGTGAAGGATAATGTAAAATGAGCTACCAGTCAATGAAGTGGTGAAAGAGGACTATCTATGAAGGACGGACTCACAAGCGCGGATAGCGGTGTTCATAGCGGCGTTCAACCTTGCGAGTCCATCCTTGATAGATAGTCCTCTTTCACCACTTCATTGACTGGTAGCTCATTTTACATTATTCTTCACAAATCTGCACAATGCCTAATGCGACCGAAGTCTGCTCTCAATGTTTTAAGAAATTCAAGATGACTTCATGGCTTCAAAACCACATTGCTAAAGTACATCCGGAATATAAAAAAGAGATCGACTTGAAGAAGAGGCGTAGGGATTCTGTGGAGGACGACTTATGACCTTCCAAGCACCACGTTCAGCCTTCTCCGTACGCTGTCTTCCAGAATCACGACACGGACCCTATGCCCCCTGATTGCGATGCCATTGCCGACACTCCTCTCGAATCCTCTGATTCTCAGTAACCCCATTTTCCCTCCACGCTGGCATACCCAAATGCCGGCCTGCCATATGGGTACGTCCCTGAAAAAGGTGAATGCATCACTTCCAGCGACGACCCATACTATCCGTTTGCCAACGAAGAAGAGTTCAACTTTGCCGAAGTTGCGACGACAAAGGGACTCGCTGGGAGTGTCATTGAGGCTTAACTGAAGGGTGACTGCGGTCTTCAAGACGATTTAAAGCATTCGCTGAAGTCTAATTACCACCTGCGGAAGAAGATTGACCAAATGGAGGATGGACTCGGGGTTGACTCATGGGAGAAGAGCTGGCTAGAAAACATCACCTGGAATGAGCAACACACCGGAGAACCTATCGAATTCTGGTACCGCAATATTATCGAGTGCGCGAAGTGGCTTCTATAGCAGCCGGCGTACGCAGAGCACCTTTCGTACACCCCCCAGCAGTGGTTTGATGAACATGGGAGGCATGTCTACGGCGAGATGCATACTGCCGACTGGTGGTGGGAATGGTAGGTGAGAATCTCCTCCGCTGAACTTCAACACCACACCCAGAGCTGTCTACGGTATGCTGACAGCAATACGGCAGACCTTACTAGATGACGGGGATACCGTGGTACCGATAATCTTCATGTCCGACGCCACCCAACTTACGAATTTCTCCGGCGATAAGAAAGCTTGGCCTGTATACATGACGATAGGGAACCTGTCCACCTCGGCTTGTATGGCAACCGCTATGCACAGCGTGCTGTTAGTCGCTCTGCTTGCGATCGCCATCAAGATACGCAACATCCCTCACAGCCGGTACAAGGAACAGAAGGAACACAACCGAATGGTCTTGCAACATGTCTTACACCATATCTTGGGACCTTTAATGCATGCAGAGCATCGGGTATTCTTCGCCTGGTGTGCGGATGGCCACTTCAGATGTTGCATTGCTTCGCCAGTTACTTGGATTGCCGATTATCCGGAACATTGGGACCTTCATAATATCAAAAATAGCGTATGCTACTGGTGAGAATGCCCGCAAGCTCAGATGGGCCAACTTCCTGTCCGACCGTATCCAATACGTGACCACGATATATACAGGGCGCTCAGCGTTGCGAACTTTACCACTATAGCAAACGCAAGGCTCGTAAGTTTTGATGTACATCAAGGCTATAATGTCCTTTGGGATCTTGACTGTATGACAAGTGACCTTCCGAAACCCGACTTGCTCCATACAATGCAACTAGGGATGCTGAAGCATCTTCTGGGATGGCTTTCGATGTTCCTGAAGCAGAATAATCGCTTCGAAGTGTTCAACAATATCTGGCTTTCTGTACCTGCGCATCTTGACATGCCGCAACCCCAGCGGACGTACGAGGAGGTGTCAAGCTGGCAGGGGAAGGAAATCAAAACCATATCACGCTTCCTTGTTGCCGTCTTAAGCTGTGCTCTACGTGCCCCATCTGCTTCTCAGCGTAGCATTTTCAATCAGGCAATCGAATGCAGTCGAGCACTTGCGTAGTTCTACTTCTACTCTCAATACGACTCGCATGATGAGCAAACATTGGGACTGATGAGCACCGCTCTGCAGGACTTTCACCACTTCAAGGATGTCGTTTGTCAATTTCGTGCCGGCAAGAGTGTCACGCCAGAAGGAAAAGCTCGCCGAAAGGAGTTAATCGTGGAGAGAGACGAGGAGTTGAAGTTGATGAAGTTCAAAACTGCGGCTCACCGTGAACGCCAGCGCAAGTCATGGAATGAATTTATAAGCACTGAAATGATTGAACACCATGCTGATGGAAGCCATTTCAACTTTCCGAAGATTCACCAGATGCTACATTTCCGCGAGCAGATCCAACGTTATGGATGCCTGTAGCAGTGGTCTACCGAGACCGGAGAAAGTTCCCACCATATGCAGATCAAGATTCCGTACAACAAATCCAATGGGTCTGGCGACATCTACACGCAGATCCTCGAACACTACCTACGCATCGATGCATGCGCCGTACGGAGGCTAAATCGCAATGCCCAGGGCACCGTGAACACCACTGGGAGCGGCGAAACGAACCTCCCAACCGTCGAGGGCTTGAAGTTCGTTTCTGTGCAGGGTTCCACCATGTCGAAAAGCGATACGTTTGCTGCCATACTGGTCTCAGTGGGGGACTTCTACCTTCGGAGGGAGCTGCAGCGCACCACGAACAGCTTTCTGGTTTCCTGGAGCGTAGAAACCAACTTGGAAGCGCTGATATGCTGTAGTGCACAGGTGTACCATGGCATTCAAATTCCTGTCACCAATATGCATGGAGATCAAGTGATCCAGACCGTTCGATGTACTGGAGAACAGACATGGCATGGGCAAGGTCATCAGAACGACTCGGTATGGGTGGAGACATCACGTCCCAGAGAGGGCCAGGAACTAGCATACAAGGCTCTTCGAGGGCGCGTGCTGTACCGTCTCCTGAAGCTGTTCAACCTTCAAGTCTTAGGCGGTTTGGTTTGGTGTGCGTTTGTTCAAACGACGATACCCAGCATGGGCGGCATGCCTGAAAGGGCATCCAGGATGGTTAGAGTGACAGAGGCAGCAAAGGGAAGTGGCTACGCGGTGATCAGCGGAGGAAACATCACCGGTGCAGCGCATCTTATTCCTGAGGAGCCCAGCACCTCGGGAACAACTCGGAAAGTATGGATCGTCAACAGTCATATCGATTTGATGACCTGGAACGAAGTGTATTACATGACGGAGGATGAGTTGGTTCACGCGGTGGTGGGGATACGACGCTGAGAAGGGTATTTACAGTTACTATTTCATTCAAATGTATTACAACTCCAAGGAGGGCGTATGACATGTAGATTCGGTACCGGCATGGCATGGATCTCGGGTACGGGTTAGACACGTTGTGAAGTTAGAACAGAATGCCTTACCAACAGCAATTGAGGAAGGAATGGCCAACCAAGGGGAGCTGCGATAGATGGCGTATAGCCTGGCTGGAGCAATACAGAAGGCTGCGTTGGCACGACATTCGTTGCCTGGAAGAAATGTGCACTGACACGCGTCGTCAGGATGCCATTTGCCTTGACATTTGTCGCCCGGAAGGCCAATGCGCTGCCCATCTTCGTCTAGTACACATATGCTCGGTTGCCTCGTGTTGGGTGCGGCAGGTGCTTTGACAAGCTCGTCCGCAAGGTATACGTAGTGGCACCCATCAGAAGACATGTCTTGACACGCAGCGCGCAGCAGGCAAACGCACTGATAATATTTGTCCAGAAGGCATGTGCCGTGGCAGGCGTCATTCGGACCATTTGCCTTGATACTTGTGTCTGGAAGAAAAGGCTAGATAGGTACCTATGCTTTGACACTCGCAGCCCCGAAGGCTAATGCGTTGCCATCTTCGTTTAGTACGTATACGTATGGCCGCTTTGTGTTGCGAGCGGCATGAGCACAACAAGCATTGCCTGGAAGGTGTATGCCATGGCAGGCGTTGTCCAGAACACATGCCGCAGCAGTTGTCCGGACGCAATTTGTCGTGATACTAGAGGTGTGCTGCCCCGCTGTTTTTCGAGATTGCTTGCAGCTTGGCATTTGCTAGTAGATTCTTGGCCGATGAAAGAGGACAGGATCCAGTGATGTGATATTTGAAGGAAATTGGTGAGTAAAAGATTACTGTGGAGACAGGATGGCAACTGGCAGCAGCAGTAGTAGCCAGCAGCACCGTTGTCTCGTCGCCCCTCTTCGACCGGCTTCCACTGCACCGCTACCCTCCGACAACCGAAAATGCAGCAACCGCAACAGCTCTCCCACTCCATCACAATCACAACAGCGATATCATCAATCCCATCAGCCATGATCACTGCAATTCGCACTTGTGTAAAAGGCTCCGGCTTCGCGGTCTACCCAGATGAGGTACGATCTGTCATAGGCTGGTCCGCCTGCCACTGGCCAACAGCTAAAAGGGATTCCATGTAGGAACCAATCCTTCCCAGTCCTCCACCTGGATGAACTCTGATCCCTTGTGTCGTACGTGAGCTTGGTGTCATGCCTTCCGAGTACTACGACCTACCCTCCACCGACGACTGCCTAGGTCTCAGTCAGCGTGGGCTAGACAATGAAAGCTAGGGCTCTATACCGCACGAGGGGACGTCTGGGTTATGTGAATCTGGAGTTGAACGTTGACACTAGGAAGATACTGGGTCATGCCAGGGGGGCATGCCACCAATTGAAGAACTGCTTGCACTTGCCGGAGAGGAGTCTCTGTTGTGAGATGGATTCCCACCTGTCAATACACCTGCATCACACATTTGTCAGTTCACCCAAAGGCTGATAGACGACGCTTTGGGAACACAACTTTCATGGCTTCAGAAAGACCCTCCGGAGACCGGGGAGGAACTGAGACTGCTTCCTGGGATGAGCAGAGTTGAGATGCAATCTGGAGTAGAGGATAGCGAGGTGAACGGCCTGGGACATTTTCTGGCAAAGAAGTATGGATTTATCCAGACTCGGGTTGACGAGTTCCTGAAGCCACACGGTGACGGCTCAGTGTGAGTTACTCACGGGTTGGCTGAAAAGCTGGTAGGTCTTCCACCACTATCACTGGTAGACCGATATCTAATAGCCCTACAGATTGAATATTTGGGCAGGCCACTTGATAAAGTCCTGCAACTCAAGGTACGCGGCTGTCCCATATCGCTCAAGAGAACCGTCCAAAACACCAAATTGGATAAAGGGCTAGCCTCACGGATTCTCTCACCTGAGAATCATAATACACGACAACCAGAGCGTATCCTTCTGGGTGCCGCAGGTGGCATTGCTGGTGGCTCGAAGGCAATGACGGATACACCATGAAAGAAGTGGAACGACAACTGGCGGGTATGGGGCTGTGTAATCACCTCCATAACAGACTCCAGTATGCAGTCCCAACAGTTCTCCCAGGCTTCGATTACCATCCCAGAGACACCAATAGGACATCTGCAGTCTTTAAACTCCTTACCTCCGGGTCCGAAGTACCCCTCCACCGCAGAACTGGCAGGAGTATTCTTCCATGCCACTGGAGAACGGGAAGAGAAACAAAGTACATTTCAATAGGAATTGCTTGCTGAGATGCGGAAACAGACAACTGCAGTACAAGAAATGGTTCGGATTGTTAAGGAACTGTATGATGGTAGAAGTGCGAGTAGGGCTTAGAATGTTGTAAGTATTCGCCATGAGCGGGAGGAGGGCAATTAAATACATTGTAGTCTCGTTATTGCATAAGCAATTGTGAATATTGGTTTTGATATTCGGTACACCCGCCCCAACAGTCGAGGAAATAACTTCTGGCTCCCCTTATCCGTTGATGCCTTCACAACCGTAGAACATCTACAAATCCACATTCCCACTCTCTTCTTGCTGTCATTGCTATATTCGACGACATACGATATGCAGTCTCTGTACATGCAAAAATGCCTTCCGGACGCCACCTGCCTTGGTACTCATCATCTGGAATAAATATGACTTGATGCTTTGCGTCTGGAATACATATGCACTGGCACTGGTTCTCCAAAAGCTGGCAAGCCGTGACAGGAGTTATCCGGACGCCATATACCTTGACACTCATTGTCAGCCCAGAAGGTTAATGTGGTACCCATCTTCGTCTAGTACGCATACGTATGGGCCACCTCGCACCTCGCATTGCGTGCGGCATGTCGGGCGCAGCGCCCCATAGGCAAATGCTTTGACACTCGTCTTGAAAAAAAATATCTGTCGTCTGGAAGAACTACGCCCTGGCACTCACCGTCCGGAAGGCATTTGCTGTGGCACACGTCGTCCGGACACCACATGTCGTGACATTCGTCGTCTGGAAGAAATATACCCTGACACTCTGCGTCTGGAAGAGAAAGTACCCTGGCACTCGTCGTCCGGAATGCAGATGCCGTGGCAGGCGTCGTTCAGACGCCACAGGTCTTGGCTCGTCGTCCGAAAGGCATATGACCTGGCAGGCGTCATCACACTACATGTCATGACATTCGTTGTCTGGAAGTAATATTCCCTGACACACTGTGTCTGGAAGGGCAAATACCCTGGCACTCGCCGTCCGGAAGGCATATGCTGTAGCAGGCGTCGCCTGATCGCCACATGTCATGACATTTGTCATCTGGTAGAAATATGCCCTGACACTCTGCCTCTGGAAGCACAAATATCCTGGCACTTGTCGTCCGGAAGGCATATGCTGTGGCAGGCATTGTCTGGACTTCATATACCTTGACACTCATCGTTGGGAAGAAAAGGCAACACTTTGACATTCGCCGCCTGGAAGCCTAATGTGGTACCCATCTTGGTCTAGTATGGTATGCAAACGCACGCCCGCGTCGCGTTGGGAGCAGCATGTGCACTGACAAGCATAGTCCGGAAGGTATGCAGTGGTATGCATCAGAAGATATGCATTGGCATGCAGCGTTCCAAAGGCAAATGCCTTGACACTCGTCGTCTGAAAAAAAATATGCCTTGACACTCTGCATCTGGAAGGCATATACCCTGGTAGGTATCGTCCGGACGCCACATGCCTTGACACTCGTCGTCTGGAAGACATATGCCCTGGTACTCTGCGTTCGGAAGGCACATTTCCTGATACTCGTCGTCCGAAAACCATATGCCGTGACAGGCTTCATCCGGACACCATTTGCCTTGACACTCATCGTCGGATGGGAATATACCTATGCAGTCACTCGTCGTCCGGAAGGCATATACCGTGGCAGCAGTTGTCCGGACGACGCCTCTCTCAGTGTGGTGTAAACTCTATTTCCAAGTACTTTATGCTCTCCATTGGCGGAGACTAAATCAACAGTGGTTGTTCGAATCCAAAAATCGAGTATCCAGTTGAATGTAGCCCATGACGACCTGACGTCCATCATTTTCCATCATTCGGTCACGTGTTTTTGGAATACCGACAGGGATTTCACGTGTGGAAGCTGAAGTTTGCTGCTAGAACACAGTCTGTGCTATTCTGGGACGTAACGTACTGTAGGGGTTACCCGGCTACTACCCATTAGTCGGACACTATTAGAAATGAGAAAAAACGACGATACTCAACAACCATAGATCGGAGAGACACAAAATTTTGCAGACCGCATGTTTGGA
>Ga0307508_10001421_pt1 | contig 26955 bp, 23 predicted proteins | sample 9_EM_MG_FD_203089 | JGI IMG/M metagenome (GOLD analysis project Ga0307508, IMG submission 203089) | Populus trichocarpa ectomycorrhiza microbial communities from riparian zone in the Pacific Northwest, United States - 9_EM | ecosystem: Host-associated > Plants > Roots > Unclassified | place...
TTACCCCCCCCCCCCCCCCCCCTCCCCCAGCATCCCGAAACTCTGTCCGCGCCCTCCTTGCGAATCCAAAACCTTCACAGCAGCAGCACGCGCGACGGCACCACCAACCGAATCGTTGCCGCGGATCAACACAGCAAGTAAAGCTCAAGTTAAAGGGGGGGACCCTGGTATTCGCGAGCACAGAGCTGGCCCGGCGAGACAGACCACAACAAAGTGCTGGCAATCCCGCCAGTGCAATTGCTTCGACGGCGTCGACAGAAAGAGAGTGCAGAACAACCCCCATCACCAAGATCGTTTCGGCATCGTTGTCGCCCGTGGATCCGTGAAACCGCAAGGTGTGTTTTGTGTGGGTGTCGAACCCTTGTGTGCACGGGGCCGGCTGATCTCTGACATTGCCTCGTCGTGAAGAAGGAACGGACAGCGCCACCGTGTTCGAACGAAGGAGAACGGAGACGCTCGTTTAGATGCATACCCCTATCCCGCAAAACAGTCGGTTAGCGAACGGCGATGCTGCTGTCCACGCGGCGCTGGCATCGTCCAGGGCAGAGAATCCCCGCAACGGCGGCACGGCGGAATTCCGGAGGAAGTCGAAACGAAAACCCTCGGTGACGGATGCCACTCTGGCGCCGCGGCAGAAACGGAAAGCGCCTCGGGAGCGTGCCGCCCGCACGTGGGTCGACGACATGACCGCTCTGCTCGAGCGGAACCAAATACGTATGCCCGCACACCGTTCCCGCAACGCTCCCGCTCCTGCTCCCAACTGACGCGCGTTTCGTTCTCCAGGCATGTCTGTGGTCTTGATGGCGATGCTCGGGGCAACACACGCGTTGTTCCCTCACCTGCGGCCGTGGATCCGAAAGTTCTATGCGATCTCGTACTACGATGCCGCGACCGGGCTCTACTCCAAGGGACCCGACGACCTGTACTTGGTGTTTTTCTGGATCGTACTGTTCACTTTCCTGCGGTCGACCGTGCTGGATTACGTGTTTGTGCCTCTGGCGAGGATGGGCGGGATCACCACGCGCAAGGGGGTCGTTCGATTCTCGGAACAGGCGTGGCTCGTGGTCTACTACGGTGCTTTTTGGGGTGTGGGATTGGTAAGTTCCGAATCCTGCGTTTGGTCGTCGTCGAAACAGAAACTGACTCGATCTGTCGGGCACGCTAGTATCAACTGTACGACAGTCCGTACTGGTTCAACATGCGGGAGCTGTGGACCGACTGGCCGCTGAAAGAGATTTCCGGCCTGTTCAAGTGGTACTATCTGGCACAGTTTGCTTTTTGGCTGCAGCAGATTTTTGTTCTCAACATCGAGGAGCGAAGAAAGGACCACTATCAGATGTTTGCCCATCACATCATTACGTGCTCGTTGATCGCCGCAAGCTACACACACCACTTGACCAGAGTCGGACATGTAATCCTGTGCATCATGGACGTCATTGATATCCTGCTCTCGGTATGGCACACTCCGCGTTGGGCATATCTCCCCCGTACGTAGCTGACTCCAGTTTCCCCCCCTCCCCACCCTCCCCTTCCCAGGCTGCCAAACTCCTCAAATACCTTGGCTACAGCACCATCTGCGACTACGCCTTCGGCATCTTCTTGGTCGCGTGGATCGTCGGGCGGCACGGCATGTACAACTGGATCGTGCACTCGGTCTGGAAGGACTCGATCGCGATCATCCAGCCGGGGTGCTACTCGTCCAGCACGGGCGAGCTCATCCCGGGGCGCGAAGCGGACGTCGACACCATCTGGCGAACGCTCACGTTTCGATCCGACGCGATATGCTACACGCTCCCGGTGCAGCGCACGTTCCTGGCGCTGCTGGTGTTCCTCCAGGTCATCACCCTGCTCTGGCTGTACATGATCCTGCGCGTCGCATGGCGGGTCGTCCGCGGCATCGGGGCGGACGACACGCGCAGCGAAGACGAGGACGAGGAGGATGATGAGCTCGAGGAGTTGAAGAAGCGGTAATGTTTTTTTTTTCCTTCTTTTTTTTTATGTATGTATGCCAGCTGTTGGATGCGTTGGGGGGGAGGGGTGAGGAGATGAGGTGAGATGTGCAAGGAGTTGTAGTGGTCTGGTCCGGTGCGATGAGATGAAGCTTCCTCCCCCCCCCCCCCTTTTCAATTCGAAATTTGGTGGTGGTGTGGCGGATTGGAGGCGAAGTGCTTTTTTTTTTTTTTTTTTTTTACTATATCTTTGGTTTCAACTTTTACTACACTTGGGACGTGAACGGAGGACAAAAAGATTGGGAGGAAGAGCGAATGGGATGAAACTACATACATACATACATACATAAGTACATTCCATTCTATCAACACAGCATCGTTCGAGTCGGATCGGGATAAAAATACAAAAAAAAAATAGATTACATATGTACTTATACCTACTCTGTTGCTCTACTTGCCCTTTTTCCCTCCTTCCTTCCTTCCTTCTTTCTTTCTTTTCTTCCTTCCTTCCTTCCTTCCTTCTTTCTTTCTTTCCGTCTCGACCGATACCGTCTGTCTGTCTGTCTGTCTGTCTGTCCGTCTGTCCGTCTGTCTGTCTTGCAGTATATAGACTTTTTTGTTCCGCCGCGAAATAGTCTACAGTGCAGTTCCTAACAGACCCGTGTATGAGATCATCATAACTCCTCACTCGGTCTATTTTTTTAAAAAACAATTATTCTGTTTCTGTTTTGTTTCGCGGGTTTTTCTTTCTTTCTTTCTGTGATTGCCATTCCTATTCCCACACTCTCTCGCGTACGCCCTTATCACCAAAAAAAAAAAAAAAAAACTCCACTATGTAGAAGTACTGGGGTAGAGGAATCGATCCAACCCCTCCCCCCCCCCTCCCTCAATCCATATCAATCTACTCTACATACTCCTCCTCACCTCCCGCGCTCCCCCTCCAATTCCACAATCTCAAAGCCGCATAGCGGACGAACAAAAAAAAAAGAAGGGGAAAAAAAATATAAGGTAGGCACAGCCCACTTCGTGAAGTGAAAGAAAAAAGAGGGATGATTGAGAGGGGGAAGAAGGGGGGGGAATCGTCGTTCTCATCATGGGAGGAGGTTGTGTGTGGATGTGTGGGGTATAAGCATAAGATTTATAGGGCGGAAAGATGGGGTGAATCCAGATCAACGAGAGTATGAGGAAAAGAAAAGAAAAGAAAAGAAAACAGAGAAATTGGGAAACGCCCGAAAACAAAAGAAAACAAACAAGAAAATATGTAATTTTTAAAAAAAAACCATCCGAAACACGGCCAAACCCCTATAAGAGGATCAGATAATTCGATGGCGCGATCCCTGTCTCTCCGTTCTGCTTCTTCGCCTGCCACCAGCGGCCGCTGACATCGCTGACGTCCAGGATCTCGTTCTTCGCGAACGAGATCTCGTTGACGTCCTCCGGGTTCGCGTCGTACGCGTAGATGGCCTTGGCGCGGTGGTTGTACTCGGTCGGCGGCGAGGGCTCGACGTCGACGGGAGCGGTTCCGCCGGCGGTGGCGGCGGAGGACGCCCGATACTGGCCCGACACCGGCGACGACGTCTCGAAGCCGTTGAGCTGCGCCGATGTGTACATCTGCGGCGGGTGGCTGGACGACGTGCTCGTGTGGGGGCGGCTGGCGCCGGCGTGGTGGGGCGAGAGGTGGCCCAGCGTCTTGCTGTCCTTGTGGAGCGCGAAGCTGTCGTGGTAGCCGCGCGAGACGTCGGGCGTCACTGAGCCGAAGTAGAAGATCCAGATTATCTGGCGGGGCAGCATCAGACCGGGCACGGGAGCAGGGAAGGGGGGGGCGAACGTGGATAATGGACAGCAGAATGTGGCCAGCACCTGCGGCCTCCATGGTGGCCTTCTCGGAATAGACAAAGTTGTTGGCAGCGGAGCACGTGAACACCAGACCAGCGGCGAGCGATCCCACAAGCTGCAGCCGTCAGCACTGCGGGCACGGGCGGGCGGAGTTGTACGTACCGCAACATGGTATCTGTGCACCGCGTCGAGACAGACCACGATGGCCACCGACACTATGCACACCAGCTCGTACGTGATGGTCCACCACGCGAACTTGGGGAAGTCCTGGATGGAGCGGTCCATGTCGGCAAGGACCTGGGCCACGAACGCTATTAGCCAGGCAATCTGTTGATCGCGTTAGCCAGATCCGAGCACTGCCGTGGGCGAGTATATTTCCGACACCGATCCAGGCGCCGCAGCCGCGACGGCGATGGAGCCGCGGGTGCGCATCGCAGCGGAGACGGAAAGGGAGGAGGGAGGAGGAGGCTCACGAATCCTATCGAGATGGTCGCCAGAGCGACGGGTTCTCCGATGATGTTGCCGATGTCGAAACCGCCCGAGGAGCCGTATGGCCGACTGCTGCCCCGCAGCATTGACGGATCCTGGCCGTGCATTCTCGCACTCTTTTTTTTTTTTATATTATTATTATTACTCTTTTATCTTTCGCTTCTTTTTTTTTTTTTCTTTCCGGTTCGGTGGATGGCGGCGGACGAGGTCGAGCGCTGCAACTCTGCACCCCTGAGGCAAAGGAGAGTTCAGGCGTGCGGGCGAGGAGACGGGGGGGGAGTTTCTTCGGATTGTGGCTGTGGCTGTGGCTGGGACCGGGTCTGGCGCGCGAGCGAGGGAAAGGACGGGACGCGAGAAGGCGGCGACGGCGGGCGAAGGGAAGCGGTGGAGCGAAGGGACGGCGGCGGCGACGATGACGAGACGGGGGCGGAGAGGACGAGAGACTGCGAGGAGCACTTGGCCTGGCGGACGGGGGTGGGTGGTGGAGGAGGATGGGGCGAGCTGGCCGTGGTCGCAGCGACGGGTGGTGGCCGACACAGCGAGTAATTAGGTCGCAGGGGTGTGGCAGCCTTGGGGGGGTGGAACCCGGCGCAGCTTCGAGCAAGTCGAGTTCGGGGAGGCTTTCGGGAAGCAGTGGCGACGGGGCGCGTCGCGGATCCCCAGGACGGCGATCTGGACGCCTGCTGTCCGCCAGCTCTGCGGCGCCGGCGCTGCGTCCGCTCCGCATGGGCGCTTTGCGTGCAGCCTGCCCTCGCGGCTGCTTTCGGCCCCGTCCTCCCGCTGCGAGGGCGCAGTCGGACAGTCGCCGGGCTGGCGGGTGCGGGTGCTCGGGGAGGGTTTCATTTGCCGTCCAGAACAGCAGGCACCACACGAGAATCGAGCGGAGGCTACGCGGGCCTTGCGCACCGGCCATGCGATGCCCCCTCGGGCAGCACCTGCAGATGGGGGCGATGAGTGGCGCTGGGCGGTTACCCGGCCGTCGCTGCCGAGATGCACTGCACGCGCCGTCACTCGGCGGGATGCGTCGTCGGAAACGTGTCCCCGTCTGCATGGAGCGGAGCGCAGCTATCGCCGCCCGGCTCGCTCGGCTATTATTAGCAGCCAGCTGCCCTCTGTCTGGATATTTCTGCATATCTCTGCATATCTGCGTAACTATATAACCACTATATTCCGCAGTCTGGGGATGCGGTGCAGGAGAGCGCCAGCTGCAACTGCTGGTGTCTGACCGTGCCTGGCCCCGGGCGGTGTGCTCTACACAGGAACATACATTCACACACACACACACACACACATACATACATACATACACTGGCAAAACAGGGGGTCCTTTTTTAAACAGGCGGTGTCTGGTGGGAAACCATCGCACGACAGTTTATTTGGTTAAGCGTCCTCGCGGCATTTTCCGGCGGGGAGGTCGCGGTCTGCGAGTTCATATCCAGATATCTTGGATGATCCCGGGAAAGGGAATACTACTATGTACTCTACATATGCAAATGTGCCCTTTAATGACGCTGCATAGGCACACTCGTACTCGGGCTGCATCTCGTGTCGCCGAGTGCGACGTTTTTGGCGTGGTGCTGCGCCATATCTACAAGTGGATGGCTCGAAGTCCATATGTAGATATGTTGCGAGTACATACTTTCGGCGATGAAGAAGACTGAGCCGTTTTCTTGGTGTTTTACGGCCCCTTCTGGCGGTTGGACGTGGAGCCGTGAGAGCGGTTTCTGCTTGGGACGTATCTAGAGTATTATACGCGCAAGTATATATACTGTTGTTCGACGGTTGGAACCTCCTGCCTGTAGAACCCGTTGAACCCGCACAGGCACCCACCTGTGGTTGACGTTGTGGATGTATTCCTTCATCATCGATTGCCTACGACTTACCTATAAACGTGGGCAGAATCCCAACTCTCTGGATATTGAGTTTCAGCTCAAGGGCTGTCGGTTTCACGAAATAGAGTTGTCGGTTTCGAGGGTGTTGTGGGTAGCGAGTTGTAGTCGACGTGTAGAAACACCTCTTGTTGACCCCGTGATTCTCGCCGTAGGATCATGAGGGCGAAGTATCGCTGCTTGTTGTAGTCTATGTACAGTATCCAAGTACCTACTCTCTGCACATCACGATCGCGCTCACGATGGCTCGGACTAAGAGTATCGACGATAAACTACAATGGCCAAAGAAGGGAGCGCCGTGAAAACGGTGTAGAGTGGAAAAAACGTGTGATTTCCCCTCAATTTTACACTTGAAAGAACAGGCGAGCTAGGTACCTAATAAGTAGGGGCACTTCTTCGGCTTCCCATGTCTCTCAATCATCCCGATGCGGTATTTACTTACTTACATGTTTTGCTGTGCGAAATACATATAATAGGACTAAGTAAGTATCTACTTGTCGAATATGTAACCACATAAAAAAAAGACCCCCTTTTTTTACCGGTGTGCATACGTAGGTATGTACGTACATTCTACATGGCAAGAAAGAAAATGAAAAAAATGAAATGAAATGAAAAAAAGAGGGATCGTCATCGGCGGAGAGAGTATATCTAGCCGCGCGAGAGCCTCGACTCCTCCTCCCCTCTGCCGCGCGCGAGGCTCCATCGCAGCGTAGCTATCTACATCGAGACGCTAAGATGCTTAGCGCTGCTTGGCATGAGTGATCGTGGGTGAAGCTCTGCAGTCACGCGTCCGCCATAGCAATACCGTCTAGATACGTACATACCTGAATCGCCGTAACATCCTGAGTTTTCACCAGGATGACAAAGTTAAGGGTTTGAATCCATCCCCAGCTTACATACTATGTATATATGCAACTGCAGCCATCAAAGTAGATTTCCGGAACAAAGTCTCAGAAAGGCCACCTCTAGAATTAAATACACTAGAATAACTACATCATATGTAAGTAGTTTCGAGAACCGGGATCTAACTCCTCCCGATCCAGACTCGTTCTCATCTCCGCTTCCATCCTCTCTTTCGCTCTCGCTTCCCTCTCCCAGATCTCCATGTTTGTCGGAAAGTTTCCAAAGCGCGATGCTTCTCTTTCTTTACGTACAGCTCTCTCGTATTCGAACATCCAACTTCTCTGCCTTTTCCTTCAACTTCTGCAGCCTACTTGACTGCACCCCTTTGGACTTTTGCTTGCAGTTCATCAGAATGCTGTTGTATTCTGCCTTACCTATGTAGGTATTGCGAGAAAAAAAAAAGAGAGAAAAAAAAACCCCAATTTTCAATTAGCGCCTTGGCATACAAACCGTGCTGCGTCGTGCCAGGACTGGTAGGTATTGCATCTGTGACGAGGGCTCCCGTGCGAGATCACATGACGCAGCTACTCTAGGCATGCAGACGGGGGAAGCAAGCACGCATGTATAGTACATATTGGTATCGGATATATTGGTATCGAGTATATTGCTATCGAAACTGCACCAATCACACCCACACCAGCTTGACGCCCGGCTTCGCGCCGCCCTCCTCGACCGCGACCTCGACGTGGCCGCCGCGGGGCAGCACGACGGTAGCGCCGTCGATGCAGACGCGCCGGTGTGCCGCCTCCTCCTCGGCGTCGTCGACGGTGATCCTGAGCGCGGCGATCTTGCGGTACTCGACGGCGGGCAGGCCGATGTGGCTGCCGCCCGCGTAGGCGGCCTCCATGATGTCGAGCGCGTCCTTCGGCGTCTCGACGGCGGCGAAGTAGACGAGGTGGAGCGCGCGCTCGCCGGGCGTGCTGTGCGGGGAGATGGTTAGTCGCGCCTCGAGGTTGGAGCACATCGTGGCGAGGACGTAGAAGTGGCCGCTGCCGTGCTGCTGCTGCTGCTGTTGCCACTCGCCGCCGCGCTCGGTGCGGAACTCGACGACGCCGCGGTACGCGTGCATGTCCTGCAGGCCCTTCCGCGCCGCCTGCTGGAACCGCTCGACGCCGACGCCGTCGCCGCGCAGCTCCTCGGCGTCGGCGACGAGCGACGCGTGGAACCCCCACGAGACGACGACGGCGCCGCGGGTGGAGCACACCTCCCCGCCGTGCGTCCACCGGGCGCCGGCGCCGAAGCGCGCCGCGAACGTCGGCAGCGGCCGCGGCGTGCCGAACAGCAGCGCGTGCAGCGCGGGATAGCCGCGGCTGCTGTGGTACGACGACGCGACGGCGTTGCCGGTGCCGAAGGGGAGCAGCGCGAGCGTCAGCCCGCCATCCGCCACCGCGTTGACGGCTTCGTGGACGCCACCGTCGCCGGCGAGGAGGATCACCGTGTTGTCGTCCGCCGTGGCCCCAGCGAGCGCTGCGACCGTCGACGTGATCGAGTCCGCAGCCGTCGTCCTGACTACGTCCGCCGCGACCCCGAGCTCGGAGAGCAGCGGCTCGAGCACCGACTCCCAGTACCGGACCGCTCCGCCGCCGCCGGACGTCGTCGACACCACCGCCGTTACCCGCGCTGCCGCCAGGTGCGCCGGCAGCGAGCGCAGCAACAGCCGCGACACCAGCTCGTCCGGCGGGTGCGAGATCTGCGTGCGCAGGAGCTCGTCGTCCGAGACGTGGTGCACCAGCGTGTACGTGTCCGCGTACGGCGTCGGCAGCAGGCAGATCAGCTGCGACTGCGGGATCGTCGTTGCCGGATCCCCGCCGGCGGGCGTCACCGTTAGAGCTCCGGAGGAGAAGCGAAAGGCTACCGGGTGCGAGGAGAAGGTGGAGGTGGGCATGGCGGCGGTTGGCGGACCGTTGGTGGTGTTGGTGGTGTTGGTGGGGGAGGGGAGCTGGATATCCGGCGGAGGCAGCGATGCTGTCATCAGCTGCCTTGATTGTATCACCTGGCCCGTGATCACGCAATGTCCTGCAGTCATGGCAAACGTCTTGTGATCTCCAACCTGCTCCCAGCCAGAACTCTAGATATCAAGACATCATAATCAAGTACCTAGGTGCTCGGTTGTCATACACATCGGCCCATCTTGTCTAACGAAACCAACAGATATATCGTGCGTTGCAACGACCTCTTCCAAACGCCGCAGAAAAGAAGAAAAAAACGCAGGCAGTTGAAAGGAAAAAAACGAACAAAAAAAACAAAAAAAAATGCAAACCCCTCTAGTGTTTGACATTGTAAAATATGTTGAGACTCAGACAGGTAATCATGACAAACACGCCGTAGCACGTGAGGCCCAAAGCGCCCCGCCGCAGCATCTTCTCGCCCCAGGTCTCGTGCTGCGTGGCCGCTTCGGTATCGTTCTCTTCGTCGTGCACCTTGAGGAGGTGTCGGTTGTCGGAGTCGGGGCTCGATATCTTCCAGTAGAACACGCCTGGCAGGATACTGAGAGGGGACACACATCAGCAAGGAGGAAAAAGGGGTGAGGGGGAGTAGGGACGACGCACAAGCTGATCGCGGTAGAACCGGTGCTACCAACATAGGCCAGAACGGTCTCCAGGTTGCCGACGCTCATCGCGGTAATGTATGTGCCCACGATCAAGATGGTGCTGATCACCGCAAACTTGATGTCGCTCATCTCCAAGGCCCGGCCAGCGATGGCGACACTGTGGACCCGGCGCGGTCGCCACTTCAGGACGTTGTCCACACTTCCTCTGCAGGGGTGCAGCTGCAGCGGATACGAGAACATGACGAGGATCACGATGGCCGCGCAGCCGACAGTCGATGCCAGCGTGCTGGAATACTGCGCGATGATGTTGCCGCCAATGTGGTCGCCGAACGAGAGGTAGCCGGTGATGGCGACAAGCAGGTAGATGCCCGCTGAGGAACTGATGGAGGTCACAACGACACTGAGCATAGACTTGTGGCTGTTGTCTTCGATTTCGTTCACGATCGCGAACATCTAGCCGGCCAGCAGTTAGCGGACGAGCCCACGCCAGGGCCTGCCGAGCGAGGCCTTACGTTTTGGTGGCATGTGTAAGCAAAAACCACGACGGGGAACGTGCTGAGGGCCTCGATGGGACCAGCCCACCGGATCGGATGGATCTCGCCCCGTCCTGCTATCGTGTCCCCGACGAGGTAATGTGCCACCACGATTATGGTGAGATATCCAATCGATACTAGGGCGATAAACGACGTGTACTTGAGCGAGTCCAGCCGGCGGAGGAAAGACAGCGGGATCAGAACGAGCCTGCAGCCGTCAGTCACGGAAGAAGAAGCCTCGGGGGATGTGGCCGGGCGAACATGAAGACGGTGATCCAGAAGTGCCTGTCCTGCATGAAGTCGAACCCCTCCGGGTCGGTGCCGAGCCCACGGACGACCTGGGGCATCAGGTCTCCGATGATGATGAGATACGACACGGCCACGCCTGGTCCGGATTAGCCCCCAATGTTTGTTCCGCTGCACGTGACGCGCGGAAACGGGGCGTACCGAAACACTTGATGGCGATAGCAGCGTCGAACAGGACAGCCGCGTTGGGGTACGTGAGCTGGCTCAGCGCGAAGAAGCTGGAGGTTCCGCGCTCGACATACTTCGAGCACCTCGCCTGCAGGTACAGGCCGAACCCGGACGTGAAGCCGGAGAACACGATGACGAGAACGCCGAGCACCATTCCAAACTGGCTCATCGCGTGCGGCATCGCGAGAACTCCAGCTCCAATAACTAAACCGCGTTCCGGCAAGGTAAGCGCGCGTCCATCGCTCAGCCACTCCGTCTCCTGGGGTGGTGGGGGGAGAACCGACTCGTGTTGAGCAGATTCACCACGCTGCTCGTCCAGGTTGCTTGGCCAAGGTGCACCTTGCTGTTCCGTCGCCGCCTGGGGAACAATGTCTGTCAGCGTCACGCCCGACCCGACCATGCACCGGCAGCCCGGTAGCCGTATGTGCACCCACCTAGGCGTGCCAAAAGCCGGACTGGGTGCCGAGACCGTCGTCCCGCCATCGGGATCGGTCTGGCTGATGGCGGAATAGCTCTGCGACGCCATAGCTGCGATGCGCGTGGTACTGGCGCGGCTGGAGTGAGACTCCCTCGAGGAGTTGATTCAGGGCACCGTATGCTGTAGCACAGGGACGTCGTGACTTCTGACCGCCGTAGGTCACGATCGAGAGGATCACTGTGGACGGTTCCGGGACGTCGGGAGTTTCTCGCGGGCTGGGCAAAGCAGTGCGTGAATGCTGGTAACGAGCGTGAGGTGGACAGTAGCGATCTTGTGGGGGGGGCGACGAGCTGATTACTTATGTGTTGGGGGGGACGCTGTGCAAAGAGTGATGGGTAACTGTACGTAAGACGGAGGTAAGTTCGACCTGTGCAGTGTAGAGTAGAGAAAGTGGTGCGTACTCTAGAGATGTGCGTATGTATGTATGGTATGTACTCAGGAGAAGAAGGAATTCACATTACGTTTTGGAGATGCAGGCATCGGAAGCGCCAAGCCAGCGGGCTGCCATGCGCGTGGGTGCTTTGGGGGCCCTTCCGTCTGCCCAACAACGGACTACTACAGTGTCACCCGGCCTTGCATAGAACGGCTCGTTGCGATTATTCCCCACTCTTGCACGATCCACAGACGAACACCACACCACTCTCGCACACGACCATGAATCCAAGCCAACTGGATTGGTCGGCCATCACGACGCCGCTCACGTCGCACCGGGCGCAGCTCGTGCTGACGGCGGTCGCATCCGGCGTCGCTGTCGGCACCACGCTCCTCGCTTTCCAGTCGGCCCGGCAGAGCCAGAAACTGCGGGACATCAAGAGCTCCATCCGGTCACGGGACGATGCCGCCACCGCCGTGTGTAGCCGTCCGAAACCCCCTCGATGCGACGAGCGGCCGGGAAACGCTGACTCTTTAGCTTACCGAATACGGGGCACCAGCCACCAGCTCCAAGCCGCGGGCCGAGCCAGACGTGGAACTCGCAGCGAAGGCGAGACGGGGCGACTGGGACGAAGGTATGCCGTCTGTACATAGCCCCCCCCCCCCGCCCCTTATCCCCCCTCCTGGCCCGTGTGCTGAAGGAAAGGCCGAGCAGACTTGGTCCTCGAGCAGCTCGCGCGCAATCGAGTGTTCCTTGGCGACGACGGCCTCGGGAAGGTCCGGGACGCCTTCGTGGTCGTCGTCGGTTGCGGCGGGGTGGGCTCCTGGACGGCGACGATGCTCGTGCGCTCGGGGGTGGGGAAGGTCCGACTAGTGGACTTTGACCAGGTCACCTTGTCTTCGCTGAACCGACATGCGGTTGCTACGCTGGCGGATGTGGGCACCCCCAAGGTCCTGGCGCTGCGGAAACACCTGGAGCAGGTTGCGCCGTGGGTCGAGATCGATGCGAGGAACGAGCTGTGGAATCGGGAGAACGGAGAGGCGCTGCTGGCCGGAGCCCCGACGTATGTCGTCGATGCCATCGACAACATCGACACGAAGGTGGAGTTGCTGCATTTCTGCCACTCGCGAAGCATACCCGTGATCTCCTCCATGGGTGCCGGATGCAAGAGTGATCCTACCAGGGTTCGTCTCCTCCACGAGACCTCAATCGAGCTGACCGCAAAAAAAACAAATACAGATCAACATCGCCGACATCTCCGAATCCAATGAAGACCCCCTCTCCCGTTCCACGCGTCGCCGGCTCCGGCAGAAGGGCGTCGCCACGGGCATCCCGGTGGTGTACTCGCTCGAGAAGCCCGGCCCGGGGAAAGCGGCACTCCTGCCCCTCGCCGAGGAGGAGTTCTTGAAGGGCAAGGTCGATGAGTTGAGCGTGCTGCCATCGTTCAGGGCGCGGATCCTCCCCGTACTCGGTACCATGCCGGGCTTCCTCGGACTGTGCGCGGCGAACCATATCCTGACCCACATCGCGGGATACCCGATGGAGTACTCGAAGGGGAAGAACCGGACGAAGCTGTACGAAGACATCCAGGCGCGTCTCGCGGGCCAGGAGAGTCGGCTGCGTGGGAACGCCGTGGGGCTGCGATTGGCGCTGACCGAAGCGGACATCGGATACCTCGTCGAGGAGGTGTTCAAGGGGAAGAGCGTGGTGTCCGACTACCCCACGAGACTGCTGCTGACTCGCTGGCTGCCACTGCCCTTCTGCCAGAAGGAAGAGGGATTCTGGGGCGAGGACGACCACCGGCTGGCAATCGGCGACGCAGTGCTGATGACCAAGGAGGAGGTGAAGAAGCACGAACAGGAGGTTCTGATCAGCCGCAAGTCGCCGGAGGCTGTGTGGGGCAAAGAGGTGGTGGAGAAGGTCAAGCGACGGTTCGAGGAAGAGGCGTTCTACGCAAAGTACCGATAGATCGGGATGTCAGAGAGTAGACTAGACTGTATTACTACGCCACGCCACCTCTCCTCCTCCTCCTCTTCGCTCACAGCTTCTCACTCTCAACGCGTTCATCCACGTGCCACGACAAAAAAATAATACTGCAACCACCCTCAAACGCGCTCTTCACAGTCCTCCAGCTCCCGCCTCATCGGTCCTCCAGTTCCGCTCGCTTTCTGACGACCGCCCTCTCGACGCGTGCCGTGCGCTCGTCCCACTCGGCAAAGCAGTCGTTGACGCCCATGACGCCGAGCCTGTACCAGCCCTCGAGCGCGTCCACGGACCTTCTGCGCAGCTCCGCGATCCTCGCCTCCTGTCTGCGCTGCGCCTCCTCGGCGCGCTGGAGGCGGGGGAGCAGCGCGACGAGGCGGGCGCTCTCCGCAGGCGCGGGGACGGGGGTGTCGCCTATGGCGCTTAGCTGGGACGCGACGGCGGCGAATTCGGGCGCGGCGGCGAGGACGGTAGCGGTCTTCGCGTGCGCATCCGGCTCTCCGCCCGTCATCAACATCGTCGTTGTCGTCGGCGGCGGCGGCGAGAACGCTTCCGGAAACTTTGCGTCTGCAACACGCATATTTATTTAATTTAGCGCGGAGGAGGGGGGGGGGGATGGAGACGACGGACGGAGCTGGAGTATCTCGGCCACAGTCCGCGACTTCGCCTGTAGCCGCTGCAGATCCGTGTGCAGTGCCTGGATGCGCACCCGGATCGGCCGCTCGCTGCCGATGGTCGGCGAAGGCGGCGACGGACTGCCCGTCAGCACGAACTCGAGACGCGAGAGCCGCGTCGAGAGCGCGTGCAGCGTCTTGGTCGTCGTGCCGGTTGCGTCGGACATCGTGGGTGGGTGGTGAGCGGCGGTGGGAGCTGGAACTGGAGCTGGAGCTTGGCGGTGCTCCAGTCGTGTCGGTGGTGGTCGCGGGCGTGGTGCGGTGGTGGCTGCATAGATTGGTGCGTAGTAGTTACAGGGTCGGTGCGCGCGTTTCATATGAGCGTGGCCCGGGCGGCACGTCTTGGGTTATGTACCTGGACGGCGGTACGTATGGACCGGGTTGGCTGTGGTGATTGATGTTGGACTTGGAGACCAGCATTCTCTACATATCCTCGCGCCCAGTGCTCAGACACGGCTCAAAGCTGTGCGCGAAAAGAGGTTCCCCTGCAGCGGTACGAAGAAGAAAAAAAGGGAAGCAAAAAAATCCCATGTATTTCAAAACCCCCCATCCCCCCCCAAAAAAAAGAAAAAAGAAAAAAGAAAAAAAGAATCAGTAAGCACTTATGTATCTAACCCATTGCAGAAATGACACAACCCCAAAAAGAAAAAAAGAAAAAAAAGAAACCCCCGCCCCGTCCCGTCTATGTACACGCCGGATCTTTTTTTTACAGTGAAACCCAAAGAATCATGCCTGGTGGTTCTATTGCTGACTCCCAACCTCCGGCTCCTTGGGCTCGACTATCCGCTCGGCATCAGGTTTCCACGAGCCTGTGGGACGAACGAGTCAGCACGGCATTTCACTCACGTGTAGAAGGGTGGGTGAGACGGACCTTCGAATTCGTGCTTGACGAACGCCATAGGATCATCGACCGGCCCGGCGCCGCTGTGCCCGATGCCGGGGGAGAAGCTGGTGATGGGAAGCACCGCGACATCGCCGACCTTCTTCGAGTTCCTCATGCCGGTAAAATCCTTGAACGTGATGTTCCCGGTCGACCCGGTGGTATCGAAGAACTCCGGATCGTTGAAGTAGGAAAAGACGGCGTCGGTCCAGACGGCTGGGCCGGTCCACTCCACGACGCCCTCGTGGCTGGGCTTGAGGTTTCCCTCGCGCTTGCGCTTGAGCGTTTCCGCTGTGATGTTCGTGACGATGTCCACCAGCACCGGGTGCCCAGGCTTCGCCTTGATCGTCCATTGGCAGAATTGGATGCGGCGCGAGTACCACCTGGCCCAGTCCGCGCGGTCGGGATCCGCCTCGATTCCGATTACTAGCCCGACGGACTTGAGGCCGAGGGGTTCCGGGACCCATTCAGTGGTTGGCTTCAGAGCGACGGTGTCGATGTCCGTGTATACTCCGCCACGCGCGAGCAGGATCAGGTACCGGAAGAAGTCGGCCTTGAGGATCGGGAGAGGCATGGAGAGGTACGCCTCCAGCACGTCCGGGATGGCCGAGTAGAGCAGCCGGATAAGGTGTTCCGCCACATCGTCGGTGATGACCTGAGTACGCCGCAGTGTTAGCCTGACGGTGCCCGACTAGCCGCGGTGACGACGAACCTCGTGAACGAAGGAGGGGTGTTTTTCGGTCCAGCTCGCTTCGGCGATACGGAATTTTTCCTCGAATTTGCCGCTGCCCGGGGTGTATTTCCAGGTCTGCCAGATGTACGCTGGAAACTTCGACGAGACCTTGTACGGGAAGTGGTAGGCGAGCTGTTTCTTGAGGGGGAAGTTCTGGATCGTGGCGAGCGCGAGCTTCTGCTGGGCCTTTACCGCTACGGAGTTGACCTTGGGAACGACGGGATCGGGCTGGGTCTTGACCGGCGGTGCGGAATTGGGTGATTGATTCGTTTTCACCTTCGGCGCCTGCAGCGGCGCCGGGGATGCCGATGCGCGCTGGGCGTGTATCGACGAGTGTCGAGGGTACAGCACGAAGATTATGAACAGCAGAACCGCTGCCATGACCACTGCTCTCCGAAAGGTGGCCATCGTAGCTGCAGTTCGTCCGAAGGGATCTCTAGCAGCTGGAGGGCAGCGACGGGCGGGGGCCGGTTCGTTCGAGTCGCACTCAATTCTCTGCGTGCGAGATCTTCGAAGGATATGCGTGGACGTAAGTTAGGGAAAGTTGTTGGCCGGCTGTCCACAACTTTATATAGCGTTTCTAGCGCCGAAAAGCCTAAAGCCTAAGGAGGAAAAAGCCCCTTCAGCTGTCACTAGATAGCACGCCCCAGGAGCGAACTAAAGACGGATGTAACGTAGCGTGTGCGGCGTTTCCAGCCGTAGCTGATCACAGTGCTTTTTTTTTCTTCTGCTATGATCTATGCACGAGAGCGGTCCTCCCGCGGGCCTTGCTCAATGGAGCCGAGAGGCTTTTTTTCATTCGACTGCAACCAGACGAGGATCGAACGAGCCAAAGCAATTTCCCTTCGAAGAGGATATTATTGGGGGGGGAGAGGCGGAGGAGGAGGTGATGAGGCGAGAAGGGGTGGGGAGAGAGACTGCACGAAGAGAAGGAATCAACGAAAGAAGGGAGAGCAGAAGACGGAGAAGACGAAGACGGAGAAGACGAAGAAGAACAAGCAGACAAGCAGCAGGAGAAGCCTCGTCCAGAGGGTCGATCGCGACAGACTGCGGCGGAGAACAGAGGGCACTCTACAAACCGGTCGAATGTGAACTGGGGATGTAGCCATTACGCGTCCGCGTATGTAGCCTGCAGCACAGCGGTGGTACCACATCATATCTATGTAAGCCTGCGGCCGCCTGGTTGGGGCCGTTGGAACTTGCCGCTCACAAGCCGCACGCTGTTTAAAATAGATTGCATGGCGATACATGCTCTCGGGTACGACACACCTTCTCCTCTCCTCCTTGTCGCTTCGATTTGGGGGATCGCACCGCACACCCAGCAAAACTTCAAACCCGCCATCCGAGAGGCAATCAGCAGTGCAGACCACGACAATTTCTCAAAGGAGCAGCCAGTAACTATGTACCTGGTTGCGCCTCAGCTGTTTGCCAAGCGTGGGGCCCGCTTGGATCTCCTCCGCGTGCTGCGTGTCCGTCAACCTCCTTTCTGAGTGCTGGTATGTACTTAATGGCCCCGCCCGATCTCGCAGCTTTCGGTGAGTTTCTTCAACGGACGTAAACAGGCAATTCGCGAAGCTTTGTGTGTGGCACATAGCATAGCTATCGAGAGAGCAGCCCTGGGCTGGCAACGTGCTTGGACGCTTGGAGAGGAGCTGCATCGTGCGGATATCTACGGTTTTGGCGATGTCGCTGATGCCGGAAACAGGGGATGTCGCTGCGAAGCTTCAGAGTAGATGTCTCCGAATGCGTCCGTGGCCGGCGCTCCGACATGCACAGGGGAACGCCCAGCACCTATACAAATACCAAAGAGACAAACGACCGACCGTTGTCTCCGGTGCAGATGCTTTTTCAGGTCGACGCGGATGCTACACGGATGGCGACTGCGAGTGGTTGCAGCGAACCGGCTGGTCGGAGAGCCTTGCACACCTTGCGGCCCTTATCGGTGCCTCCATGCATGGCGAGACTGCAGCTGCCAGTCGCCGGCTGCTCACGTAAACCGACGTCCGCACAGCCGTCCTCACTCACGAATCACCATCCGCAGCAATGGGGCCATCCGGCAATAATGTGCGTCACCGGATCTTCCGTCGTCTTGCGTGCCAAAGTCCGCTTGGGCGGTACCAAATAACTCCGTACCGACGATACGAGGCACGCATGTACCAGGTACTCTGCTCCAGCGATACCGGCGTCCGTCCCAAGCGTCCGCCACATGGCATTTCGGCCGGAATGCGGAAGGCCTCCCATCCTGGTCGCTACACGTCGCGCGTCCACACGCTTCTGCTCGACCAACCACCATCGGCGAGACATAGCACGTGTCTGTGTACTGCGCCTGCAGACCGTATCTCCGGCCCGGACAATCTACTGGTCCCCGTGAAGCCGAAGTCGAAGATTGGCCGCTGCCCTCCATCAATAGCAAACTCGGCCTCCAGGGCTGCAGTCAGAACTGTAACCGTCGATCGGTGTCAGTCCGAAGCGTTTGCCCACCACTCCGCAGGTGCAAAAGTAGGTGCCCCGTGCCGATCCAAACAATCTACGGCACGTTCCAGGTTGCAGCTGACACGCAGAACAGGTCGAATCATACCGCGATGGGATGTCCGTTTCGAACATTCCCCTGAAACACGAGCGGAAGAAACCACTCGATATGTACATACCGCCATTGCCTGCCTCCGCTCCTGCATCCCCGGCCGCCGAACGCATCTTCACACATCTCCTTCGCTCCTTGCATGCGCACGCGACAGTTCGATTGTACGGGCCAGCGAATGAGGGGAAGTGGTACCTATGTACATACACAACACACCGTCATCGCCGCCATCGTGCTACACTTCCTTTCCTCGGTGTTCGTTCGTGCGAACCGACAACGGCGGGAGGGAAAGCGGGGCGGCGAAGAATGGACTGCTTCGGGTTAGCTGCCGGAGTAGGTAGGTGCCACCCGGAGGGCGGCAGTACACAGCGGCGGATATCCGCCCCGCCCGCTGCCGGAGAATTGCGCCGATCGGCTGGCGTTGGAGGGTTCCGAGCTTGTGCGGAACGGATGGAGGCCAATCCGCGTCTGGGTTCGGGACTGCTTGGAGAACCCCCGTTGCGCACGATGTTGCAAGCGAGTGAGTACGGCACGGCACGGCTACCCTTCCGGGGGGCATGGGGTTCGGGTTCTGGTCTCTTTGCTATATCTGCCCGCTCCGAAGCCCGCGAAACCGACACCGACGCCGCAGTTTGTCCGATACGCTGATGTGCTTGGTGCGATTCGGTCGACCGGTTTCCCCCGCGAAGTCGGTCTCTGATCCTCCGTCCTTGCTCACGATATCTACCGGTGCTATACACGCTGGCATGCCCATGATGGGACGTGCACATCGCGGCAACCCGTTCCCGCGTCTGCTCCACGCATTCGTTGCCGCAAACTGCACTCCGCGTGGACTTTTCGAAAGCATCCAGAAAACCCGGCTTCGCCGTGCACGATGCAGCACCCGGTTTCGCGTCTCGTCTTCCATGGCGGTGTGACTGGCAATGATCCCGTCGTCGTCATCGCTGCTGCTGCGCCCACCCAGTGCCGAACCGGATCAGCAGACACCGTTTCTGGGTCGGATTGCCGGGCAGGCGGGCTTGGGTTCGTCCTGCGCACGGGGTCCGGCAGGTGGGTAAGATGCAGGTGTCCCCCCCCCTCTGCCTGAGCACACATGTACGTTTAACGTTGTTCGCGGCAGCGGACGGGTTGTGGTTAAACGTGGGCGCGCGTGTGGGAAGTGCAACCCGAGTCCACCCTGGGTCGGGAAGGCAGAAAACTGCAGGTACCCGTTTCATCTGCAGGCGAGTGCGCAGAATTTGGGTTTTCGGCGGACGAGACGAGAAAGAAAAGGGGCGCTCCTCGACGCCCGGAGTGCATGCCGCCCCCTTCGGAAGAACATGCGGCGGAATAGCCAGGGACATATGGAAAACGGGCATCGGAGATTGGCGGTTCTATCCGGTATCTGCGGATAATCGCCCGTTGATCCGGTAGGAAGAGAGGATCTGGAGGTGGGAAGGGATCGCCCGCCAGACAGATGCACGGAATACGAAGACACTCGGTCCCGTCGTGGCCGTTTCAGAGAAATAGGGTGCTAAGATTGCACAACTCGCTTGGTCTGAGAGTGTTATGGTTTTAATCCGATTAAGCTTTCATCACGACTCCGTGGCGCAACGGTAGCGCGTCAGATTCCAGACCTGAAGGTTGCGTGTTCAAATCACGTCGGGGTCAATGTGTATGTCTTCAACCGTTGAAGGTCCTTCCTTGGCTGAAGAGGTTTTCTTTTTTTTTTTTTTGCGTGTGGGGTTATAGCGGAAAGAGGGGTGGGGCTTGGTGGGGGGGCGGCGGGTCCTTATCTACCTTGGAGAGATTTGAGAGAAACAGCATCGGAGGAGAACATACGAATACCTACCTGGTTGCTGGGCTGTTGTAGCTACTATCGCGAACGGATCTCTGTCAGCCATTGAATCGAGGGAATTCACAATCTCCCACTGCGCAACGCCGCCATCCTTGATATGCTGATCCCATCGATTGTCGTCGGGATCGCCGGCAGCAAACCCAGAGTCAGGGAAAAGCACGCTCTAGACCGCGGAATCCGAGTAAGCGACTGGCGTGCGTTATTCAGCGAGCTGGAGCAGCAGCAGACTTCCCAGCAGCTGGCGAGACCGACGTTCCTCGAGCTTCCATGGTGATGCTCCCTCGTATTAGCTTCCATGGTGGATGCTCCCTCGTATTACATAGCGGATCCGTGCTTTTGGTGGGGTGTCCGTTTCCTAGCCTGCAGCGCTCAAGTGGTATGAATTTCCGCCCCCCCCGCACCCCTCCCCTCCTTCTACATCATTCCCCACACCCCTCCTCCCCTCAACCATCTCCGCACCTGTCGATTCTCCCTCAAACCATCTCGCCCCTCGTCGAGCCCCGTCCGCCCTTTCGTTCACCGACACTAAACTAACCGCACCAACATGGCCAAAGCTGGTAAGTCAATTCGCTGCCCTTTTCTGTCCTGTCCTGTCCTGCCCGTCGCTTTACGTCGCTCCCTGCCGCGCCGGATGGAGGTGCTGGAATGCGGCTGTCGGTTGGCGGCTGCTGGAACGGAGATGCGCGCAAAGACACAACGAAGGGCAAGGTGGGCGGAAGCAGAGGGCCAAGGTCTTTATAGTTGCCGCTGGTTGATGTGCGGATGTCCGTTCCATGCACGGCCGCCCTGCTGCATTCGCCAGACACCTTGCTAGCACTCACACCTCCCCGCTTGCTTCCGGCACCCTTTCCTCCTCACGCTCCTCTCCCGCGCTGCGCAAGCGGTAAATGACCTCGGGGCTCCGCAGTTGCTGTCGTCCGCGGAGACTCCGGTGTCTCCGGCACCGTCAAGTTCTCCCAGGAGAGCGAGAACGCCCCTACCATCATCGAGTACGAGATCCAGCACGTCGACGCCAACGCCGAGCGTGGCATGCACATCCACGAGTTTGGCGACAACACCAACGGCTGCACGTCCGCTGGTCCCCACTTCAACCCCTTCGGAAAGACTCACGGCGCCCCCTCCGACGAGAACCGCCACGTCGGCGACTTGGGCAACATCAAGACCGACGACCACAAGGTTGCCAAGGGACGGATCGAGGACCACCTCGTCAAGCTGATTGGCCCCCAGAGCGTCTTGGGCGTGAGCATCACCCGGCCCGGTCCGGGGCCAATGCCGAGACTGACTGACGAGTTGCAGAGGACTGTCGTCGTTCACTCGGGCACCGATGACCTCGGAAAGGGCGGCCACGAGCTGTCCGCTACCACCGGAAACGCCGGCCTCCGCCCCGCCTGCGGTAAGTCATATCGACTCCCCGTCTCACCGTGCGGGGACCCGACTGATATCTGGCCCTAGGGGTCATCGGAATCACCGGCAACTAAGTTTGCTGGACGCATCGGTCGATCGCTCGCGTTGGATGATTCGTGTTCATGATGTGTACTGCTCGGCGAGAAGTGCCTGATAGCGGAAACAAATGACGGAAACAAACCTGATGTCTTTGCTTCCCATTGCCGTGGGTGTCTGCCCGCGATCTAGCTCGGAACCTGTGAAGCATCTAGACAGAAACCGACTCACCAGGCTCGAGGGGGCTCCAAGCCGGCTGAAATCGAGCGGTTCTTCGCTTAAAGCCGTGCTTGGAAAACCTTCTAGTATCGAGACAGCGCTTTGCCCCCGCAGTTATGCATACTTGAAAAGTATGTATGTGGGTCCAGCTGCCAAAAAATCCACACCCAAGTCTTACGCGAGTGGTAGCCGCATGTGGCGCTGTGGCAAAGACACCTTGCTGCCACCAGCTCCATATTATGTGAGATCGAATGATAGTTTCCCTTGTAGCTACTTCTTCGCCACAAAAGACACGTATCCATCGGATGAAGTAGATACATAGCTGAAATGGGTTCGTTCGCATCGTGGGGCAAGTCGCGTCCACGGGGCTCTGTTGGGCAGTGTTCGCGTTGCAACCCTTTTCTTGTGTCTCACATTTTCAGGAACCCTGCCCGTTCACGTCAAACCCGACACCTATGCCATAACCTCCATCTTACACCTCAACTTTTCCGCTTCAGCGCTCCTTCTCCATCTCTCCTCCCACTCCCTCTCCCGACACTGCTCCTCCTCTCGCCACAAACTCGATTGTAAGAACAAACCCACCTAACCACGCGCGACTCGTCCACAATCAGAGGTACGCCGCTGTTGCTTCGACTCTCCCCATTCCCCAAACTTTCTTTCCCCTTTGCTGACAGGCTCCTTTCCCATAGCACCAAAGCTGCTTGCTCAACCGTGCCCCGTTAACTTTTCCCGCACCGCACGCTACCCGCCGGCCCATCGCTCCAATAGTAATGGCTCTCCTCGCAAAGGTCAAAGCTGTCACCAGCGGTGACACCCTGGTCCTCAAGTCCAGCAAGTCGAACGCCGAGAAGACCATAATGCTCGCCCACGTTGCGGCGCCGCGCTTTCGCCGCGAGGGTGATGAGGTACATACATACATACATACATACATACATACATACATACGCATCAATCGAACCGATCCTCGAGCTTTGGCGCTGACGTTTTTTGGTGTTTGTGTGTTTGTAGCCTCATGCGTTTCAATCCCGCGACTACTTGCGCAAGCTCGTCGTCGACAAGGATGTGCAGTTCACCGTGCAACCCGCTTCCAACTCGGGCCGCGATTACGGACTCGTCTTTCTCGCCGATGGTCGCTCGCTCCTGGAGGTTCTCGTCTCCGAGGGCCAGGTCAGGCTCCGTGACGACTCGCACAAGGGTGAGAAGAATGCGCTTGTCGAGAAGCTCCGCGTCAGCGAGGAGCAGGCGAGGAACGCCGGAAAGGGCATCTGGAGCACTACCGACGATGGCTATATCGACGCTCGATACGACTTTCCCATTAGCGCGCAGAGCTTCCTGGAGGAGCACAAGGGAAGTCAGATTACTGGTGAGTTTCTTGTTTGATTCGCTATCTTGTTGGTTTGGTTTGGTTGATTGGGAAGCTGATCCGCTTGTCATCGCAGCTATCGTTGAACGGATCATCTCCGCCGACAGGTTCTTAATTCGCATGATCATCAGCCCCAAGCTGCACCAGCAGCTTGTTATCCTCCTCGCCGGTATCCGTGCCCCTCTCTCTACCCGCATGGACGCCAACCAGATGATCACCCCCGGCGATGAGTACGGCGATGAGGCCAAGGACTTCGTCGAGGCCCGCCTCCTCCAGCGCACTGTCCACGTCATCCTCCTTGGAGCCAGCCCTCAAGGCCAACTCGTCGGTTCGGTCTTGCACCCTGCTGGAAACATCGCGGAACACCTTCTTGCCCGGGGTTACGCCAGATGCGTGGACTATCACAGCGGTTTGCTCGGGGCCTCCTCGATGGCTAGACTGAGGGATGCCGAAAAGTATGCGAAAGACAAGCAGCTTCGACTCTTCAAAGACCACGTCCAACGGAGAAAGGAGACCGGCAGCGAATTCGACGCGGTGGTCTCGCGTATCCTCAGTGCGGATACCATCTTTGTGAGGAACAAGGCTGGCGCTGAACGAAAGCTGAACCTTTCCAGCATCAGACAGCCCAAGCCGTCGGACCCGTCCCAAGCGCCCTTCCAGGCTGATGCCAAGGAATTCCTGCGCAAGAAGCTCATCGGCAAGCACGTTCATGTCAGCATCGATGGAAAGCGGCCTGCACAGGAAGGCTACGACGAGAGAGAGACGGCTACTGTCACTCTGGGCGACCAGAACATCGCACTCCTCCTGGTTGAAAACGGGTGCGCTTCCGTTGTTCGCCACCGGAAGGATGACACCGATCGGTCTCCAATCTGGGACAGTCTCGCTGCAGCCGAGGAGGTTGCCAAGAAGGAGGCGAAGGGCATGTATTCTCCGAAGCCCCCTGCGTCGGCCAAGATGGCCGAGGCATCCGAGTCCCTGCAGAAGGCCAAGGCCTACCTGTCCTTCCTCCAGCGCCAGAAGAGGGTTTCCGCTATCGTCGACTTTGTTGCTTCCGGTTCGAGGTTCAAAGTGATAATTCCTAAGGAGAATGCACGTCTCACCTTCATTCTGAGTGGCATTCGGTGCCCGAGAACCGCAAGGAATGCGCAGGAGCAGTCTGAGCCCTTCGGCCCGGAAGCACTGGATTTCACTTCCAAGAAGTGCATGCAGCGTGACGTCGAGATCGATGTCGAGGACATTGACCGCGTTGGTGGTTTCATCGGCACCATGTACATTAACCGCGAGAACATGGCCAAGGCACTCGTCGAGGAGGGACTCGCCAGCGTCCACGCGTATTCCGCCGAGAAGATGGGACATGCCAACGAACTCTTCGCGGCCGAAAACCGAGCGAAGGCTGCGCACAAGGGGATGTGGCACGACTGGACTCCCGAGCAGGATGCTGCCGAGCAAGAGGATAGCACCACGGGCTATGCCGCCAAGAACGAGATCGTCATCGAGCGGAAGAAGGACTACCGCGACGTCGTCGTCTCTCACTCTGACATCCTCGGAAACCTGAAGCTGCAGCTTATCGGTCCGGGTACTGCCGCCCTCGAGGAGCTGATGCAGTCTTTCCGCGCGTTCCACATCCAGCTCGCCAACAACAAGCCCCTCGAAGGCCCCCCCAAGGCCGGCCAGCTCGTTGCTGCCAGGTTCACTGAAGACGAGGTTTTCTACCGTGCCAAGGTCCGCCACGTCGATCGTGCCGCAAAGGAAGCCGAGGTCCTCTACGTCGACTATGGCAACTCGGAGAAGATCCCGTGGAACCGCATGCGTCCTCTTGCCCCTCAGTACTCGGCGGATCGTCTCAAGCCCCAGGCCGTCGACGCAGTCTGGTCATTCATCAAGTTCCCCCCCGACAGCTTGTACGCCGAGGACGCATTCGACTTGGTAGCCAACCTAACCACTAACCGCCAGCTCGTCGCCAACGTCGACCACGTTAAACCAGACGGCTCGCTCATGGTCACCATCTTCGAGCCCGACTCCTCCGTTGGTGGTGCCAGCATCAACCGCGAGCTCGTCGCCGCCGGTCTCGCCTACGTTCCCTCGAAGATGGAACCTGGCCTGCGCAACGCCTACGCGGACGTCATCGCCGACCTCGAGAAGACGATGAATGAGGCTATGAACTTGCACCTTGGAATGTGGAGGTACGGTGATACCAGACCCGATGATGAGTAGTAGTAGTTATTCTCCGACTGCATGGAACCATTTGCTCTTTCTCCATGTCATTTTCCCCCACCCCCATACTTTTTCTTGTTTTGATTCGGGCCATATTTCGACACTGTAGTGGTAAGTCTGTGTACAGGTGTTTTCTTTTTCTTTTTTTTGTTTCTCTAGGCAGGGGGGTGGGGAGGGGCTTTTTCCTGGGTGCATAGATTTCGGCGCATTTTGCTTTTGATACGCGAATGTAAACGTAATAGAGAGAATACATACCATACCATTCAAGAATTGGGAAGATATGAATAGTTGCGGCCACACCTGTCGAAGGTATCATCCGCGAAGTGAAAAGTACCACCTGAGTTGTCGAGACGAGAACATGATATTTCTTCATGCTATGTATCTAATGGCCACCCTGTCTGTCCCAGCCCATCTCGCCACTCCACTGCGCCCCAGATGTAGATGTGCACCATCTGTCTTTTTTTGTTTTTGATTCATTACTCGCATGCGACCTGTTTAGTTCATGGCGAGCCAGGGGAAGACTCCTGGAGTGGATTGAAGTAGGGAAAAGGCGATTAACATCCGCCTCTTTGGGCCCGAGAAGCCCCAAGACTTCGAGAAATTTTTCATCTGACATTCCTAGGTCAGTTGGCGAGTTTTCAAATGACTTCCCGGGTCACTTGGAATTTATTCTTCCTGATGGAGTGATCTATTGATTTCAGACCTGGCCCACGCTATGTACTCCAAGTAGTTAGACTTGCATGAGCTTTCATCTGGGGGGTAATCTCGCCAGCTAATATATAGCCCACCCAGAATCTTTCTCTCAGCCCAACCTCTTGCTGCAGCCATATTGATCTTCAAGCACAAGAATCAAGCCCGTCCCGTCCAAATAGGCTTTCCAAACCTAGGGCGAGTTTAAGGACTTCCCATGTCCACGTACCTGCACCATCTGGGTCCACAACGTAAACTACGCATCCGCATTCCATATCACTCGCAAATCGAGTCCCGCCCATACACAGACACACGACGGTCCTCGACATCAGGCGCGCCAGAAACAGGACGGGATTCCCCGCGTAGATAGGCAGACAAACGGGTCGCGTTGAGGTTCTGCCAGCTGAAGACGGGGGGGAGGGGGGGGGGAGGCAAGCACAGCCTTAGCGGCGGATAGCCACCTCCCAACGGACGAAGCAGCCTGACGCCCAGACGCGGGAGCATCTCTTCGAGAGCTGTTCCCAGCGGAGAATCCTGTGGGTGGCGGGAAGGGGAAAGTGGCGTGCGGATATCGCCTTGGGTCGGGTTGCATCTAGCGGGTCGGACACAATGGAACGAACGGGCGGGAGGCAGGGGAAGGGACGGTCCTCGACGTCGCCCTGGAGGTGAGCCGGCGGCGGAGGCGCAGACTAGATATCGCTATTGTCGGCCAAGCCGCGATATTTCTGCCCGGCACGGCGCCCGTAGAGAAGCTGGATGCGACTCCATCTCGCTGCCCCATCCCGGTGTAGGATGGAAAAGCGGGGATGCCTGGGCGCACTGGAATGGCGGCGCGGCAGCTGCGGAGGTAATTGCGTAGTCGTCGGCGG
>Ga0307508_10001422_pt1 | contig 26952 bp, 32 predicted proteins | sample 9_EM_MG_FD_203089 | JGI IMG/M metagenome (GOLD analysis project Ga0307508, IMG submission 203089) | Populus trichocarpa ectomycorrhiza microbial communities from riparian zone in the Pacific Northwest, United States - 9_EM | ecosystem: Host-associated > Plants > Roots > Unclassified | place...
ATGGGAGTTGCGAGAACTGTGTATATAAGGAGGGCGTCTCCCGTGTTTTCTCTTCTTCTTCTCTTCATGCAACCTCTTGTATTCTATTCGGAATATCAACCTCGTCTCCGTTTCCTCCGTTTCCTCCATTTCTGTATCTCCGTATCGGCGACGCTCGTCTAGCGCCGCCCGTCTCTGTCCGATACATCCGTCCGATGCTGTCCGTCTCTCTGTTCGACACGTCCATCTGACGTTGTCCGTTCCTGTCCAACACCTCCATCCGACGCTGTCTGTCTCTCTGTCCGACACGTCCGTCCGACGCTGTCCGTCTCTCTGTTCGACACGTCCGTCTGACGTTGTCCGTTCCTGTCCGACACGTCCGTCCGATGCTGTCCGTCTCTCTGTCCGACACGTCCGTCTGACGTTGTCTGTTCTTGTCCGACACGTCTGTCTGACGCTGTCCGTCTCTGTCTCCCGTTCCCGTTCCCGTTCCCGTTCCCTTCCCGTTCCCGTTCCCGTTCCCGTTCCCGTTCGATTCCTGTTCCCGTTCCTGTTCCCCCCCCGCTTCTGCTCCCGCTCCCACTTGCGTCACCTGAACTTACTCGAGTACCTTGGAGAAACGCCGCCGTTACATGGAAGAGCTGTTAACGAGCGGAAGCGATGAGTGATCTGACAGGCCATTCAACGAACATTGCGGCGCACAAACTGTCGTGAAAGCTGTCGTCGCGCATTGGGGTACGCAAGCAGTTGGGATATCTGTCGATGAGCAGGGGCGATGAGGCATCCTACGTCCCATTCGACAGGCATTGCAGCACACAATCCGACAAGGATTCTGACAAGCTAGCCGACGCAAAAGGCGTCGAGGAGTGTAACAAATAAGACGAGCAACCCGACGAGTAATCCGACGAGTAATCCGAGGTGCAATCCTATGCGATTCGACAAGCACGGCAGCTGGATCGTAGGGTATGCCATCGGCGAGAACTGCGGTCCGTAAGATGTCAGTAAAACCATAGCCAAGCGGAAGAAATGAGAGAACTCACGAATGAGCGGATGTCCTATCCGATGAGTAATATGATAAGCGAGCTGCTATAAAAGCCATCGATGAAAGTAAGAAAAGAGATGGGCAATCCGACAAGCAATCCGACAAGCAATCCTACGAGTAATCCGATGAGTGAGGCGCTGCTGAAGCCGTCGACGGGTGTAAGAAAAGAGACGTGCAATCTGACGAGCAATTTGATGAGTAATCCGACCAGCGAGCTGCGGGGAAAGCTGTAGACGGGTGTAAGAAAAGAGATGTGCAATCCGACAAGCAAGCCGACGTGAAAACCATCGACAGGTGTAAGAAAAGAAACGTGCAATCAAACTAGTAATCCAACGGCCAAGCCGCCGGAAAAGCTGTCGACGTGTGTAAGCCAATTGAGTGGCAATGCAACGGTGGCAGTGTTATCATGCTTTTTCGGTCTCGCTTCAGCCACTACGAGCAGAAAATCACCTACGACTCCACAACAAATTGACCTATGACGAAACAGAAAGTTGCATGGAGTTGCCAGATGAGTTATCTAGCATATTTCCCCATGCTGAAAAAACTTTCTTATTAATGGTGGAGTGGCTGTGAATTTTTGCACGAGTGTTGTCGCACTGGAGCGCCCTTAGTGCTCGACTTACCACAATAAAAATTCTTTCAGAAGGCAACATGCTAACGAGTTGCCTTCTGATGCCCGCTGCTACCATAGTCATATAAGTATATATCCAACTGTCTTCACCAAATACTGAAAAGCCATTCATGGCGAAAACCTGATTCGAACCACCACACTCGATCTCGTTATACAGCAGTTCAACGCTCTTTACCAAAATTCTCAAATATCTAAAGTTCACTCCAAACGCGTACCATGGCAATATGGTGAGCCGACGGTCTGTAAGGCCGCCGGTTATCCTTGTCTTGATTGCCAAGCACGCTGTTCGCTCACCAGTTGTCCTCGTCTTGCTCGCCGTACACACCGTTCGCTCGCCAGTTGTCCTCGTCTTCTTTGGCACACGTGTCGTTCGCTCACCGGTTATCCTCCTCTTGCTCGCCGCATGCATTGTTCGCTCGCCGGTTGTCCTCCTCTTGATTGCCGAGTGCGCCGTTCAGTCATCACTTGTCCCAGTCCTGATCACCAAGTGCGCCGAGACGCTTGTCTGTCCTCTTTTCCAGATTGCCGTGCCCGCCACTCGCTCACCCGTCCTCGGTTCCTGTCCTTGTCCTTGTTGCCATGCGCACCGTTCGCACGCCAGCTGTTCCAGTCTTGATAGCTGCAAGCGCCGATTCGCTAGCCCGTCCTCTGTCTCCGATTGCTGCATGCGCCGGCTGCTCGCCTGTCCTCTTTTCCTGATTGCTGTGCCCGCCGCTCGCTCACCCGTTCACAGTTCCTGTCCTTTCTCCTGTCCTTGTCCTTGTCCCTGTCTTCGACCTCGTTCCGTGCCCAGTTCCAGTCCTGGTCCCTGGCCCGGTTGCCCTCCTTGTTTACTGTTCGGTTCTCCTCCCCGTTCCGAGCCCGGTTCCCGTCCTGGTCCTCGGTCTGGTTCCCCTCCTTGTTCTCTGTCCGGTTCTCCTCCTCGTTCCATGCCCAGTTCCCGACCTTGTTCTCGGCCCCATTCCCCTCCTTATTCCCCTGCTGATTCCCCACCCTACCTGGCCGCTACCCGAAGCCAAACCCGACCCTGCCCCATTACAATTCAACAGCTGAGACACAGGTTACCATAACCGAACTATTGTTTATTATACCATACTGAATCTAAATGAAAGTGAAAACACTGCTGCAAATTTTTATGGTAGATGGCATACGAACATTTATTTAATGAAAAAAACTTCCACTTAAACAATTTATATGCCTCAATTCAGGAAACTTGAAAAATCACACCATTTTGAAAACAAGAAATATCACTCTGCATAAACAGCATGAAAAATCACACTCATATATCATCATAAAATATCACTAGGCGGGCCTCATGTAAAATTACTCGTTTTAAAACTAATCGTTTGCCACGGGGATTGCGCATCATAAATTATGACCCCAACCTTGCATTAGGAATTAGATTCACACCTATGTGCAATCAGATAAGCCAGCAAGTGGGAAAGCACTCTACAAGAAATAAAAATGGGACTACAATTAGCAATTCGACGATGATTGCGGCGTACAAACCGATGGGATAGCCATCGACAGGTATTTCGAAGCGCAAACCGTTGTGATTACAGCCGATGAGCAGAAGCATTGAGCCTGTCAGATATATCGATCGCCCAACGCAGCCCCGCCGAGGCCTGCCTAGACCACTGAGAGCAGATGTACGCGTGGTAGGCATCGGGTGGGGCGGCTGACAAATGGCCACCGACGAGATTCATGCCCGGCGACCAGGCCCGGCGACATTCAGGCCTGACGACATCTAGGCCCTGAGGTGATGAAGGCAGCCGACGACATCTAGACTGGAGGTGGCAAGTTGCCACCAAAGGATCTACACGAGCCGGTGATGGGTAACGGATTGGATGTGCATGTATATATAGAGAGCGGTCCTCCAGGTCGGTGAAAAGATTAAGCAACGGAATTCATGCTTCCAGTGGGTCTCCCGTGGAAGGCTCTTTGTCATGATATCTGCGGTCATCTCGGAGCCATCCAATATGCTATTCGACAAGCGTTGTAGCGTGTGAACCGACGCGATTGCCGTTGGGGAGCGGAAGTATTGAGCCATCCGATGCAGTATTCAACAAGCGTTGTGACGGACAAACCATTGTGATAGCTATCGACAAGTATTGCGACGCGCAAACCGTTGGGATAGGCTTCGACAAGTATTGTGGCGGGCAAACTGTTGGGATCACTGTCGACAAGTATTGCGGCTCACAAACCATTGTGATCGCCATCGGCAAGTATTGCAGCATGCAGACAGTTGGGATAGTCATCGACAAGTATTGCGGTGCGCAAACCATTGTCATCACCATCGGCAAGTATTACAGCGCGCAGACAGTTGGGATAGCCATCGACAAGTATTGCGGCGCACAAACTGTTATGATCGCCGTCGACAAGTATTGCTGTACGCAAACTTTTGGGATAACCTTCGACAAGTATTGCGGCGTGCAAACCATTGAGATAGCCAGCGACAAGTATTGCGGCACCCAAAGTGTTGGAATAGCCATCGACAAGTATTGTGTCGCGCAAACCATTGTGATAGCCAGCGACAAGTATTGCGGCGCCCAAAGCATTGGGATAGCCGTCGACAACTATTGCGGTGTGCAAACCGTTTTGCACGCCGTCGACAAGCATTGTGGCACGCAAACCAAGGGGATAGCCAGCAACAAGTATTGCAGCACACAAACCGTTCGGATAGCCATTGACAAATATTGCGGCGCACAAATAAACGCGATTGCCATCGACAAGTATTACGCTGCGTACAGCGACGGGATAGCCGTCGACGAGTGGAAGCATTGAGCTATCCGATGCACTGTTCAACAAGCGTTACAGCGGACAAACCGTTGTGATAGCTATCGACAAGTATTACCGTGCGTAAACCGTTGGGATAGCCTTCGACAACTATTACGACACGCAAACCATTAGGATAGCCATTGACAAGTATTTCGGCGCTCAAACAGTTGGGATAGCCTTGAACAAGTATTGCGGCGTGCAAACCGTTGTGATTGCCATCAACAAGTATTGCGGCGTTCAAACCGTTGTGATCGCCATCGACAAGCATTGCGGCGCACAAACTGTTGTGATCGCCGTCGACAAGTATTGCTGCAGACAAACCATTGTGATAGCTATCGACAAGTATTGTAGCGTGCAAACAGTTGGGATAACCTTCGACAAGTATTGTAGCGCACAAACTATTGGCATTGCCAGTGACAAGTATTGCAGCGCGCAAACAGTTGGGATAACCTTCGACAAGTATTGCGGTGCGCAAACTATTGGGATAGCCAGCGACAAGTATTTCAGTGTGCAAACTGTTGTGATCGACGTTGACAAGTATTGCTGCACGCAAACCGACAGGATAGCCATCGATGAGCAGAAGTGTTGAGCCATCCAATGCACTGTTTGACGACCATTACGGCACGCAAACCATTGGGAGATCCAACGACAAGCATTACAGCGCGTAAACCATTGGGATAGCTGTCGACAAGTAGTATGGCACGCAGAACACACAGTTGCAAATTTTTATGGTAGATGGCATACGAACATTTATTTAATCAAAAAAACTTACACTTAAACAATATAAATGCCTCAATTCAGGAAACCTAAAAAATCGCACCATTTTGATAACAAGAAATATCACTCTGCATAAACAGCATGAAAAATCACGCTGATATATCATCATAAAATATCACTAGGCAGGCCTCATGTAAAATCACTCGTTTTAAAACTAATCGTTTGGCACGCGGATTGAGCATCTTTCATTATCACTCCTACCTTGCATTAGAAATTACATTCACACCTATGTGCAATCGGATAAGTCAGCAGTTGGGAAAGCCATAAACAAGTAATAAAAATTGGAATACGATTAGCAATTCGACGATGATTGTGGCGCGCAAACTGATGGGATAGCTGTCGACAAGTATTTCGGCAGGCAAACGGTTGTGATTGCAGCCGACGAGCGGAAGCATTAGGCCATCCGATGTGCTATTTGATGAGCTTTGCGGCCCTAAACCGACGCGATTGCCGTCCGGGAGCGGAGGTATTCAGCCATCTGATGTGCTATTTAATGAGCATTGCGGCGCGTAAACCGATACAATAGCCTTCGGGGAGCCAAAGCATTGAGCCATCCGATGCGCTATTCAACAAGCGTTGCTGGGGAGAAACCGTTGTGATAGCTATGGACAAGTATTGCGGTGTGGAAACCATTAGGATAGCCGTCGACAAGTATTGCAGCGCTCAAACCGTTGGGATAGCCTTCGACAAGTATTACAGTACGCAAACCGTTGTGATCACCGTCGACAAGTATTGCGGCTCGCAAACCGTTGTGATCACCGTCGACAAGTATTGCGGCTCGCAAACCGTTGTCATCACCATCGGCAAGTATTGCAGCAGGCAAACCGATGGGATAGATGTCGACGAGCGGAAGCGCTGAGCTATCCGACGTACTATTCGACGAGCTTTACCGCGTGCAAACTGTTGGGATAGCCGTCGGCAAGTATTGTGGCGCGCAAACCGATGGGATGGCCGTCGACGTGCAGAAGCGATGAGATCCAACACGCTATTCGACGAGCATTGCGGTGTGCAAACCGTTGGAATAGCCGTAGGCAAGTATTGTGGCGTACAAACCGATGGGATAGCCATCGATGAGCGGAAGCATTGAGATCCAATGCGCTATTCGACGAGCATTACAGTGTCCAAACCGACAGGATAGCCGTCGACGAGCGGAAGCGATGAGCTATTCGACGCTCTATTCGACGAGCTTTGCGGCGCGCTAACCATTGGGATAGCCGTCGGCAAATATTGCAGCGCGCAAACCGATGGGATGGATGTCGACGAGAGGAAGCGATGAGATCCAATGCGCTATTCGACGAGCATTATGGCGTGCAAACTATTGGAATAGCCGTCGGCAAGTATTGCGGCATGCAAACCGACGGGATAGCAGTCGACGAGCGGAAGCGATAAGATCCGATGGGCTATTCGATGAGCATCACGGCGTGTAAAACCGTTGGGATAGATGTTGACGAGCGGAAGCGATGAGATGCGACGCGCTATTCGACAAGCATTGCGGCGTGCAAACGGTTGGGATAGCCGTAGGCAACTATTGCGGCGGGCAAACCGACAGGATGGCCGTTGACGACCGGAAGTGATGAGATCCGACGTGCCTTTCGACGAGCACTACGGCGTGCAAACCATGGTGATAGCCGTTGACTAGCAGAAGCGATGCGAAATAGGACGCGCTATTCGACGATCATTACAGCGTGCAAACAGGTAAGATAGCCATCTACGACTGGAAGCGATGAGATCCGATGTGCTATTCGACGAGCAATGTGGCGTGCAAACCAATGTGATAGCCATCGGCGAGCAACCCTACCAGATGGCTGTCGACGAGCGGAAGCGATGAGATCAGACGCGCTTTTCGACGAGCATTGCAGTGTGCAAACCATTGGGATAGCCGTCTTCAAGTATTGCGGCCCGCAAACCGACGGGATAGCCGGCGACGAGCTGAAACGATGAGAAATACAACACAAAATGCGACGAGCATTGCGGCATGCAAACCGGAAGGATAGCCGATGACGAGCGGGAGAAAGGTAATCGGCAATCCGACATGTAATCCGACGAGCAAGCTGCCGGGAAAGGCGTCGAAGAGTGTGAAAAGAGAGACATGCAATCCAACGAGTAATCCAACCCGCGAGCTGCAGCAAAAGCTGTCGACGAGTGAAACAAGTGTGACCCGCAATCCAACGAGTAATTCGACGAGTAATCCGACGAGCAAGCCGCCGTGAAAGCCGCCAACGAGTGTAAGAATAGTGACGTGCAATCCGATGAGTGATCGGATGACCCAGCAGCCGCGATTGCTATCGATGAGTGTGAGACAACAGACGCGCAATCCGACGAGTAATCCGACAAGCGAGCCACAGAGAAAGCCGGTGATGGGTGTATTAATAGTGATGCGCAATCCGACGAGTAATCGGACGAGCCAGCAGCCGCAAAAGCTGTCGATGAGTGTGAGAAAACAGACATGCAATCCGACGAGTAATCCGATGAGCGAGCTGCTGGGAAAGTCGTCGACGAGTGTGAGAAGAGAGACATGCAATCCGACGAGTAATCCCAACTGTGAGCTGCAGCAAAAGCTGTCGATGAATGAAAAAAGAGTGATCCGCAATCTGATGAGTAATCCGACGAGTAATCCGATGAGCAAGCCGCCACGAAAGCTGTCAACGAGTGTGAAAAATGTTACAGGCAATCCAACGAGTAATCCGACATGTGAGCCGTAGGAAAAGCCGTCGACGAGTGAAAAAAGAGTGACCCGCAATCCGACAAGTAATCCAATGAGTAATCCAATAAGCAAGCCGCAGCGAAAGCCGTTGCCGAGTGTAAGAAAAGTGACGGCCAATCCGAAGAGTAATCCAATGAGCAGGCCGCAGCGAAAGCCATCGACAAGTATAAGAGATGCCAATCCGAAGACTAATCCGACGAGTGAGACGCCGCGAAAGCCATCGATGAGTGTGAGAAAAGGGACGCGCAATCCAATGAGTAATCCAACGAGAGAACCGCAGCGAAAGCCACCAACGAGTGTAAGAAAAGAGACGCCAATCTGAAGAGTAATGGGACGAGCAAGCCGCCGTGAAACCCGTCGATCAGTGTGAGAAAAGGGAGGCGCAATCCGACAAGTAATCCGACGAGCGAGTCACCGGGAAAGCGGTCGACGAGTGTGAGAAAAGTGACCCACAATCCGACGAGTAAACCGACAAGTAAACCGACAAGTGAGACGCTGGGAAAGCTGTCAACGAGAATAAGAAAAGAAACGCACAGCAATACGAAACAATTCGAAAAGAACATCTTGCGGATTGTAGGAAAAGCTATCGACGAGAACTGCAGCACACAAAACGTCAGTGAAGCCATAGCCAATCAGAAGAAATGAGTACTTACAAATGAGCGGATGTTGTATCTGACGTGTAATCTCTCGGGCGAGCCATCACGAAAGCCATCGACGAGTGTAAGAAAAGTGATACGTAATCCGACGAGTAATTCGACGAGTAATTCGACAAGCAATCCGAAAGGTAATCTGACGAGCCAGCCGTGGCAAAAGTCGTCGATGAGTGTAAGAAAAGTGACATGCAATCCGACAGGTAATCTGACGAGTAATTCCAAAAGTAATCTGACAAGCGAGCCGCCATGAAAGGCATCGACAGGTGCAAGAAAAGAGACGCGCACTCAGACGAGCAATCCGATGATTAACCGACCAGTGAGATGCCGGGAAACTCGTCAATGAGTGTAAGAAAAGTGATGTGAAATCCGACGAATAATCTGGCGAGCGAGCTGCCGTGAAAGCCGCCACGAAAGCCATCGACAAGTACAAGAAAACTGACGTGCAATCCGACGCATAATCCAATTAGTAATTTGATGAGCGAGCTGCCCCGAAAGCCATCGGCAAGTGTAAGAAAGCAGACATGCAGCAAACAGTCGCAATTCGATAAGCATGGCGTGCGGATCGTAGGGACAGCCATCGAGAAGAACTGCAGTGTACAAAACGTCAGTGAAGCCATAGGCAATCGGAAGACAAGAGAACTCACAAACAAGCGAATATCTGCTCCGAACAGTAAGGAGTGAGCCGCCGTGAAAGCCGTCGACAGGTGAAAAAAAAGAGATGGGTACTCCGACGAGTAATCCGACGATCAAGCCCCAGCGAAAGCCATCAACGAGTAATCCAATGGGTGAGCCAACGCAAAAGCAGTCGACCAGTGTAAGAAAAGTGACGAGTAATCCAAAGAGCAAGCCGCCGCCAAAGCCGTCGATGTGTGAAAGAAATCAGACGCGCACTCAGACGAGCAATCCGATGAGCGAGCCGCAGAAAAAGCCGTCAACGAGTGTAAGAAAAATGACACGCAATCCGACGTGTAATCTGATGAGCAAGCTGCCACCAAAGCTGTCAATGAGTATAAGAAAAGAGACTCCCAGCAATCAGATGCAATTCGATAAGCACGGCGTGCGGATCGTAGGGACAGCCGTTGACCAGAACTGGAGCACACAAAACGTCAGTGAAGCCATAGCCAACCGGAAGAAAAGAGTACTCACAAATGAGCGGATATTCTATCTGACAAGTAAATCGATGAAGGAGTCACAGTGGAAGCCGTCAACGAGAGTAAGAAAGTAGACGCGCAATCCGACGAGTAATCCAACAAGGGAGGCGCCGGGAAACGCATCGATGAGTGTGAGAAGAGAGACGTGAAATCCGATGAGTAATCCAACACACGAGCCGCAGTAAAAGCCGATAACATCCACCTGCAACTTCGGTTCATCTGAGCTTATCTCCCTGGGCAACCTAAGGTTGGTGGTTACTACCACAGATGACCGATTAGTGCTAACACAGAAGCGGCTTGGCAACCTGGTTGCAAGAATTCAGATACTAATTGCCAGCCTCGCCTTTTCAGGGGCTCCTAACCATGCTTCACATAGCATACTAACCAGTCGTCAAAATCACCAGTTGCATTGGTAGGTCAACCACAAACATCCATTGCCGAACGTCCCTCTCTGATTGTCTGCCGTTCTTCATTGTACCAGGTGCTTCGCCTCGAATGCCACATCGCCACTTGTAATTCTTCCAAAGTCTTTCGTAACAACGACTATTCTTCGTCAAGTTGACCATCCTTCATCACTGAATACGTCCTTGCTCAACCGTGGAGTCCATCGTCAACCTTTTCTCGGCTTCCGAGCGTACTCAGTGTACTCCCAATGTGGGGTACCATCTCTTGAGAAGCTGAGAGGCATACTAACTGGTTCCATCCAGGGTGGGTTTGTCCGCGAACGGAGGTTTGAACGCAATATGTCCAACATCAACCATGCAATCAGGTTCTCTGAACTGACAACCACTTCCGTTGATCAACTTACGACTACCACTTCCGTCGGGTTGGATGCCTCTGGCAAATTCGTCGACGATGACATCTTGCGTACTGTGGATTCGGGGATCGATCGGCCAGAAGGTACAGTGCCACTCCGGTATCCGGCGTGGCAGGGGACAAAGCGGAGCTTCATTTCAGGGGAGAGCTGGAAGAAAAGGGTTTTGTATGAGTCGGGGGCATATGCGGAGGCCAAAGCCAGTGTAGGAAATTCACAGGATCACCAACCACCTAAAACAAAGCGGAGCAGCAAGGCCTCATATAGTGATCGGGTAGCCAGCAAAAAAGCTGCAGGTGGTGAAGATCCAGGCTCCGATCTCAAACCCGGATCAAGTGTCCCGACATCATCCGTACAGCCGAATGCAATAAAATCCCGACTCGAGGACAACAGCATCCACCCTAGTCACTTCGGACGTTTCATTCACATTCAAGAGGTGATTGGACTGTTGACCCAAGTGTTGACAGTACGTTTCTCCCATTATTCATGATACACATTAGTAATTGGCAGTATAGTTCTCGACTCGCTTGCAATACCGTACGAGTTCCATATTCTCAAATTCATGTACGAAGTGAATCATGCCAACAAAGTAGGCTGTCAAAAGTATATGAGAGAATTGAATGAATATTTTTTACTTGCTTTTTAATTATCCTCCTATACTGCTGAGGGCAGTCTTTATATATCTATCTATGAGTGGATCAACCTGAACGTTCCACCTTCCGGTCATCCCAAGTTGAGCGCTCCGGTCAAGTTGAGCGCCATATTCCAACACTTCCCCTCGAACGGAAGTCAGATAATGAAAAACCAAAAAAATAATCCTCGAGTGCCTCCTTAAAACTCGTAGCATGTAAAAAACCCGTAGGAAAAAACATCGCCATAGGAGAAAGAGTACGTCCACACAAAAAACACCTAATTGTGGGATCCCAGCGCCAAACGTTTGCGGTATACTTCCCCTGGAGCCCAGCGTACCATACCTAACCCAATCACATGTCTCCAGTGGATTTCCCAAGAAAGGCTCTTCGTCATGATATCTGCCGTCATTTCCGATGTTGGGAGGTAGGTTGTGCGAATAGCGTTGCGTTCGCAGGCATCTCGAACAAAATGGTATCGTACCCCAATATGCTTGGTTCACTGATGGAACTTCGGATTCTTTGCTAGTTGAATAGCACCTTGGTTGTCGACAAAGATTTCCGGAGGATAGGCATCCAGCCGAAGTGGATGGGTGAAAAATGAGCTGATCCAGATGGCCTCCTTCGTGGCATCCAATACACCAATATATTCAGCTTCCACTGTGGAGAATGTGATGAGTGGTTGTTTGTGTGCGCGCCAGGATATGACACCATTCCCAAGGGTAAAGACATAGCCGGAGGTTGACTTTCGGTCGTCTAAATCACCAGCGAAGTCAGAGTCTGAAAACCCTATAGGCCGACCGGGAGCCTGTTCAGTGTGTCGTTCGGTACCGTACTGAATTGCACGATTGGAAGTATTTCGTAGGTAGCGCAGTGTGTAAGTGACTGCAGCTAGATGTTCGGAGCTGGGTGCCGAGAGAAACTTGCTTAGCATTGAAACTGTGAAGGCAATATCTGGTGGTGTGCCTAGTATGAGCCAATTCAAACTGCCAACGATAGACTGGTACTACTTCTTTCTGTTTTCATCAAGAGGTTTTCTGGTATCATCAAGTCTTCGGAGTCGATTATTTGTTGGCTGGGGAGTCCAGTGGCCATTGCATTCGGATAATCCATAGGTTGCAAGAAGATTACGTATATATCCAGATTGGTGAAGATATAAAATCCGGTTCTCGCGGTCGCGCTCTATCTCGAGTCCAAGAAACTTGCGAACGGGACCCAGATCCATCATTTTGTACTTAGCATGGAGCAGAGTCTTGAGCTCAGATACTCGTTCAACAGATTCTGATAATAGCAGTATGTCGTCGACGTAGAGAAGAAGGATGAGTGGTATCAGACCGGCAGCCGAAATGTAAACGTTCGGGTCGTATTCGGATCGTAGTAAACCTAATGATCTCAGAAAGTTGTCAATATGCTCATACCAAAGTCTGGGAGCCTGCTTGAGTCCATAAAGGGATTTGTGCAGTTTGCAAACCCAGGGGCCGCCCACTGGCGCTTCAACACCATCAGGTATTGCCATATAAACATCTCCATCAACTTCTGGGTTTAGGAACGCGGTAACCACATCCATCTGGTCAATCTCCCAGTCATGGATGGCAGCTAGTGTGAGTAGCATTTGAAGGCTTGAAAGCTTTGCAACAGGTGCAAAAGTTTCGTCGAAGTTCAACCCCGCGGTTTGTTCGTAGCCTCGAATGACCAGCCTTGCTTTGTACCGAGTTCCGCCGCCAGAAAGTTGTTTGGTTTTGAAAACCCATCTTGAACTGATAGGTTTGACACCAGTCGGAACGTCTTCCGATCTGATGTAATCCCATGTGTAGTTCGAGTGCAGTGATTGCAACTCTTGCCGAACAGCTTCCACCCATTTCTGGCCAAGCGTTGGATGCTCAACAGCATTTCGATAGGACACCGGATCTGCAGAATCCGATTCCTCTTCCACCCAGATCTGGTGGGCGACAGCTCATGGCCTCTTCCGGAGATTGTAACTCGCAGTATCATAGCACCACCGCATATCGGCATCGACTTGCCGGCCAGCATCGTCCTGCCTGCTGGCATCACTGTCAACCTGCCTGCTAGCTTCGATGGCATTAACATCAGCCACATTGGCATCCTCTGGTGTACTCAGTGCAACAGGGTTGCCCTGCCGACTAGCATCGTCTTGCCTACTAGCATTGGCGGCTGGCTTCTCAAAATCAAACGGATCCAATCTCATGTTGGCTGGTTCGTGACCCTTGGCAAACTCGTCAAAGCGAACATTTGATGCTAGGATCACATGTTTCCGATCGGCATCCCATAGTCGCCAGAGAGTGGTACTGTCGTGTACGTAGCCAACCATGTAAACAACCTCTACACAAGCAGTGAACTTTCCACGTCGTTGGGAAGCTGGCAACAACCGGTATGCACTGCATCCAAAACGACGCAAGTGTGAAACCTCCGGTTTCCTTCCATATAGCTTCTGATAAGGCGTCATACCCTTATTTGCTGCCGTAGGACTTTGTGCATGTAGATAGTTTGCAGTATTGATCGCTTCTGCCCACAGAATTGAAGGTAGTTGACAATCAAGCATCATTGCTCGTGCCTTCATGTTGTGGGTCTGGATCATACGCTTGGAGATACCATTTTTGTGTGGAGTGTAAGGTGGAGCAGGTTCAAAAGAAATACCTGATTCTTTGAGAATTGATAGAAATTCGATATTATTGTATTCGCCACGACCATTGTCAGAGCGGAATCGTGTAATCCGGTGAGGTTGAAATTTAAGTTCCAACATCACCTTAAACTCCCGAAAAACGGTACAGATTTCCGCTGAAGTTTTTATACGGAGAAAATATACCCAGCTTAGTCTGCTGTAGTCGTCGATATAAAGAATATAATATTGGCAACCAGACGGTGATATCGGTAAGATGGGTCCGCACAGATCAGAGTGGATAAGTTCCAGAGACTTCTTTGCTTGAGTTGCTGGAGTTGTTTGTTGGAACTGCTACTTTGCCTTTGCCATAGCACAGATCGTGAATATCGATTCAGGACTCCTTTCTTTGAATACCTGACGTGGCAGTAACTGATGCAAATCTGCAAGGTTCATATGTGCAAATCGCTGGTGCCAAATGTTGAGATCATCTGGAATTTTGGAATCCGATATGGCACAATTTGCCTGGGCTTCAGCTAGCACAAAACCAAGTAAAGTACAAGTTTGAGATCCAGCCTGTCTTTTTCCAATGCACTGTTGTTCAAGTGAATCTGAGCTGACTATGCAGGTACTGAAGCGAAATAAAACTTCATATCCAGAGTTGTTGAGAGCATTGACAGATAATAATGATACCGTGCCAAAGTCAGGAATGTATAGCGGATTCACCGTGAGTAACAAGCCGCAGTTGAGTTGGAAATCGATAGATCCAGATCCCATTGCCAGGCAATTTGTTCTGTTTGCGACTTTGATGGGAATTGGCTTGGCTAGAAATTGAAAAACTCGAAAGGCTTGCCGATTACCAGTTAGGTGGTGCGAGGCTCCAGAATCAATAATCCAAGTGCCAGTACTGGCCTCAGAGAATGCTGCAAAGCCATGTATAACGGTATCAGAACTTGGATCTTCACTTTCCACATGGTTTCCGGATATAATTTTTGTGCCTGTTGTTTCTCTTCTGAAGTTTTCCGCTTTTTGCTTAAGAAAGCATTCTTTTTCCTTATGTCCTTGTTTTAGACAGTAGAAACATTTTCCTCCTGTTTTCAAGTTGTAAGGTTTGTTTCTGTGACTTCGTCCTTTTCCCTGTCCACGTCTAATTCCACGTCCTTGTCCAGACTATTGCTTGCCTCGGTTCGAATTGTGCTCGGCCCCCACAAGCGCCTGCCCTTCTGAAAAATTGACATCTGGGATTCCCTCCTGGTCTTTGCGAAGAGCATTTGAAGTCTCGTATTCGATAAGCTGAGTGGTGATAGAATCCAAAGTTTCATTTTCTGCTGGTCTAATTGTAATAATGTCGACCACACTCTTGAATTTCTTCGAAAGATTGGCAAGTAGATGGGAGACTAGACTTTCATCCGAGATTTCTTCCGGAGTACCAACCAGTTCTTGTTGAATAGTCGTCAAACGAGAGATGTAATCTTGAACGGAAGAATCTGATTTCATCGTAGTGAGTTGAAACTTTCGACGTATCGACAGTCGTCCAGACCGAGAAGTTGCTGTATTGAATTTTTGATCCAGAGCTTTCCATACATGAGCTGGATTTTGGTCAGGAAGCTTGTTAATGATTGCTCGGATGTTAGGTTCAACGGATGAGTAAATCATTCCAGTTGCGCGACCGAGCCGCTTTTGATAGCTTTCCAATTTTGCAAATGTTGCATTGCAATTGGGAGGATCTTCGCGACCGAGTGCTATGTTGAGTGCATTCTCACACTGAAGGAAGATCATCATATCTGCCTTCCACGTGTGGTAGTTGTGGGGATTAAGCATCCACATAGATCCGTGCTTGCAAGTGTATGTTGAACTCATGACGATGATGATTGAGAAAGATAATTTGGAAACAGACGTAGGGAAAGCGTGAAGTTTTGCCGAAACAAGGTAGAGGTATTCAGGTGCGAAAGATATTATGATCGTGATAGAGGATCCGGGCTCATAACCTGTCAAAAGTATATGAGAGAATTGAATGAATATTTTTTACTTGCTTTTTAATTATCCTCCTATGCTGCTGAGGGCAGTCTTTATATATCTATCTATGAGTGGATCAACCTGAACGTTCTACCTTCCGGTCATCCCAAGTTGACCGCTCCGGTCAAGTCGAGCGCCATATTCCAATATAGGCATTCGAGAAGCTCCGCCATATCCGTTTTACATGCCGCCAGTCCAGTTGAGTGCGAAGTTCCAGCACACGGATCTCCGAGTAGACAACAAAGAGTTTTGCCTGAAGGACTATACCCCCCCAACCAACAACCGTGCTGTACCAGGCAAGACCAATTCCAGATTCCTTCATCCGGACAAACTGTTTCACAGATTCTTTGATCTGAGCAAACAGCAGAAGGCAAATATGGAAGAAGCAAGGACGAATAGACAAGAAAGTTGGAGGTTTGAAGGAAGAGACAAGGTTGTTGAGGTTTTTTTCAGGATCAGCCTCAGGGACCTCAAGAGTAGCACCAAGGTTACACCAACGGAAGCAGCTTTAAAGATGGCTGAGGACTTTGAGGAGATTCCTGCCAACAAAAGCTATCTTGCGGTAGATTGTCACGGAGAGCCATTGGTTGTCCTGTATCAGGATGTGTACAAACGGGCTTGGGGAGAGGACATGGGTGCCTACATTGTCAAGCGGACCACTGAGAACATCGACAAATTGGCAAGATTTGTTCAACCTTCCCCTCCGAAGGACCAGCGAAGACATAGTCTCTTCTTTGACTGGATCAAAGAGTCTGCCGGGCAACCATGGGCGACAGGTGTTGCAGCTCGTTCGGGGCTGTACTACTTCGGTACTTGGAGGGAGACTGGCCAGGACACACTTGCGGTTCTCACCAGTGACTTGAAGTCTTGACCAATATATGCGTCATGTATGATCCAGGGATTACAAGACTGGTGTGGCAATATCACCCAAACAATAGATGCGTGTTTCACGGGCTTCGACATTCAGACACGAGATGAATACAGGGAAGCCTACAAGAGGATAGCCGATATTGGAACGAAACGAATCTCATAGACAATACCTAATGACTTATTCCATTTCTGAGCACTTCTGGTCAATCTTCTTACTGAGCCACATATGGACCATAAGGATTGGGCCAATGGCTGGGCATGGTTGACACCATTTGGGCAGTTCGAACAGGGGCTAATGTGCATTACATTGCTGAAACGTAAACTGAATTTTCAGCCTGGCAGTGTACTTGGCATTCATGGGGACAGGTTAGAACACTTCACGACCAAGTGGAGTGGTACGAACCGTTATAGTTGGGTCTTCGCATTTCATCAGACTATAAGAGAGAAGATGGGCTGAATTGGTAGCAACATTCAACCAGATGGTCCCCGTGCACCCCATTTCCATTCACATTTCAAAATTATTCCCTTCCTGTTGGTTTGATGTTTTCTCCCACAAAGCGTCCTTCATCACGGCTAGCATCATTCGAATCATTCGACACCCAGCATCCTTCTTCGCCGAGCGATCTCCTTCGACGAGTGGCCTCCTTTGACGAGCAACCTCCTTCGAAGAGCGGCCTTCTTCGCCGAGCATCCTTCTTCACACCCAGTGTCCTTCTTCACGCTGAATGTCCTTCTTTGCGGAGCGTTCCCCTTCGACGAGCGACCTCCTTCGACGAGTGGCCTTCTTCTACGAGTATTCTTCTTTACGCCGCGCGTACTTCTTCGTCGAGCATCCTTCTTCACACCCAGTGTCTTTCTTCACGCCGAATGTCCTTCTTTGCCGAGCTTCCTTCTTCGCCGAGCATCCTTCTTCACACCCAGCATCCTTCTTCATTCCGAATGTCCTTCTTCGCCGAGCATCCTTCTTCACACCCAGCGTCCTTCTTCACACCGAACATCCTTCTTTGCCGAGCTTCCTTCTTCGCCAAGCGTCCTTCTTCACGCCGTGCCTGATCTGCCGTGCGCCCTACATTTCGCCGAGCATCAGTCTCACTAGGCGATTTCTTCCTGCCGTGCATCCTACTGCACGTCGAGCCCGATACATCAAACATCCTTCTTGTTGCCAGGCATCATACATCCCGTCAGGCGTGTTTCCATCAGCACCGTGCGGGGGATGCTGACAGTCACGGTCAAGGGCTGCCGCATTTTGCTGGAGTGCGACACAATGGTGTTTTCTTTTGTTTATACATGTATATTTAATAGTCTTGAGTGGTCTATTTACCTATGCTATGCCGATAGACAGCTGTACATTGGTAGCAGGTATAGTGAGGGTTCTTTAGAGTGTCATTCAGCGGCAGTTGGGGTCAGAACTAATGTAATATCCAATAAAAGAGCCATGTTGCGTTTTTTGATAACTCATAATGGAAGTATCTTGTATCACATCCTGGTAATTCCGGGTGGTCATCTGGCATGGAATCGGGCGAAAACCTTGATCGGCGACGAATTATTATGACTAGAGAATTGACACTCATGGTCTAGACCCAGTGGAAGTCTTTGCATCAACGACAAAGAAAGCTGCAAAACAGATCACTGTGCAAGGCCTTTCAGCCAATAAAGAACCCTTGAATGGCCACAGTGAAAGGCGCTGCTGCGAACAAAGGAAAACCCGAAGCCAGCGGCTCACTCATCAGATTACTCGTCGGATGGCACATCAATTTTCTCACACTCGTCGATGGCTTTCATGGTGGCTCGCTTGTCTGATTACTCGTCAGATTGCGGGTCTGTTTTCATACACTCTTCGACGGCTTTCGTGGCGGCTCGTTTGTCAGATTACCCGTCAGATTACTCGTCGGATTGCACGGCTCTTTTCTTAGACTTGTCAACGGCTTTCGCTGCTGTTCGCTCATCGGATTAGTCGTCGGATTACTCGTCGGATTGTGGGTCACTCTTTTTTCACTCGTCGACAGCTTTTGCTGTGGCTCACGTGTCGGATTACTTGTCGGATTGCACGTCTCTCTTCTCACACTTGCCGACGCCTTTCCCGGCGGCTCCCTCGTCAGATTACTTGTCGGATTGCGCGTCTGTTTTCATACACTCATCGACGACTTGTGCGGTGACTTTTGTGGCAGCTTGCGCGTCGGATTACTGGTTGGATTGCGCGTCACTTTTTTCAAACTCGTTGATCGCTTTCGTGGCGGCTCGCTCGTCGGATTACTCCTCAGATTACGCTTCGGATTGCAGGTCACTCTTTTTGCTCTCCTGCCCTCAACCATCAGCAAATCGGAACGAAAGTGCATCGTACCCGACTCACTTTCGTTTCCTTTGTCGTTCCTTAGTTCGCTCTATATCTTGCGACAGGTCTACACGAGATTTTGCATGGACAAACGGACAATGTATACAATCGTCATGATCTAGTTAAGTTATATGAAATAAAAAACATGAAATTTTCGAAAGCCTTTGATGCCAACTCGAAACTTTATCCTACATGTACTGGCCAACCAAGGAAATTTCCGGGCGAGCGCGGAATCAGAACTTGAAACACTATCCTTTGTACGCTAGCCAACAGAGGAAATTTCCGCGCCCATGCAGAATCCAAACTCGAAACCCTAGGTATCCTTTGTTCACTAGCCAACACAAGAAATGTCCGCGCACACATGGAATCCAAACTCGAAACATTATCCTTCGTCCATCAATCACCAAGCAACTGGACCTGCTTAACGGGTACGCTAATGGAGAAAACTATTTCCGAGGGTGGCGTTATTCCTGCAAACAAGCGGTATGTAGATACTGTTAACGGATGAGTGGTCACATTTTCACTGGTTGACCCGTTGGGGGCCACCTTTATAGGCAGCATGCTCGGTTCGTTGTTTGTTGCTTGTCTTGTTTCCTGAATAAAAGCCTATGAGGTTTATATCCAGCAAACATGGAGCTGACGACCGAGCGTCTTCTCACGTACCTGCGGCCAATGAAGATATGGCCACTGCCTCTAGACCGAGCGCAGACGATTGTCGATCTGCAATCATTTGTCAACTCAGGTACTTTGTCGGATGACTTGGTGCAAGAGTTGTTTTCGGAGATTCCCGGAGACATTTTCTCGGTCACTGCGCAGCAACATTTGGTTGGTGGCATTGAGAATGTCACCGACTGGTATGCCTTTTTAATAAGGCTTTGCAAGCTTATTGAAGAATCAGAACTGCCTTCCCTGCAGGACCTGAAGAAGAGCAAACTGTTCGGAATGATTCAAAAGGATGCCCGGAGAAGGATGCGGAAGGCAGATTGGCTCTCGGCAATGACCAGACAGTTGACCAAGACTTTGGAAACCGGTTGGGAAAAAGATCTGGACCCGAGTATGTACACCCCAAAAGTGGCTTGAGCATTTGCTAATGACCTCAGCGGGAATTTGGGTGAAAAACCTACAGAAAGATGGATACAGTTTGCTGGTAGATACTCTCACACGGCAGAGAATTCCTCTAAAATCATTTGGTGCAGCCGCGATCACCGAAATGCATGCACGTGTTGGAAAGAGGTACAGTCCGGTTTTGTCAACTGTCAAGCCGCGAGATCTCCAGGCCGCAAGTGTCCGATTTGCAGATGAAGGGCAATAGTCAGTGACGTCTCAGACAGTTAACCCACCGGTTGCTGTATATACTGTTCAAAGCCCGTCAAGGCCTACAAGCATAATTGACCCTGCCTTGCTGGATGGTGCCTTTCCTGAAGTATTTGGAACCCAGAAGCGGCGTAGATTTTCAAGCCCCAGCACCACCACCTCCAGCAGACCATCATATCATTCAGAACCCTGCGAGTCCTCACCACCACCATCGAGTGAGAACAGCCACGCGAACTCCCCTACGCAACCGCCTGTGAGCGGTCCACCCTCACACATCCATGGCCTCACACAGAGGGAAAGGAAAGCTCTGCAGCGGATAGCCATGAAAACGTTTGGCACATCCGTCTTTACCACCCAGATTCACACCAACTACAGGCTGGACTCTGCTGTGGCCGGCTTGGACGGCGACCCATCAGTCTCTAGCTTGATCACACTGGAGATGTATACGTTCAAGTCTCAGCACTGGCTGCTGACCTATACAGTCCTGCAGCAGCTTCTTCGACAAGATTTAGGCTTGTGGGCACTTGCGGCCCTGGCGTTAGACGACTACAGGCTACTTGCCGTAGCTGTACCATCCACGCTGGATCTTATGCTGCAACTGGAAGGAGGAAGGGACTGCCATCCAAGTCTCTGCTTCTGGTCAACATCCGGCACACTATTTTTGACTCGGAACCAACATCCACTTCATTGCTCGCGGTGACGGTATTCACTGGGATGTAGTCCGCAAGGCACCGTCAGGGACGCATTTTGGACAGACTCCGCAGGGATTGCTGATGCGGAGGCCAACACGAGGTTTACAGCCAGTACCCGGGGTAACACAACTGAACCCGATATCCCAAACACTTGTCGGGAAAGTGGATTGGGAGGATGACGCTGTCAGCGGCTTCGTTTCCATGCTGTTCGAAGTGTCCACCGATGACGATACTCTTAGATATCAAGTGGGAATGCATGCGTGAAGTGCGGCAATACTGGCTTTTGAGGGCAGCTGGCTCAGCGTGCTAGCTGTTACCTACCAGAAGCCTAAGACTGGTGTTGCAGATCTCTTGAACGAGGTGCTCGCAACCGGCGAGACTTGCATTAATGACTATGAGGTCTCCAAGATCTGGAAGTTGGCGTGTCGATATGGGATTGGTGTTTAACTGGCTGGGCCTGTGACATAACTTGTGGAAGATCGCAAAGCCATAAGAGTCTGTACAATAATTGATTCATTTTTTTAATTCCCAGTAATGCTACGATGCTGCACTTAATGATGGCAGCAATATCTCCATACTATCTACTTCACACCCCTGATGAGATGGCAACTGCGTGGCGGTGCATGGCATGTGATAACCATGCTCGTTTCGATGTTCCACGACGATGCACTTCTCGTCGCCAGCAAATCGTTATGACTACGTATCTCCGACAGGTGAGGTAAAACAACGATTGACATATGGCATCCGCAATGATAACGGAATTCTGGACGACTCAACAGGAATGACAACATGTGCTGTGACGTACTTCCCATGGTTCTACGTATGGAAAAGGTTCTACACAATGAACATTGCGACAAGGTGCTTAAACCACCACTCCAGCTCTGCTCCTTCATCACACATTTCAACGTCCCACTCTCCCTCAACCCGAAGAAGTTCATGACTGGATTTGAAAATGGCTTGTCGTATCTGGATTACCCCACATTCTACTTACAGCGTAATAACCCACACTGTTACTTAAATACAGCAGACTATCTTCAGCACTACGCTTTATTCAGATCTTGGTATATACCATGCCAGAAAAGAAACCCGAAACTTGAAACTCGCAACACAGAAACCAGAAACCCAGAAACCCAGAAACCCAGAAACCCAGAAACCCAGAAACCCAGAAACCCAGAAACCCAGAAACCCAGAAACCCAGAAACCCAGAAACCCAGAAACCCAGAAACCCAGAAACCCAGAAACCCAAAAACCCAGAAACCCAAAAACCCAGAAACCAAAGAAACCAAAGAAATAGCGAAACCTTAGGAATAAAACCACCCAAATCAAAAGAAGATGTACATATTGGTCAGCAATCTCCGACACTTTCACCTGCTTTACGGAAGCAGCCGTCTCGTCGAAGCTCGCCGACCTCTTTAATCGGGAGTGCAGCTCCCTTGGTAGTATCCCATCATCTTCCCCTAATATCCACGCCTCAACCCATGCATCGCCAACCGTTAACTTGAAATCGGCTAGCCACCGGACATCCCGCTGGTCTCCTGACTTTGCGCAGGCAACAACCCAACTCTTACACCTTCATTGGAAGTATTCACGTCTCAGGCTGTCAGTTGCATAGCTGGCGAGCGTGGGACATTGTGCCGCCAGTTGACCCCGGAACATATTCAATTCCTGAGTTGTAGGCAGGATCCGATGGATCGAATCGTGTTCCCATGACACCGTGCCCAGCATTGCCTGTGAGATAGGTGATGAGAGCATGGCTCTTACAGCGAGGTTGTCAGTGAAGTCTGTCATCCGAAATTGGCTATCGTCCAGCACCACACACCCAAGGCAAGCGTTGGCTTGCTGTATCACCTGCAGTCCGATCCAATTCTTTTTTGTTCATATCTGGACTTCGTCCATTGTTAGACTGACGTCATCAGAGTAGAACACTGGTTCCACACAAAGGTCTGACCAAGGGTGTTGGATCCCATCGTGCAGCTAGACGGAAGCCTGAAGGATTACTTGCTGTTCGATATCCCAGCGTCCGTCCTTCATGGGGCTGTCGATGACTCCCGGCGACGGGATCGAGATGACTTCGGCGGTTCCGAATAGTACTGATGACACGATCCACACCGCGAGACTCTGACGTACAGCCTGTTGGAGAAGGCTATGCACCATGTTTGGTAGCGTATCTTTATACGTCGGCTCAACAGGCGACCGATCAATGTACATCTCGATCTCATCTACGAGAAGGTCAATGGTACACTGATCATGACCCCCGGGGAACACCTGAAAGGATAAGGTCTCCCCAGCTCTCAGCCGCTCCTCGTATCCCTCTCCAAGAATAAAATTGGCTAGTTGCGTGAGGGGGTACTGTGCCTCCGGACCTTCGTTGGCTGGGAGTACTGATGGCACAGCTGCAACGAGAGGTTGCTTGGTGGTCGCTATGGTATCCCCAATAGCTGGGCAGATGAATCGTGGCATTCTCCGTGGTGTTGCCGGCATCGCCAACTTCCTCTTTGCGGCTGCTTCGGAACGTACCTGGTCGGTATGTCCCGCTTACACGACTGGTGCCACAGAGGACGGGGCAGGTCTTGCTGTGGATAGAGCCGGGAGCTCGATCCTGGGTGCCAGGAATCCGACTCGCTTTGATGGGGTGGCTGGCAGCAACTCGAAAGCAGTCTAGATGCCAGCAGCCAGCTCAGAAGCAATCCTACGACGTAGCACCTTTATGCCAGAAAGACTGACATCTGTTCCCTCCACCAACTGGCCACGAAGGATACACCTCGCATTCTCCATCACAAGAATTCCACAGAAAGTGGTGTCCTTTTGATGTGCGCATGCTGGTTGCGTGAGGGTCCACTTGGCTGCCACTCCATTTTCGCCCCACTACAACTGGTCAAGGAATTTTGTGCACAGCTAGACGTTGGCAAGTCAGCTTCAGTGGAACGTATGACACTTACAGTACTAACCAAGAAGTCCTTCAGCCCCCTTCCACAGCCTAACGAGCAGTAGAGTCGGACCTCTTTCTGTTGCCTGTCTATCTGGACTAGTTGCCAATGGTTTGAGTTGGCTAGTCGTGGTACCAATATAGTAGTCATGCCGGTGGGAAGGCTAGCCTCGCGTTGGCCAAAGAACAGGAAACGGGATCCATGCTATTCCCAAAAGGCGCTGGACAACACTCCGACTACCATTCGTCCTGCCCTAGAATTGGCATGATTGCTCAACATCTCTAGATATGCGTCGATGGCAGTGGCTGGAATCCATAACTTTTTGCCAACCTTTCCGCTTCCGTCCACAATTTTGATTATGTCCTTCACAGGAGTAATAATCAGAGGGGGCACAAAAGAGATATTTCCAGTGTCATCAAGATTGGTATCGCATAGGACTGTCACCGCTGAGTCTTCCGTTTCTCTCGGCTCAACACTTGTAGCATCCATTTGCATCGTTTCATCCGCAAGTACCACGGTTGGTATGGCAGCAAATGTTGTCGGGTTGTCGGTTGCCTGGGTAGCGCCGCTTGTGATGGAGCTGGGGCTGCTGGGCATAAAGTCGATCGGTGACTCCGTAAGTTGCGACTAAGTGGACTTGGAAGGCGTGTTATATGGAGTCCAGCCAGATGCCGACGCATCGGTATCTTGCCTCCGTGGTCGTGGTGTTAGGGGTACTATGACAGCCAGAAGTTGCTGCCTAGCTTCTCCCGTACAGATATCCTTTGTAGTAGTATATGCATCAGCAATACACTTATACAACTAGTCGAGCGGACTTCATACCTTACTGTACTGCTGCTCGTCATGTATTTCGACCTGGCAGTCTTCATCATACACCTCATCTGCCGGCTGCTCCTCCTCATCCTCCGCTTCGACCTGCTGCTCCCCTCGCTTCTCGTCATCCTTGTCCACCTTCATCTCCTTGTCCTCTTCCTCCCGCTTCCCCTCTTCCTCCTCCGCCTCGTCATCATCCTTGGCCTCGGTCTGCTGCTCCCGGAGCTTCTCCTGGTCATCCTCGTCCACCTCCACCTCCTCGTTCTCTTCCTCCCCCTTCCTCTTCTCCTCCTCCTCCTCATCATCATCCTTGGCCTCGGTCTGCTGCTCCCGTATCTTCTTCTGGTCTTCCTCGTCCACCTCCACCTCCTCATTCTCTTCGTCCCCCTTCCCCTCCTCCTCCTCCTCCTCGTTGTTATCCTTGGCCTCGGTCTGCTGCTCCCGTAGCATCTCCTGGTCATCCACCTTCACCTCCACCTCCTCGTTCTCTTCCTCCCCCTTCCCCTCCTCCTCCTCCTCATCGTTATCATCCTTGGCCTCGGTCTGCTGCTCCCGTAGCTTCTCCTGGTCATCCATGTCCACCTCCACCTCCTCGTTCTCTTCCTCCCCCTTCCCCTCCTCCTCCTCCTCCTCGTCGTCGTCCTTGGCCTCGGTCTGCTTCTCCCGTACCTTCTCCTGGTCATCCTCCTCCACCTCCACCTCCTCGTTCTCTTCCTCCCCCTTCCCCTCCTCCTCCTTCTCCTCCTCCTGCTTGTCAGCCTTGGCCTCTTATTCGTGCGCATACATCTTCCGTAGGATAGCAATCGTGTTGCGCGATTTTCCTGACTGTGTTGGCCTCCCAGCAGGCGACGGGGACAGTGGGGAATCTGTTATCGACAGCTGAGGCACCTTGGCGAATTGGCTGGGAGGTGAGCCTGTGGGTGCGCTGGAGGAGAGCAGAGCAAAGGGAGCAATCAGGGTGACAACAGCGGTGCTGATGAGTTTTCCTTCCCCAATTAATTTAATACGGACCTCCCGCAAATACTCATCGTCATCCATTTGAGCGATGAGGATCTCAAGATCTTCGATAGTAATGTCCTTCATCAGCTGGCCTGGACGCTTTGCACGGGCCTCCTTCCTGAGTGCGGTTTTTGCCTCAATCCGTTCTTTCATCAGGCGGTGTAACAGCTCGAGGGCGAACTTTATTTCGGTTTTGAATGCAGGGTGCTTTGCAATCTTTTTCAGCTTGCACCAGCCATGTCTGGCCATTACGAATAAATCTCGCGCGAAATCTGGGAGAAATCAGCTGCGTATTGTAGTGGGATAGGGGAAACAAACATGGCTGTGTGTACTCCTTCCAATCATCACCCCAACTTTCTGCGATCAGTCTGTCCAGCCACAGCTTCTCACCCTTTGTGGTTAATCCCCTTACCGCGGGTCGACTGATCGCAATACGGTATTCCGGAGTTTTCAACTCTTCCATGACCAAAGGATGTGAATCTTTCGAGAATGAGTTGTGCACGGACACCGCCAACTCCTCATAACCCTCCTAGTATTCAACCATAGTCCTCTTTACCCATCAGAGGACGGAAACGCGTCGCGATGGATCGATTGCATCCCATATTGCCGTCCATTTGTCGTGGTCGGTTGATGCTACACTGGCCAGGAAGGAATTCAAACTGTCGGGGCCAATGGTTGGATTCTGCTCAATGTAAAGCTGCAAGCTCTATAGATAGAACACACATTAATGTTTGATCATGAAGACAAGTGCACCAGCCACTGACCATAGTAGTGACAGTCGTCTCCGTTGATTGCATTGCCATTGTCGGCGAAGTTGACTTGCTCTGTTGACTAGCAGAACGTCGTCCAGTATACATGATATCGTGTGTTTGCAGAGTTCAGTGGGCGAGGTTGAAGTCGAGTGGTTGTAAGGACGATGTTTTCAAGGTGACGTGAAGGAAGACGTCGAAGGAGTATGATAATGGAGAAGGCGCTCATCATCGTGAAGAATGATTTCTTGAAAATCCTTGCCAACAAAAGTGTGGAAGCCACGGTAGCAAACACCTACGAATCAGACTTAGTGTAAATTCCAGTCAAACCCCAGTAACTACTAACGTACTGTAGGGGTTACCCGGCTACTACCCATTAGTCGGACACTATCAGAAATGAGAAAAAACGACGATACTCAACAACCATAGATCGGAGAGACACAAAATTTTGCAGACCGCATGTTT
>Ga0307508_10001423_pt1 | contig 26934 bp, 27 predicted proteins | sample 9_EM_MG_FD_203089 | JGI IMG/M metagenome (GOLD analysis project Ga0307508, IMG submission 203089) | Populus trichocarpa ectomycorrhiza microbial communities from riparian zone in the Pacific Northwest, United States - 9_EM | ecosystem: Host-associated > Plants > Roots > Unclassified | place...
GCGCTTGCGCACTCCAGCGCGGTCCGCGTGGTGTCCACCGACAGCGTCAATGCCTCGACCCGATCGAGCAGCCGCGCCACTTCTCCCAGTGCCTCGACGATCAGCGCCTCGCGCGCACTGGAAGGGGAGTTCATGCGGTTATCGGCTCCAGCGCCAGCGCCGCGAAACAGGCATCCAGTTCGGGCACCACGCCGCAGGCCAGACGCCGGGTGGCCAGCGCCTGTGCGAGGGCCAGTTTCTCGGCCGCGTCCGGTGCCTGGACGATGAGTGCCTTGTAGTCGGTCCTGTCTCGGGACAGCGATGCCAGGTCCACCTCGGAGCGCATGCCCTTCACCCGTCCGTAGATCTCGTTGGATCCCAATCGGCAACGGGTGGAGGCCAGCGCCAGGGGATGCTGGTCCAGGAAGGCGAGCAGCGGTTTGAAGGCCTCGGCGATGGACACGTCCTCGTCCACCATGTTGAAGATCAGCTTCAGGCGCGAGGCGGGAATGCCTGTGCGCGAGAGGTCGATCAGGGTCGCGATCGTGTCCTGCTGCTGTTTGAACGGCGGTGTCGTCGGAATGACGAAGAAGTCGAAGTCCTCGTGGCTCCCCTGGTAGCGACGCATCAGCGCCATCAGGTCTTCCACGTTGCTGGCGCCGATGTCGACCACCACGTTGTCCACCGTCTGCATGTACTCCTGCAGTTCGCCGAACTGCCGACCGCGCAGCGACGGGCCTTCGTGGCCCTCGTCGGCGTTGATGCTTTCGACGGCGATCAATTCAGCGCGGGGAATGCGCGGCAGCAGCAGGTGGCGAGCGATCGTGGACTTGCCCACGTTCCCGGAAAAGTTGATGATGGCGATCTTCATGTGTCAGCTCCTGTTCTTGAAGAGGGGGTTGGTGATCTGGCTCTTGACGAAGGCCTCGGCGATCTCTCTCGGGCTGCCTTGTCTGCTCAGCAGCGAGTCGGGACGGGTGACGTGACTTTTGGATGGGACCGGCATCTCTGTCGGACGCGGCGTTTGAGACAGGGGCACGGCCGGCGTCGGTGGCCGAAGATTGCGGAGCTGTGGTCTGGGCGTGCGTGCCAGTTCGCGTTGCACCGTGCTCGTGCTGACGGTCACGCCGGCGTCCGCCAGGGCGCGCTGGATCGCGGCGTGGCTGTAGCCCTCGCGATGTAGCCGTGCGATCTCGTCACTGAATGCGCGAGCCCGACGGTTTGTCCGGCCTGCCGGGCTTTGGGGAATCAGTTTCACTTCGGTTTCACGTCAGTCGATTCGGTCTCGACCCGATGTTCGGGCTGCGAGAGCCGCGCAGGACCGCTGAATTTCGGCGGAATTTCAGCGGTCTGGTGGATTGATGTATCGACGAAGATGAAAGAGAAGTGATTGCAGGATAGGCGCGGTGGCGCCGTGTCGGACACGCAGTGTTGGAGGTGAACGCCATGAAGCAGACGACTCGCGGTCGCATCAGCGTCGACATCGGTCGGCTGCGCGTCGCCTTGTTTGAGCAGGCGAGGGCGCAAGGCGTCTCGCCGTCGCATTTGGTTCGGGACATCCTCGTGAGGACGATCGGAGTCCGTGCGGACGAGACGACCCCATGCGATGCGAAACAGCCCTCAGGCGGAATGCCGCGGGTACGGTTGTCGCTGCGCCTCAATTCGATTGCTGCGCACGCGCTGCAACGTTCCGCGCGTCGCGCCGGAAAGGGCGTCGGCGACCTGGTCGCTGACTTGCTCGAGGGCATGCCGACGCCGGTCAGCAGCGTGGAGCGGCAAGCGCAACTGCGCGCCCTGGTGGCGTCGAACTCCGAACTCGCGACACTCACACGCGATCTGAGGCACCTGACCGCTCTGCTGGGCCAAGGCAGTGTCGCGGCGGCGCAGCGCTACCGCGATCTGCTCGACGGCGTGGCTGACGCGGTTCGTGTTCACGTCGACCTGAGCTCTGCCGTCTTGGCCGAGCTGAGGCGCCCGAAGCAATCTGCGAAAACTCCAAGATCGAGGAGAGTGCCATGAGCGACCCGCAATCCATCGACGGGGTGCTCGTTCAGTGGGGCGAGCGCCTGTTCTACCCGCGGGTTCGCTTCCGGGACTCGAAGACGCCTCGTATATCGCTGCCCCGAGGTCAGAACCGGGCCGCCTACTTTCGCGCCCGCATCGAGGCGACCGTTGTTCGTCGTGCGCCGCAGGTCATGGTCAAGGTCACCGGTGGTGGCAGGGGAATGAGGGCCATTGCCGCGCACTTCCGGTACATCAGCAAGCGCGGCAACCTGGAGATGGAGGACGAGTTCGGGCGACCATCGACTGGCAAGGACGAGGTCCAGGCGGTCTTGGATGAATGGCGATCTGCTGGGACGGCCATAGATGACGAGGGATTCAGGCGCGAGGCGTTCAACATCATGTTGTCGATGCCGCGTGGAACAGACCCCAGCGCAGTCCTCGCTGCGGCCCGGGCGTTTGCGAAGGCGGAACTCTGTGATCACCGATATGTGATGGTCCTGCACGATCACCAGGCCAATCCGCACGTGCACCTGAGCGTTCGCGCGGAATCAAATCGAGGTTTGCGCCTGAGTCCGCGAAAGGCGGACCTGCATCGCTGGCGAGAGGTGTTCGCCGAGAAGCTCAGGGAGCTCGGAGTCGATGCGGAGGCGACGCGGCAGGCGAGTCGTGGGCATTCCCGACCCTATCCTCCGCTGTGGCGACTCAAGGCGGCGGAGCAGGGGCGAGCTTCGCTAGTGAAGTCAGCACGATCGAGTGAAGCGCGATCGAGCGCGACTGGACACGACGCGGTGCGAGCATGGTCCTTCGTTGCTGCTGCTCTGGAGCACTCGACAGCGCCAAAGGACCTGCAGTTGGCCCGGTCGATCCGAAGCTTCGTGTCAAGGCAGGAGCCGCAGCGAGAGGGTTCGGTATTGAGACGGGAGACGACGCTAAGGGCGCCAGAGGTCCGTCGCTGAGGTCCGTTCTCCTAGGCGAGTCTTGAGGATGCTTCAGGCGGAGAAGTCGGATAGCCGACTGGCTCGATTCGACTGCGACGCAACTCAGTGCCCATTTTGAGTGGCAACCAGCATACATGGCCTTGGATGCCTACCCACTGCCATTCGGCTCAATCCCGCGACCGATTGCCGGTGCTGGTCTGCTAGCACGGGTCCATCAAGTTGTCGAGCGGAGTGCGGCAGATTTCATTCGTGCACTACTGTGACTAGGGCCGTCCGATCCGTATCACGCACGGTACTACGAATGTCGTAGTAGTTTGATTCTACAAAAGCTACGAACCTCGTAGTCCAAATGAAGGTGAACGAACAAGTCGAAGAAGCGCGACAAGTCTGGAAGAAGCGGCTCAAGCAAGCGCGCCTTGCGAGCGGCCTGAGCCAGAAGGATCTGGGGGTCGCTGCCGGACTCGATGAATTCGTCGCTTCTACCCGAATCAATCGCTACGAGGTTGGCGTTCATCAGGCCGACTACCCAATGGCGGTTCGCCTGGCCAGTGTCCTGAAAGTTCCAGTGGCCTATCTGTACTGCGACAACAACGAGATGGCGAGCATGTTGCTCGCGTTTCATGGGGCGCCCAAGGCGGCGAGGCACGCAGCCTTGAAGGTGCTTTCTTCGTCGTCTGTCGGATAGCTATCCGAAGGCGCCTGACGTGCGTCCGCAGCCGGCGTGTGGGGCGAATTTCACGTCGAGTTCGGTCGACGAGTGGCCGAGCTGCGCTCCCTGATGGAAGGCTGCCATATTCGTCGAGCTAGATAACTTACTCGCAGCCGTCCTCGACGCACCACGCCCGTCGAGGCGTCAAGGCCGATGGGGAGGAGAAAAACTTGATTTCACTTGAAGATTTCACCGCTGCGGTTCACGACGTGCTCGGGCGCGAATTGAACGATCCGCAGCGTGCCTGCGTGAGCCACGGCACCGATTCGGCGCTCATGATCGTGGCCGGACCCGGGTCGGGCAAGACGACGGTGCTGGTCTTGCGAGCACTCCGACATGTGCTCGTTGATGGGATGCAGCCCGAGTCCGTGATGATCACGACGTTCACCCGAAAGGCGGCCGGTGAACTATCGAGCCGCCTCCTCGGCTGGGGAATCACGCTGGTCGATCACTTTGCCGAACGTGCCAGACTGGCTGCAGACACGCCGAAGTTGAACTGGCTCCAACGTCTGGACATCAACGCGATTCAGGCGGGCACGTTGGACAGTTTCTGCCAACGGTGGCTCGGCAAGACGCGGGTTGTTGGCTCGCCCACACCTGTGATGCTCGAAGAGTTCGCGGCCAACTTCGTGTTTCGGCGCAAGGTCTTCGCACCCGCTTACCGAAACGGTGGGCAGTCGACGATGGACCCCTACCTGGCGCAGTACAACTTTGAACGCCAGGCTCCTCGCAACCAGGCGGACGCCGGCAATCTTTCGATCGGCGTGAACAATCGGTTGATCCAGGATCTGGTCGACCCCGACGGCTACCGCGGCAGCGGTGCAGCGCCAGAGGCGCAAGCCGTCCTGTTGCAGCAATACCGCGAGTATCTGCAGCATCGGCAGATGTTCGACTTCTCGCTGTGCTCCGAGCGGATTCTCGAAGGCCTGCGCTCCGGACGGCTGTACGGTCAGTTGACGCCGCTGTCCGCCTTGCTCGTCGACGAATACCAGGACACGAACCCGATGCAGGAGGCAATCTACTTCGAGTTGGTCAGGCAGTCGGTATGCGCATTCGCCATCGTCGGCGACGACGACCAGGCGCTCTATCGATTCCGCGGCGCGACGGTTGAACTGTTTACAAGTTTCCAGGCCCGTTTCGCGCAGCAGTTGACCGGCGCCGAGAGCGAGATGGTCTACCTCTCGACCAACCACCGCTCGACGCCCGAGATCGTTCAGTTCTTCAACACCTTCGCGACGCACGATCCCGCGTTCGTCGCCGCGCGGGTGGCGGGCAAGCCGCCGATTCGTGAGTACAACCCTGGCCGGGACATCCCGATCCTCGGGTTGTTCAGGGACTCGCTGGACGATTTGTCCGCCGACCTGTCCCAGTTTCTTCTCGACGTGTTCCAGGGTGAGGGTCGACGGATTCCCGGCACTGGTGCTGTGTTGCGGAGCCAGGCGCAAGACGGCGCGCTCGGCGACGCGTTGCTGCTCTCTTCGAGCGTGCGAGAGTACAAGGACAGCAACGATGGACCCGTCGAGCGCCTTCCCGTCCAGGTTCGCCAACACCTGGAGGCGGCCGGCCTTGGAGTGTTCAACCCGCGTGGCCAGGATCTGCGCGACATCCTGAACGTGCAGAGGCTGTTGGGACTCGTCCTGCTGTGCCTTGATCCGACCGATCGGCTGGAGACGACGCTCTATCTGAACCGCGACACCCAGCGCTATGTACCGCTTTGGCGCCGCGCGGCCGAAGCCTTCATCGCGACGAACCCGGCGCCGGCCAATGCGCGTTCGTCGCTGCGGCACTATGTGCAAGGCTGGCGGGAGAGAAGGACCTCCAGCGGGGAAGGCTGGCCCAACGAGATCCCGCTGCTGGACCTGCTCTACAAGCTGATCGTGTGGATTCCGGAATTCCAGCGCGACCCGGAGCACCTGGTCTACCTTGAGGCGATCATGCGCTGTGTGGTCCAGGGCGCGCACTACTCCGGCTACGGGTTCGCGATCCTAAACACGGCGCCGCACGACAGCCAGAGCCGGACGTCGGTCTTCTACGACCTGCTCTCGCCGATAGCGCAGACGGAAGTTGAGGTCGACGAGGATCTGATGTTTGCCGTGCCGCGCAACCGGTTGGGCATCATGACGATCCATCAATCGAAGGGGCTGGAATACCCCCTCGTCATCGTCGACGTGGGGTCGGAGTTCAAGTCCAATCATGCCAAGCAGGCGTTCAAGCGCTTTCCGCGCGATTCGTCGTCGACGGTCTTGATGGAGTCCGGCATGGCGCCCTTCACCGCCGTCGGAAACTTACGCGTTGCGCGCACGGACATCGACCGAACGTTCGACGACCTGATGCGGTTGTACTACGTGGCCTTCAGCCGCGCTCAGGTCGCCTTGGTGTTGGTCGGCTTGACGAAGAACATCGAGTACGCAACCACCGTACAGAACATTGCGACCTTCTGGCGTCGGGACGGGGGCTGGTCCTGGCGCAACGACAACCCCGCGCTAAAGCGGGGTGCGCCGACCAGGCCGGAAATGATGCCGCTCGAACTGATCTAGGATTGCACACATGGCCCTCGTTGCACGACACGAACCTACGACGATTCCGAACTACAGCCTGACCGGTGATCTGCTGGCCTATCTGCGCTGCGGCCTGCAGTACCGGTACCAGAACGGCAGTGCACTACCACCCGCAAGGCCGGTGCAGTTGTGGTTCGGCGAGTTCATTCACGGCGTCCTTGAGATGGCTTACACGCTCTGGAAGGAGCGCAGCATCCCGCTGCCGTGGCCGAGCAGCCTGATCGAATGGGACGAGCGCATCGATGGCAAGGGCCTGCCTGATCACGACATCGGGGAGATCGGGCGCCGGGTCGAAGCGGTATTGGCCGTGCAGGGCAAGATCCCACGCAACCGAGACGCACGCATGACTGCGTACGCGCGAGCGGCCGAAGCTATCAACATCGTCGGCCCGCACCTGTTCCCGCTGGTTGTCTTTGCCGAGGAACCGCTGGCAGGTTCTCGTCCGATGCCGGCTGGCACGACAGGGCTTCGCGCCGAGCGCTATGGCGTCACGGGCGTGGCCGACGTCCTGACGCACGTCAGCCTCGCCAGCGTGCCTGCGACGAATCTGATCCGCGCGGCCGTCGAGGAGGTGCTCAACGCGCAAGGTGTTGCGGTACCCGGCGAGTACGAGGTGATCGTCGACTACAAGGGGGCGGCGCGGCCCGAGGTCGGGACCGGACAGGAGTCGTATTGGCAGCAGCACGACTGGCAGATTCAGATGTATGGCTGGTTGCGTGGAAGGCGCCCGGACGCGAAGCCGGTGATCGCCGGCGTAGTGCTTTACGTCAACGAACTGCTGCCAAGCACGACCGACGTGATCGAGATCCGCCGCCAGGTGCAACGCGGCGTCACGGACGTGTCCCCGGTGCGAGGGTCGCCCGACTACTACGCTCTCACAACCGCGCGTCCGGGGACGGTCGCGGGCCGCGAACTGTCTGAAGCGTTCCGACTTCGGCGCGCGATGCGCGTCATCGCTGTCACCGAGGACAGCAAGCGCGTCGCCGAGGCGGCATTTGACGGCGTGGTCGTGGACATCGAACACCGCCTGCAGAACGAGATCGGTGGCGGTGACATTCTTCAGGCTTGGGTGCCGTCGTGCAGCGATCCTGACACTTGCGTCGCCTGCGACTCCAGGTACTACTGTCCCAAGCCGGCAGGCAAGGACCACACCCATCGAATCGAGCCGCCGCCGGTTCCCTGAATCCGCGCCCCCCGCGCTGTAAATTGGGGACTAAAGGCGAAACCGGATTTTTCTGGTGAGTCGGCGGTATTAACTGCATCGTCTGAGATACTGCGGTCTTGCAGTTTCCCGACCATGCTCATCGTCACGTCTTGCAGTTCCACGAAAAGGGTCAATGTGCCTGCGGCGCTACGCGCTGCGCGGTACCGATCGAACACGCCCGACGCTTTTGCGCGCACCTGGGTTCGCAACGTCCGCGCGGCTTCGGACCTGTACGCGGCGCGTGATGTCTACGGCGGGCCTGCGGTCGCAAGTGCCGCGAGGGCGGCCGCGGCGCTTGCGTGTGATCTGTGCTTCGTGTCCGCGGGAATGTCGCTCATACGCGGCGAAGCGGCGATCCCCGGTTACGACCTGACGGTTTCGCGCGGTTCGGCCTCCGCCCCGACGCCGTTGCGCGCAGGTTCGGCAACGCCGGGGGACTGGTGGCTGGCGTTGAACAAGGCTTATGGAGTGACCAACCCGTTCGCGGCCCTTATGCGCAAACACGATGGCTTGATATTGCTGGCGTTACCAAGCACGTATGTGCGCATGGTCGAACCGGACCTGCTGGGGCTCACGGCTGCGAACCGAAAGCGTCTTCGGCTCGTGACGACGGGCCGCATCGAGTTGGCCACGGACCTTCGTTCGCAGGTGATCGGGTACGACGCCCGACTGGATAGTCTTGAAGGCGCGCCGCGGGGGACGCAGTCGAGCGCGGTCCAGCGCGCACTGCTGCACTTCTCCTCGATGCTAAAGAGTCGACCGAACGCCACCAACATCGACGTCCATCGGCGCTGGGTGGCCGACGCGCTCGCTCGGGCCACTCCGAGGGGCCGTCCATCCCGTTTGGCACAGACAGATACCGAGATCGCGAGGTGGATACGACAGCAAGATCCGCGAGGCGAACGAGCCCCGTCGTCGTTGTTGCGAATGCTGCGCGCCGCGGGGAGCGCGTGCGAGCAAGGGCGCTTTCGACGCATTGCGGACCTTACCCGGGCTCGTGCACGATGAACGCTGTCGCCAAGAAGAAGGTTGTAGCCAAGGCGAAGACTTCGCGGTCTTCCGCGCTGGTGATGAACGCCTTGCTCTTCAAGCAAGGAGATGCGAAGGTCTTCAGCTTCGCCATGCCGGGTGCCCAACTGACGCAGATCGCCGATCTGAGCCGAATCAAACGGGACGAGAAGAAGCACCAACTGCAGGGATTCCAGCGCGCGGAGATCCAGAAGCACGTGCGCGAGATCACCGAGTACCTCGACCGAGGACCGGCGTTGTTCCCGAACGCTGTCATCCTGGCGCTCTCGCCTGAAGTGACCTTCACGCGCAAGCGCGGGACCAAGACGGCAAACCTCAACGTGGGCGGCGTCGAGGCCGGGACGCTTTCGATTCCTGTGCGACCAGAGGGCGAAAAAGTGGCTTGGGTCGTCGATGGCCAGCAGCGTTCTCTGGCCCTGGGGCGTTCGAAGAATGGATCGATCCTCGTGCCCGTCGTGGCGTTCGAATCCAGTTCGATCGAGACCCATCGCCAGCAGTTCATCCTGGTCAATCGTGCCAAGGGCCTCTCGCAGCGGTTGATCAACGAACTGCTGCCGGAGACCGACGACGCGCTGCTGCCGCGCGACCTCATTGCTAGCCGTGTTCCGAGCGAACTGTGCAACCTACTCAACGTCACGAGCAAGTCGCCGTTCTTTCACCGGATCGCGCGGATCTCCGAGAAGGCTGACAAGAACGCGATCATCGACTCTGCCGTCACACGGATGATCCGTGATCGGGTGAACGGCACGAGTGGCGCGCTCTTGCACCTCAAGGGCAATGGCAGAGACTCTGCCAACGTGCGCGAGATGTACCGCCTCCTGGCAGCGTACTGGTCCGCCGTTGCAGCGACGTTCCCCGAGGCCTGGGCTTTGCCGCCGGACAAGAGTCGCCTGACATCGGCAGCTGGAATCTCGGTGATGGGCGTGATGATGGATCGGATCTGTGCGCGGATCGGCTACCGCCATGGCGACATCGATCAACTCTTCCGCAAGGAACTCAGCAGCATCGCGCGCGAGTGCGCGTGGACCTCCGGCCGGTGGCCCGAGATCGGCATGGAGTGGAACGCGCTGGAGATGACGGCCAAGAGCATGGCGCGTGTCGTCCAGCATCTGGGTGCGGCCTATGTTCGGGCGGGCGCTGCATGAAGTTCATCTATGCAGACGCGATCGACCAGATCGATCCGGGCTACGACTTCGAACGCGACCGCTTTACGCCCGGTCGCAAGCCGTACTGGTCTGACCTGTACTCCCACGAATTCTTCGAGCGTCCGCCGTACGACGGCGTGCTGGTATCGCGAGGCATCGTCGGCGACCACCGTGTCAAGGGCAAGTACAGCGATGCGCATGCGATGCGCTTTCGCCGAGTCGGCGCTCGCGCCTTCCTTCGCATGGACACGCCCGCGCTGAAGAACATGCCGATCTACGGCGACTGCGGGGCCTTCACGTACGTCGAGGAAAAGGTCCCTCCGTACTCCGCCGAGGAGATGACCGCCTTCTATGCAGACGGCGGCTTCACGCATGGTTGTTCGGTCGATCACATCATCTTCGCGTTCCGGCCGCAGGTCGTCGGCCTAGAGGGTGCGGAAGGCGATGAGCGCGAACGTTTCGACATCACGCTTGCGAACGCCGAAGCGTTCCTCAAGGCGACCCGCTCGATTCCCGGTTTCACGCCAATGGGCGCGGTGCAGGGCTGGTCTCCCGAGAGCATGGCGATGGCGGCGCAGTCGCTGGAGAAGATGGGCTACCGGTACCTCGCGATCGGGGGCATGGTTCCGCTCGCGTCGCCCGAAGTCCACCTGGCCTTGAAGGCAATCCGCCAGCGTTTGAAGCCGCCCACCCGTCTGCACATACTCGGCTTTGCCAAAGCCGAGCAGATCAGCGAGTTCACGGACTACGGCATCGACAGCTTCGACTCGACGTCGCCGCTGTACCGGGCTTTCAAGGATGCCAAGGCGAACTACTACGTTCCCGGCTCTGGCAAGGGGCTCGACTACTACACCGCTATCCGGATTCCGCAGTCCACCGAAGACCGGACCTTGACGAACGCCGTGCTGGAGGGGCGGTTGCGCCAGGAGGTCGCGACCGCGGCAGAGGTGCGGGCGCTAAAGGCACTGCGCGCGTTCGATGCGGGGACTCAATCGCTTGAGCATGCTGTCGAGCAAGTCATGGGATACCAGCGTCTTTATCAGGCGTGCAAGTGCAAGACCGAGGCGACGCTAGTCAAGGCGCTGCGCGAGACAGAAGCGAGCGTGCGCCGCACCTTGGGCGACGCGCCATGGAAGGCCTGCTCGTGTCGCGTGTGCCGCGAGGCGAGCATCGACGTGGTTATCTTCCGATCCAGCAATCGCAACAAGCGTCGAGGATTCCACAACCTGCACGTGTACTCCGAGCATGTGCGCAGGCTCCTCGACAAGTCCCCGAAGAAGAGAACAAGAGATGTCGAAAAAGACCTTCAAGTTTGAAGCGCTGCTTGCCGAGCAAGGAACGAACCGCAGCGTGGTCATGGTGCGCGCGTCAGCAGCCGAGATCGCGCGCATTGCCACCATCGAGCGTCTGGGTCGTGACGCCGATGGTCACGCGGTCGGATTCCAACGGCCGCAGGTGGCGGGCCACATCGCGGAGATCCGCGACTATCTGGAAGAAGCGGATGCGGTCATGCCGAACTGCGTCGTGCTGGCGTTTGTCGGTGACGCGCGGATCGTCAACAAGCGGGGGGGCGGAACTGTGCTGGAGGTCGATGTCGGCGATCACCCACCCGGCTTCGTCGTCGACGGGCAGCAAAGGCTGACGGCGCTGGGCCAGACAGGTCGCGAGGACTTCCAGGTCTTCGCCTCGTGCCTCATCTGCCGCGACATGAAAGAACTGCAGCGCCAGTTCATCCTCGTCAACAACACGCGCCCGCTGGCCAAGTCGCTGATCTACGAACTCCTCCCCGGAATGGATCACCTGCCGGAGCGTCTGTCGCCGCGGCAACTCGCCGCGGAGTTGACCGAGCGATTGAACTTCGACCCTGCCAGTTCGCTGCGCAAGGCCGTGAAGATGCAAACCAATCCGACCGGCGTGATCAAGGACACTGCGCTCCAGAAGGCAATCATGAACTCCGAGGCGGCGGGCGCCGTTCAGATCGTGATGTCGGGCAAGAAGGACGTTGCGCCGGCTTTCGAGTTGATGAACAACTTCTTCGCGGCCGTGCAGCAGGTTTTTCCGAGCGAATGGCATGGGCACAAGCCCACGACATCGCGCCTGGTGCATGGTGCAGGCATCACGGCGCTGGGTTACGTCATGGACGAGATCTACGCGCGTCGTCACGCGACTTCACAGGCGGCATTTGTTGAGGGCCTTGCGCCTCTCGTCGGCAAGACAGCCTGGACCGAAGGGCAATGGACGTTTGCAGACGGCGAAGTGGTTCGCTGGAACCGGATCGAGAACGTCCCTCGCCAGATTCAACAATTGGCCGAGCATCTCGTCGGGTTGGTGCGGGCGCCGCATCGACCGCCTCGGTCCGGCAAGAGGAGAGCTGCATGAACCAGACGACGCTGCCAACAGCCTCCGCGACGAGGCGTGCACTGGTGCTGTTCTCGGGCGGCCAGGACTCCACGGTGTGCCTCGCGTGGGCCCTGCAGCGCTATGCCCATGTGGAGACGGTCGGCTTCGACTATGGGCAACGCCACGCGATCGAGTTGACTCAGCGCCTTGTGGTGCTTGATGAGATCCGGCGCGAGTTCCCTCAGTGGAGCGCTCGACTGGGCGACGACCATCTTCTGGATCTCGGCATCCTCGGACAAATCAGCAGCACAGCACTCACCGACAACAGGCAGATCGAACTGCAGGCCGACGGCCTGCCGAACACATTCGTGCCTGGCCGCAACCTACTCTTTTTGACCCTGGCCTCGTGCTTGAGCTATCGGCGAGACATCGATGTCCTCGTGGGTGGAATGTGCGAGACCGACTTCTCGGGGTATCCCGACTGTCGGGACGACACGATCAAGTCGCAGCAGATCACGCTGTCGCTCGGGCTCGGTCAGCGCGTGACGATCGAAACGCCGCTCATGTGGCTGGACAAGGCGGCCACATGGCGCCTCGCGGAGGAACTGGGCGGCGCTCGATTCGTTGACCTCGTCGTCAAGCACACGCACACATGCTACTTGGGCGAGCGGGGCGCCCTGCATGGTTGGGGGCATGGGTGCAATGCCTGCCCGGCCTGCGAACTTCGGCGCCGGGGGTGGGAGCGTTGGGCAAAGGAGGCGCTAGCCGCATGACCTACTCAGTCAAGGAGATCTTCTACACGCTACAAGGCGAGGGCGCGAACAGCGGACGGCCCGCCGTCTTCTGCCGGTTCGCTGGCTGCAACCTTTGGACTGGCCGCGAAGAGGATCGAGCTACCGCGACCTGCAAGTTCTGCGACACAGACTTTGTCGGGACGGACGGGACCGGCGGCGGAAAGTTCGCAGCCCCGACGGATCTCGCGGCGCGTGTCGATTCCATGTGGCCCAGCGGAAACCGACTGGGCCGCCGTTTGGTTGTGCTCACCGGTGGCGAACCGTTGCTGCAGGTTGATCGGGCGCTGATCAACGCACTTCACGCCAGCGGTTTCGAGATCGCGATCGAGACGAACGGGACGATCGACGCGCCTGACGGTATCGACTGGATCTGCGTCAGTCCGAAGGCCGGTGCCGAGTGGCGTCAGCGCTCAGGCAACGAACTCAAGGTGATCTGGCCACAACCAGGGATAGACCTCGATGAGTTGGAGGAGGCCAGGTTCGAGCATCGGTTCTTGCAGCCGATGGACGGAAGCGAGCGCCAGGCCAACACGCAGTTGTGCATCGACCAGTGTCTCGCCCGCCCCGGGTGGAAGCTGAGCCTGCAAACCCACAAGATCATAGGCATCCGATGATCTACGAAATCTCTCAACGGTTCTTTTTCGAGGCGGCGCACACCCTCGACCGGAAGATCGACACTGCCAGCAGCAAACGCATCCACGGGCACACGTACCAGGCAGAGGTCACGGTGCAAGGTCCGAAAAATCCAGAGACAGGCATGGTTGTGGACCTCGGGGTGCTTCGTCAAGAAATCGAAGCGGTGCGCGGGATACTCGATCACGCGTTCTTGGACGAGGTGCCGGCGCTAGGCGCGCCGACGCTGGAAAACCTCTGCGCTTTCATAGCGGAGCGTCTTCGAGGGACAGTCCTGCCCATCGCAAGCGTACGTGTTTGGCGCGAGGCCAGCGGCGACGCATGCCGACTGACGCTTGCTCATGCCTCATGAAACCCAAGACAGCCGGCGAACGCCTGTTCCTTCTGCTTCGAGATGGGGTCTTCGACTCGCTCGGAAACAAGCAAGCGAACTGGGCGAACTTCAGCGAACTGATCGGCCGGGCAGGAGGGGATGGAGACTTCGCGGACTACGTTCGCGGGGCGATGTCGGCGTTCGCGATGAGGCGCCTGCTCAGATTCTGGGCAAGTGAAATCGGGATGACACCCGACGAGGCCAATCACGTGCGCAGGGTATCCAGGTTCATCAATGAAGGCCTGTTCCCGAGCCTTGATGCGCAGTTGACTGCTCAGGTGGCGAGAACTGTCATGGCAGCGCATCTCGCATCCTCGAACGCGATCCCCACCGGTGTCCGGAAACTTGTTGTGCGAGATCAAAAGCGACTGCACTGTTATCTGTGCAGACAGTCTTTGGACCCCACCGCAGCGGAGGGCTCCAAGGAATTTCTGACGCTTGAGCACTTGTGGCCAACCTCGATTGGTGGTGACAGCATCGAGGCGAACTTGCTTCCAGCGTGCCTCGCGTGCCAGAAGATCACCAAAGACACGATCTCCTGGGAGTGGGTCAACGTTCACAACTACGTTCTTCCCCCGCAGCCGTCGGCGATGGCACTTGAAAAGGGCATCGGACCCAGGGTGCGTTACGCGCGGCACTATCTGGAGGTTCTTCGACTCTGCGATGCCCAAGGGCTGACGTTGAAGGAGTCTTTCCTCAAGGTGGGGCCGATGAATGCGGAGTTGCGCCATCGCACAACCCGCCTCCCGGTGACGTTCTTTGATCTCGAAACCGCATAGGAATCTCATGGCTACCAAGAAAATCGCGAAGCCCAGCCCTGGCGCAGGCAGAACGTTCAAGGCATTCCGATTTAATCAGAGGGACGGAAAATCGCCTGACCTGGTGATGTTTCACGCCCCCGTGGGCAAGATCAAACAGTTCGCGGACGTTGCCGAGTTGGCATCGAACAGTCGCGGTCCGCAGCGCGAGCAGAAAGAGGCCCGTGTACAGGCGATCGCGAAGTTTCTTGCTGCCAATGACAAGAACACGATTCCAACGGCCCTGGTGTTGGCGTTTGCGGATGGCAAGGCGTCATTCAAGGACTCGCCGTCCGGCGGCGCAGGGACGCTTTCGATCCTCGCTGACGGAACAGACGCGGCGACCATTGTCGATGGTCAGCATCGGCTTTTCGGAATCGCAACGTACGACGACTCCATCGAGGTCCCGGTGATAGCGTTGCTGAAGGCTGACAAGGTCGAGCGCTTCTTCCAGTTTCTCGTCATCAACAACAAGGCGAGCAAAGTCCCAGCCACTCACACGAAGGCTTTGCTTGCCAACATGAAGGCCACAGCGCTCGCAGAGCGGCTGCGCGGCGCCAAGATGGCATTCGATGTGGATGGCATCAAAGACGTTGACTTGGTCAACTCGGACCCGGATAGCCCCTTCTTCAAGACAATCGATTGGACAGCGACCCCGAAAGCCAATCGGATGATTCAGGCCACCGCCATCGAATCATCGCTCGACTATCTCGGTGGCCTGGGCTTGGCGGAGCTTGACGACAGGGATGTTCGCCGCAGTGTCTTCCTTGTCATCTGGAAGACCATCAAAGCCGTTTGGAAGCCGCTTTGGAAGAAGGACTCGCGACTCGTCTCCAAGGTCGGGATCTTCTGCCTCACGCGCCTGATCGTTGATCGCATCGCAAACTGGGCGGACAGCGACGAGTTGGACATTCAGATCACGGATCTCGAGCAGATCGAGAAGCAGACGCGGAGCATCATCGGCTACATCGATTCACGCCTGTGGACGACGCCGTGGGCCGAGAAATCGGCGGGCGGCTTCGATACTGCGCAAGGGCGCGAACGCGTTCTCGCGGCGATCACGCAGGTCTATCGCAATGGCCGTCGCGACATCGCGTGGTACACCGACATAGACATCGTCGACAAGACGGCGGCGTCGAAGTAGCGATCGCGCGTATTCTTGGCTGCAGGTCAGCGGTGCAATCGGGGGGACTCTATGTTCGGCTTTATCAAGAAACTCGGGAAAGCCTTTGTCGACATCGTCAGGGCAATCTTCGGATCCTTCTTTGGCGTAGACGTGGCGTACCACCCGAGGCGCGAGAAAAGTGGCGCCCAGATCGAGACCGATGAGATGATCGCCAGCATTCTGAGAGGGCTCGATCAGTTTTCCTTCGAGTCGAACGATTCGGCAAAGACGGTCGATCCCAAGATGCTGATGGATCGCGCGAAGGATTCGATGGAAGAGGCGAAGAAGCAGACCGAGTACCAGGACGGAAAGGCTGGTCGACTGCTGACGATCGTCGCCTTCTTAACAGCAGCAGTCGGGACAGTGTTCGGCAAGTTCGTTGACACCTATCCTTTGCACAACTCGCCATCGGCAGGTGTCACGTCGCAGTGGGTTATAGCGAGCTATCTTCTCTTCGGAATCTATCTGCTTCTCGTCGCGAGCGGTGCACTGGTGACATTCCACGCAATGTCCACCCGATTCGTCTGGCCCAGAGGCAGCAACCTTGCTGACGAGGACCACGTCCGATCGTTGCTCTTCTATCAGCAGGTCATTCGAACGAAGCCGGAGGCTTGGGGTAAGGCATTCACGGAAGACAAGAGCGCATTGCTACGCACCTACTACAAGAACTATGTCACCGAGGCGTACTTGATTTCGGCCAAAGTGGCCGACAAGCTTCGCTACCTTGACCCTGGCCAGAAACTCTTGCTCTGGGGCATACGCGTCCTGTTGGCTCTGTTCGTGGTGGTGATGTTCACCTTTGCCCTGGTAACGCCACCAACGACGGCGGGTGGCGATCGGAATTCGTCTGTAGGCACAACTCCTTCCTCATCAAGTCAAGCGGCGTCGGAAGCGCAAGGCCCCGCCGCAGCGTCTGGCGCCAAGAAGGATAAGGCGCCTTACTCTTCTCCGAAGAAGCCCGGTAAGCCCGCGTCGGGCGGGTAGTGGCTCATCCCTTGAGCCACCCATGGTGTATTGTTCTATGAACGCCAACACCGAGGCTGGAGCATGTCGCACCAACAGACAGTAGTCCTCGTCGACGCAGACAACACTCTCTGGGACACCGATGCCGTGTTCCAGGAGGCGCAGCTATTGCTGCTGACACGCGTTGAGGAAGAGGCCGGAGCCGCTTGCCGTGCAGTTGACCGACTCGAGTTCGTCAGGTCATATGATCAAGCTTTGGCTCTGAGACACCATCTTCATCTCCGCTATCCACCGCAACTGTTGGCGCGTAGCGTGGAGGCTGGACTGTCGGGTGTAGACCCGGAAGCGGCCGCGCGTGAAGCCATTTCTGGGCGACTGCCCGCGGCCGGTCTGCTGGACCAAGCCGGAGTTGACGCAATCGTCACTGACTACGCACAGGCTCTGTCGCGTACCCCACTGTTGCTGCCAACTGTGGCCGAAGGTGTAAGTGTCGCCAGGCGCGCAGGATTGCGCCTCTACGTAATGACGGAAGGCCGTGTCGAAATGCAGAAGCGAATTCTCGAGCTTCACGGCCTGCTTGCTTCATTCGACGGCGTCTGGGAATTGACTAAGGAGCTGAGCCAGTTTGGCCGCGTCGTAAGCAGATTTGTGGGATGTCGAATTGTCGTGATCGGTGATCAACCCGATCGCGACATCTTGCCGGCGAAGGCCGCCGGCTGTTCGACGGTCCTCATTCCCAGCCGCTTCAAGCCCTCATGGCAAACACATAAAGACCAAGAACAGGCTGACCACCTGGCACTCGACTTCCTCGACGCGGCCAGATGGTGTGTCAAGGCTGACGCAGAGAGCGCACTGGACTTCGGCTAGGCGCCTAGAGGATTGGCCGCTCTTCTCGCCAACTCTTCACGCAAGGTTGCCCCAGAAGTTCTGGCGAGTACTCGGCTCTGTCCAACTATCGTCATGTATGTCCAACGCTGCCAGCGTAGCATCATGCCTGCATCACGTTAGGTGTCTCTATGGGAACCATCTGGATGCCACCCAATCAATTCGCTGCATTCTTTGGCGAAAGGATTGGGGTGAAGTCGGGCCTTGCGCTGAGTCGCGAAGAGATCGTTGATCACCTAGGCGCATCCGACCCTGTGGCTCGGGCCATCATTTCTTTTTCGGACGCCCCGATGCGTCTGCGTGCCAACGAGATTACGGACGCTTTCCAGCTCCTGCTTCACAAGCTTGGCTGCCTCGAACAGCGCTTTGTCGGTCACGGGCCTACGCTCCTAGACCTCAAGTACCAATCTGATCCATTTAACCACAAGCTTTTCGAGCGCGTTCTTTCCCTACTTGGTTCCTATCACTTTGACACTGGCAAGGTGGCCTTGAGCGATCGGTTTGACAAGCTCGCGTTCTACGGCATTGTCCGATCGACACTTCCTGAAAATGCCCTGGCAATTGCCATCGAGCTAGTTGATCTCGTCGAGTTGAGCGAGCGAGCGAGCCCGTGGGACTGGTTTCCTGCCAGGCAGTTTGAATGGCATCAAACACTAGACCTGCACGAACTCTTTGCGAGCGAGTCCTTGAACGCGACGCACGGAACGTTCTTTGATCAACGCTTCGTGAACTATCTTTCGGCGAACTTCGAGAAGATCGGCGAGATTCACTGGCGTCAGTTTGAAGCTCTCGCCGCGGAGTTCTTTGTGCGAAATGGCTATCAAGTCGAAATAGGCCCGGGACGAAATGATGGGGGTGTTGACATCCGCGTCTGGCATGCCAACTCGTCAATCGCCCATCCGCCGACGATCCTTGTTCAATGCAAGCGACAAAAGGAGAAGATCGGAAAGGTTGTCGTCAAGGCCCTCTGGGCGGATGTCATTGATGAAAGCGCTAGGTCCGGATTAATCGTCACCTCGTCCACGCTCTTACCTGGAGCGGACACTGTCCGTCGAGCCCGCTCTTATCCCATCAATGTGATCGACCGAGAGGCCCTTCGAAGGTGGATCGAGAACCTCCGAAATCCTGGCAAGGGCATCTTTCTTGGTTGGTGAGACAGATTCAAAAGCCATGCTTCGGCCCGAGACAAGACGCAATCCGTAGTTCCTGCGGACTGACATCGGAAGCGGCCGAACCTAGACGGAATTCCACGAGGCATGGTGTTGGGCCACGATTCGCAGTTGTCGTCACGATATCTTCGTGGTCGAGTCGGGATTTTGAGGAAGCTCAATGAACACACGCTTCCACGGTGCTCGGCCGGGTCGAAACGAAGTTGTCCGGATCGGGGAAGCACACCCTGCGCGAGCGGTTTAGTCCTCAGACTGATTGCAGACAGTCGATAGAGCAACATCGAGCGACTGCTCTCATGCACATTGGCGACATCTGTCGCGCCACCAGCGATCTGATGTCTTGGGAGTTGACGTTCAGCGCCCAACCACTAGACCAATCTCAGTCCGCTGCAGGTCGGACAGCTTGAACGCGAAGCAACGGCCGAGCGCCAGAACTTTGCGGGCCGCAACGGCGTACCGTAGACATATTGATCGCCCCTGACGAGCCGACCTGCGATGTCGGTTAAGAGGTAACAAGCCAAATGGGCTCCCGCGAGCAACGAGACGAATGGTGCCGTCGGAATACGCTCGGGCCCCGGCTCGTCACGCGGGTGTAGGCACCGAGCGCACCCCAGCCCATTCGCGTGATACGACGCCATCGCCGACCAGTGCGTGGTGGCGCCGATGCCAAGCCACACGGGAAACTCTTCTTGCGCCTTCCACCTGGTCGGGATGTCGTCCACCCCGAGCAAAACCCGGGGACACAGGTGATTGTTCAGGATGCCGCTTCCGGTGTAGCGCTCGGGCACAGGTAGCAAGTCGATGGCCGGAGTCAGAAGGTGTGCCAGTTGATCGGTCTTGAGCATGCCGATCTCTGAGAGCCTCATCAGTGCGTAGCGATTGGCGTTGGGCAAGTCGAGACGTTCGGCATCCGCAACACGCCCAGCGCCGCGCACGTTCGGCAACCGCGTGAGGGTGTAGAGAAGCCCGTGTGAAATGGCGCCTCCACTGATCAGATCGAACTCGCCGAGGTTCGCGATTCGTGGTGTACCCGCTGGAGCCATGGCGAGATCGACGCGGTCGGCCCGCGCATGCAACGGATCAAAGTGCGCGCGATCGCAGGCAAACTTCGCAAGCATTCGCATCGAGCACTTGAAGGCCTCCGTCGCGGCCAAGACGCCTGCGACGATTCCACCGATCGGCCAGTCATCTCCCTGCCATGAGGACGCGAGATCCAATGAGCAGACCTGCGCCGCCCATGCACGGGCATTGACGTTGATCGCTTCGCGCGCAGTGACGCAAGCCGCGTTCGCGCCGAAGACGACAGCCAAGTCGACGCGTTCCGCGGGCAACGCCGTCAGGAACCCAAACCCAGGCAGCAGATCCGGCCCGATGCCGACGAGCGCATCGAGCAAACGCTTCTCGGACAACGGCGGCTGCGCGCCGGCCAGCAGGACATTCGGCGCGATCAATGTGACCCGGTGCGCAGATCGCGCCATCGTCAACGCTGCCGTGACGAAGGCACACTGAGCCGAGTGACTTCGCAAGTCGTCCGCTGACGCGATGAGCGCGACGCTCGTGCCGGTCAGGGCGTCAACCAGAAGCTCGTCCGTGACCGAGGGCACCAGGTCGTCACGCATCAGACGCAACGTCCGATCCAGCGCCTCGAGCAATGCATGCGTCATGCCACGATCTCCAGGCGAGTTCCGATCGGCACCTCTTCCCATCTGCCGTCAGATGTGATCTCCGCCAAGTAGGCGTCCTCGAACCCTACCGGACCCAACCCGAAGTCTGGAATCACCAAGGACAAAAAGCCGACCTCGTGGACGATGGGATATGCATCGTCGGTCGCGGAGTGAAACGCCTGGCCAGGGTGCGTGTGGACCTGCACTCGAATGCCACGACCGCTGCGTGCAAGTTGACGCCAAAGTTCGTTGATCCAGTTCGATTCGACTTGGAATCCGCCGGCGTGCGACGAGTGTCGAGGGTGCGCGACGGCACAGATTCGCTCCGGGCGCGCCCAATCGCTGAGCCACAGCGCCTGACACTCGCGTCGACCCCGACCGCACGTGCGCAGAGTCGCGAACGTCTCCCGCAAGAGCGCGTCGGGGATCTGGTAGCGCACATCAGCCTCCCTTGACGGCGCTCGGACGCAGCAGCAGTTCGTCCTTGTCCTTCAACTTCGCGTCTTTCAGGGTCTGTTGCTCGTTGGTCAACTCGACGCCGCCGGCCGTCCACAGCGCGAGCGTGTGGGGGTTCGGCAGGTTTCCGAACGCGGCAATCGAACGTTCCAACAGCGTCTTCACGGTAGCGTCGCGACTGATCTCGACCTTCTTCGTGAGGCCGTTGTACTGGATGCTCAGATCCAGCTCATGCTTGTCTTCATGGCCGTGGCCATGGGCGTCGATCGTTTCGGCTTCGTTCATCAAGTACTCCTACAGCGCAGGGCGCGAAGGTTGTTGCTGGCCTGGACCATCCAGTCCGAACAGGATTTAGATTACCTATTCCGTGCATACTTTTCAAGTCACTTGCAAGAAACCATATAACCTGGTAGGTTATCGAGATTCCGCCTCGCCAACCGGCTCATTGAAGCTACTCTTTGCGACCCACGACTTGCGCACGCTGTGCAACGACGATCAGGCTGCGTCTGATTCGTTCGATGCAACGGTCGCTCGCCGTTTGCGCGCTCGGCTGGATGACTTGGACGCGGCCGCCTGCTTCGCGGTGGTGGCGAAGCTGCCTGGCCGTCTTCACCCTCTCGGCCACGACGGGCCCTACGCCCTCAACCTCACGGAAACCACCGAATTGATCATCGAACCCGCCGATGAGCCACTGCCTCGCGACAGGAGTGGTCGGGTAGTACTTGACCAAGTAACCCACGTCAGGGTGATTTCAATCCGGAGACCCCATGCCTGAACACACCAGCCACGACGGATACCGGCCCGCCAACGTTTCGCCCCCTGGACACACGATTGCCGACTTGCTCGAGGAGCGCGACCTTCGCCAGGCCGAACTTGCCACGCGCATGGGGGTGAGCGCGAAGTTCATCAGCGAACTCGTCACGGGGAAGGCGAGCATGACGCCGACGACAGCGCTCGCACTTGAGCGCTCGCTAGATGTTCCCGCCGAGTTCTGGCTGGCGCGGGAGGCTAGCTATCAAGCAGCGCAGGCTCGAATCAATGCCTACGCCGATCTCCAGGCGAACACCTCTTGGCTGTCCGAACTGCCGTTAAAGGACATGATCAAGTACAAGTGGGTGCAAAACAAGCCGGACAAGGCCGCCATGGTCGAGGCTTGCCTTCACTACTTTGGGGTTGCTTCCGTCCCCGCTTGGCGCCAACAGTACGTCGTTCAGACGAATGCTTCGGCTGCGTACCGCGCCTCCGGGAAGTTTGAGCGTGACCCGGGAGCGGTTGCCGCATGGCTAAGACGTGGAGAAATTGAGGCTGCGCAAGTCGAATGCAACGCGTTCGATCGTGACGCCTTCATGGCGGCATTGACGGAAGCCAGGAAACTCACTCTCGTCACCGAACCCGAGCAGTTCTTGCCGCAGCTGACAAAGCTTCTGGCGGATTGTGGGGTGGCGCTGGTCATAGTGCGTGCGCCGAGCGGATGTCCAGTGAATGGAGCTGTTCGGTGGATATCTCCTCAGAAGGCAATCATCCAGTTGACCGTGAGAGGCCTGAGTGGCGACGTGTTCTGGTTTAGCTTCTTCCATGAATGCGGCCACATTGCACTCCATGGCAAAAAGATTCTCTTCCTCGAAGAAAAGGGAATGTCAGGCGCAGAGGAGGTTGAAGCAGATCGGTTCGCTTCGGAGCGCTTGATCCCGATGAGCACCTGGCATACGTTTACTCCAGAGTCGATCACCGAACAAGCGATTCGCGAGTTTGCTCAGTTTGTCGGCATTCATCCGGGAATCGTTGTTGGCCGTTTGCAGACTGAAAAGCGCGTTCCTTGGAACAGAGGCAATGGTCTCAAGGCCCGGTACGCTTGGAAGGACGAATAGCTCTTGTTAGGGCGGCTAAATGCCGTACGTCAGCCGCCAGGCACTGACATGACCTGTCGCACGGACCTCTACAGGCAAGTCGCGAGACCCTCGTGCGTGTAGGCACGTGACCCGAGGGAGACTCTGGGCAACTAGGAGCGTACCAAGCACGTGAGGATTGGGCCCCATCTGCACAGCGATCGACCGCCGAGCCCATACCTGCACCGGTCGATCACGAGGTCGCTAAGCTGCGGGTAGTTGACGTTCGACCGCGCTCAATAGACGTCGGCAACCGCTGCACACCAGAACTACCCCGTCTGCTTCGAGGAGGTGCAGCGGCCACTTCAGCCGCTCGGTAGGAACGAATGCGAGTCAGGCTCGCTCGTAAGCCGCTATCTGACTTTACGAAGGTGCTCGAACAGTTCAAAGACACTTAAGCCCAGGGCGTTCGAAATGACTTCCATCGCGTTGAGTGTCGGATTTGCCTTTCCTGTCTCTACTCGACTCAGATAGGTCTGATAGAAGCCGCAGTGCTCCGCGAACTCCACCTGCGTCAGGCCCGCTTCGAGACGAAGCTGTCGCACGCACTTTCCGAATCGTCTTGATAGGCCTCCACTCACGAATAGGACTGTCGGCGCTATGCTTCAATTCACATAAACACTAATTCATATAAAATGGCGTTGTGCGGGTATGGTGAGCATGCTGGCCCGCGCAGGATCCACTCGTCTGCAACTTGACGCGGGAGCAGTGAAATGACTGCAGGTGAACTTTCACGGGTAGAGGTATGGCAGGCCAAGCTGTTGTGCTGCAGGTACCTCTTCGCGCAGTTCGAGGTTGCCTCGGTTCAAGGCCATAACCCGTCTGGCTGTCCAGACGATTCCACTGTCGCTTGGGCGGTTGGCCAGCTTCGAGATGGCACGTATGAGCCGTTGGGGGTGTGGCCAATCTCGACGATCGGTTCGCCGCCCTGGGATGCAGTGGTCGACGATCTGGCGGCCCGGGGACTGGAACGTATCGAGCACCTCGGGGTGCACAAGACTTGCCAGGCAGTTGCCGGAGGTTCCGCTGTTCTGACTCGCCTCGGTTCCTCCGCAGGAATTCCACCTCGATTTCGAGGTAAGGCAAGGAAGTTCGATAGTGTGACTGCAGATCTTCGCGTGGCTGTGAATCGCATCGTGGCGAGGCGCTCCCATATTGGTCCAAAGAATACTGCCCTGTGCGTTGCCAAGCTGCTCATGCGCACAGAGAGCGCTACTCAGCACATGTGAAGGCTGGCGCGAGGCTGTCTCATGGCTACCGACTGGAAATCGGCTCTGTCCCGGGTTCGGGCGGCCCTGATGCGTCGAGGACGCACTGGACACGACGCCGATGATCTCGTCCAGGAGGCATGGGTTCGACTGGCCTGCTACGAGCTTGGTCAGACCGTGGCCAAACCGGAGGCCTTCCTCATGCGCACCGCTTTGAATCTGTCTATCGACAGGCATCGCGTGCAAGTCACTCGAGGCGAAGAAGTTGTCCTCGACGAGGTTGTCCTCGTCGACAGTAGCCCGAGTGCCGAGGTGACGCTGCTCGCTCGTGAGCGCAATGAGCGACTGCTTGTGTGCATAGGCCGACTGGGTCAGAAGACCCGTGAGATCTTCCTCGCACACAGGTTCGAGGAGCTCACGTACCAAGAAATCGCCCAGCGGCACCAACTGAGCATCAGCACCGTAGAGAAGCATATTGCCAAGGCCATCATGCAGCTCAGCCGCTGGATGGAAGGCTGGTAGTCAAAATCTCCGACCAGCGAATCTCAAACCAGATTGCGCGTCGAGCCGCGATGGTCCTTAGTTCGACCATGCGACGGGAACTCATCGCCGTGCTTCTCGCGGACCCTGTCCACGCGGCACCGGGAGCCACTCTGCTGTCAACTGCACGATCTGGAACTCTTCGATGACCAGTCCCGTGGTGCTGTTCCGGCGAAACGTGGCGCCCATGACCTGACGAAGTGGCGCTTCTCCATTGGGCTTTTGACCTGTGTGCCAACCTGGCCCCTTCGCGGGCAGGCGCAGGATCGTGTCTGGTAGGTGCTTGATCACGACACGGGGTTGTGGGGCTGAGGTTGTCCACTCCTTCACTTCGCCGATGAGCAGCATTCGTCGCTCGCGGGCAGGATGGTGGCCTAGGAATTGCGCAAGGCGATCGAGGCGGCGGGTCCGAATGTCGTCAGCCTTGTCGACGCTGAACGGTTCCGGGATGAAAAGCCCGTGCGCGAGAGGGGTGCCGTTGACCCACACATTGGACGCGGCACGAAGCAGCTGGCGGCGAACGACGCCCCAGGTTCGCTTGCCCGCAAACTCCGGCCGCCATGTGGTCAGTTTGGCCTCGCTCCAGAGGTAGAGGATGAGGTCGCGCAGAGTGAACCACTGGCGGACCTCTCTGAGGCCGGGATCGCTTCCCATGTGCGATGACCGGCCCATCTCCGATATCGACATCGCGAAAGCCGCCCTGATCCGAACCTGTCCCGTGACCGGGTCACGCTGAATCGCTGGTCGGGTGGAATCGCTGCTTGATTCCTCCGAATCGTGCGAGTGGTGAGGGCACCGAGGTGCATGCAAGTGGCCGGTGCAGGGCATGCGCTTGACCACGAAGCTCCCAGTGGCCCTGGCGATGTACATCGGAGCTGCTTGCTCCGTGCAAGCACACCGCGGTCGCAGATGCTCTGCGTGAGCGACGGCCAGCGCCTCCTGGAGCGGCGCCCCACTCGCCGTGTACAGCTCTCCGTTCAGCAGGTACATGATCCCCTCGCACTACCGGACAGGGGCGGAGCGCTCCTGGCTGCGCTGGACCTCTCGGGAAGGAGGCGAGGGCGTGCGCGGAGCCGGGGCGTCGCGGTCGAAGACCTTGACCTTGTGGACCTCGCCGCGTGCCTGCCGGCTTGCCAGGTTGTCGGCGGCCGCCGTCATCACGGCCTCCCGCTGCTTGCTTGGAACACCCTGGGCAAGGAGCACTGCTTCCAGCGCGGCGAGCACGGCCTTGCGGCCGCCGCTGCCGCGCGCGGACGGCTTGGCGTGGTCGTTCGGTGTCCCGGTCGGGTTGGTGTGATCGCGCGTTCTGGTCGGTTCGATTCGATTGACCGACCGGGCTTCGCGTTCGCGCTTCAAGAGCGCCTGATCGGCCAGCTGTGGCTCGTAGCCCATCGCCCTGACGCCGCGCAGCGAGGCCTCGAGCCAGACCAGGCGCTTGAAATCCTCGCTTCCCGACACGCGCAAGCCCTGCCAGTTCCTGGCTTCGGCCACGTCGACCATGGACCGGGCCACCGATGGGTTGTTGGAATCGGTGGCGAGCTTGAAGGTGGTCTCGGTGAAGGCAACCTTGTTCGTATCGCCTCGGAAGCGGTACTCGGTCTGGCCGATGGGAGCGGTGCCGAACATGATCGCCGCCCGCTTCATCACGTAGCGTTCGCGGAGCGCGGCGTCGAGGGCCGCCATGCGAGCTGCGCGCTCTGCCTTGGCGTCGATCTTGGCGAGCGTAGCGGTCGAAGAGGGAGCTGCACTTGCTCCTGGCAGTGCAACTACCTTGGATGACCGCGACTGGTTTATGGCGCTCGAATCGAGCGACGGTGATGCTTCTTGCGCTGGACGCTTCCACTCGCCATTTGTCTTGGTGACGGGCGTTCGCGTGCCGTCGGGTGCGACCGCGTGGAAGCGGGTTGCGCCCAACTGGTCGGCCTTGGTGATCATGTCCTTGAACGAGTCGACGCGGTAGGTGACGTCGGCAAACGGGTCGCGCAGTTCGTAGCGAGGCCGCGGTGCGTCGTGTGGCATCTGGAAGGCCTCGCGCGCGACCTGCGCCCGGTTCGCGGGTTCGACGGTGCCGCCTTTTTTTGGGACGAGGGGCCGGTCAGCATCCATGGCGTCTCCTGTCAGCGGGTGAGGGCGTCTTCGTCTCAGAGGGCCGAGGGCATCGAGTTCGCCTCGAAGCGTCGCGGCGCGAAGTGGTAGAGCTCGATCTCGACCCGGCGGTTGAGGGCCCGGCCGCTGGTCGCGCCGTTGTCCGCCACCGTGTCCCCGATCGGTTGCCAGGTCATGCGGATGCGCGAAGGGTCGGCGCCGGACTGGACGAGGTAGCTGCGCACGGCCAGTGCACGCTCGCGGGCGATGCGGCTCTCGACGGATGTCTCGATCTGGCCGTCGGTCCTGGCACGCAACATGACGAGCGAGGATGCGCGCACCTGTGCGATCAGCGACGTTGTCTCCGCGGCAGGCACGGTCACCTCGGTACTGCCGAAGCCAAAGCGAAT
>Ga0307508_10001424_pt1 | contig 26929 bp, 23 predicted proteins | sample 9_EM_MG_FD_203089 | JGI IMG/M metagenome (GOLD analysis project Ga0307508, IMG submission 203089) | Populus trichocarpa ectomycorrhiza microbial communities from riparian zone in the Pacific Northwest, United States - 9_EM | ecosystem: Host-associated > Plants > Roots > Unclassified | place...
CCCAAATCATTATCCTCCCCCCCCCCCCCCCCCCCCCCCCCAATTTCTTGATACCCCCCACACTCGAAACGAATGTCTTCCAACCTTCACATAACCCCTATCGACCTAACCACTCCCTACTGAACAGCAACAGGCACGCCAGAAAGACAATTTAACATAGAAACGGAAGTAATAACAAACCCCCATCGATCGATTCACTCTTCCACTGAATGGCAGTACATCAGTAAAATGGAAATAACGGTCGAGCAGTGCAAAGAGCGCCAATAACAAAAGGAAGATGATGTGGAGGAGAAGAACGGAGGTGTACCGAGCGAGAGAGAGAAAAAGAAAAAAGCCAATCGAATCGTGTAATTATTGGCAGCCGCCATCTCAGGCCTTGCCAATCCATCCAGCACGAGCAAAGAAGTCGTGGATTTTGGAAATTTTGTGTGTATTTTGGAGGTCCTGAACCTGTTTGCAAGTGTGTTAGCCGTAGCATAGTCGAAGTCAAGGAGTGGGCGTTTTTGACCTTGCATATGTCCCTTGCCGTCTTCTCTTTGAGGACTCCACCATGCTTGATGGCTTCACTTAACAGCCGTTCCTTGATGCACATGTACGGCCGAGCCTTGATCCGTAGGTTGGCGCACAATTGTTGTTCGGCTTGGCTGAGGAGGTGGTAATCTGTAGAGTTCTCGCCGTTTAGTCCAAGGGACGCCGCGCTACCGTTCAACCCATTCCTCTTGATGTTGTTGCCACCTGGAGTTGGCGACATTGGTGATAACGAATCATCGTGAGCAAAGGATGTAGGCGTGAACTTGGGCGCAGTGAGCGGGTTGATCGGCGGCGTTTCGACTGGTGGCGTTGCCTTGGACGAATACCGATGGGAGAGACGGTCAACAGGAATGAGCTTGTTTCTAAGCACTTCATTCTGTAAGGCAAGGTTCAGCACACGTTCAGTGACTTCCAATTCCCTAGTGTCAAGATGGCCACGAACCCTCTGAACTTTTTCAACCTCAAATTTCTGCCCTGCCTCGAGCGATTGGATGCCCATTCGTCTCCATTCCTGCAGCTGCGCGACAGCCTGTCTGAGGGTGTGCTCCCGCAAAAGCCCCTCCGTGAAATCATCAAAATCCGCCTTGTTCATTATCCGTGCGAAGGGTTTGGGTTTGTTAAGCAGGTCCCTCTCATCCTTCGTCCGTTTCTTCTCGTTGCTGGCGTTCTTCCGATAGTCCAGGAGACCGTGCTCGAACATGACTTTCTTCCGTTGGGCTCGCTGCGTGAGCTTGTGATTGTATATCTCCATCACCGTGCACTTCAACTCGACCTCAGGCTCCACCTGCCCAGTGCTCAGATTGAACCCATCCCCGGGATCAAAGAAAAGATCTTTCACCGCCATTTCAGCCTCATTATCAAACTCCGTCTCAAACTCCAACCGGCCAGGCATGTATCCTTGGATTTCATGACATGACGGAACCGACGCCGTTGGCTTTGTCTTGGGTGCGGAGGGAGTGTGCTTTGCAGCCTCCTCCCTCCTCGCTTCGATCCTTCGCTTCTTCTTAGACTGGAACTCTTCTCTCGAGATACCAGCAAATGTCCTGTTTCCCGGATCGCTGTGATCTGGCAGCGGGAATTTCGTTGAGTCGATGTAGGTGGCAATGTAATGGTCTCTAACTTCGTCCTTATCACGTGCACCACCGATGTGATCCGCAATATCCGCCCAGGATCCCAGCCCATACATCTCTGCGCCCTGCAGTAGCAAAAGCTCCTCGTCGGCACCCCACTCCTCCTTGAATATGGGGTATGAGTTCTGCTCGATGACATAATATGAGTGCAAAACGCATTTATGGAATCCGGACTCGGCGCCGGAAGTGAAGCACGGCACGCATAGATCGTATTCAACGCATATTGGGTGGGCGCAGCGTATCCGGACCTATAATGGGTATGATATGATTAGTCTGGTAGCGACGAAGGGCATAGGAATATGTCAAGGTTTGGAAGTTTGCCAGTGAGACCGACTGGAGCGCGCGTGGAGAGAAGCGGGATTGGGGGAGGGGGTTTCCATACCGTGGCCGTGATATCGACATTGCACGCGTCGCAATGATATCGTACACCCGGCTCCACTCGGCCAGGATGCACAGACTTCTTCTTGATGACTCCCATAGCTATGGCGTGAGGTCCGGGAAGCTGTAGGTGGTTGCTAGTCTGGTGGGGCGATTCGTTTCGATGTCGCGGATGTGGCAAACTGATTGAGACGAGCGGGGGCGGCGTTTGCTCAACCACGAAAGAAAATAAAAGTATGCGGTTGGGAAAGCAACTGGTAAACGGTGCACCACGACAAGTGCGATGCGAAGGTTCTCGAGATGGAGCTTTGTTGTTCGACCGAGCTCCTGCGTTAGAGGGCTGTGAATGATGATGCCAAGCCAAAAGGATCGAGCAACTAAGGCCTTGTTTGGTGGCACGTCCGTTTCCGTTCGCTTCCAGTTACACGAGCACCGTCCGTTCCGGAAAAAAACGCAGGTGTTTAGACTACCAACCGTTTCTATTCCTCTAGATACATACCGTATTATATATCTCACTTAAGAAGCACCATATATAGGTCGTGGCGCGCCAGTGTGCATAGGGTTAGCGCCCTGTGCGTTTTCGAACGTCAGGTGATCAGCCCATATTACCAACTGCATACTTACACGTCTTCACCACTTAAACGTTATCTATCAATCATCAATGACCAAGCATCAGGCTCTGAGCAACCAGGAGAACTCCTCACTATGATTCTCTCGCAGACTCTCTTACAGCTAGCTGCCAATTAACCTCGGGTCCCTGGCATACGTTCACCGGTTATGTTCACCTTCAGTGCGGGCATCAGGCGAGGAAGCCGGTAGCCCTTTGATGGACATCTTGCCGTCAGATGACTTAGCGACGTGTCTCTTATCCCGACAGAACCTCCTCCAAGCTGCACGGACACAACTAGTCACCATAACCCTCATTTCTCACTGCGCTACTTCCCGTGATATCATCTGGATTGATGGGTATTGTTCCACACGTGTGGTTTCCATTGTCCGCCACTCTCGTTGTCCATCCGCCCGTGTTCTGCCCAGGAACCGCACCTCAAGTCGCAGAACCAGCCGCCCGCCGCGCTGCAGAACCAGCTGCATGCCGCGGCGCAGCATCAACAGTAGATAGGAACTCAGCGAAGTGCTATCCTGTGCTCTCGAAGATTCAGTACTTTTTTATAAGCGCGATTTGATATTGCGCTAGCCCTTAAGCGCGCTAGTACATAGTGGCGTCTATGGGGACCTCTTAGGGCCTGTTCTCTTCGAGCGTGTGTACATAGGTAGGTATGTAGCATAGATATGTGCCAAGCGTTCACAACATATACCTAGGAATGTATATGTATGTACGCTCCCTAGCGCGTAATTTTCCGCGCCCAGACCACTGAACTAGTCGTCGTGGCGCCACACCCACTACCTCTACTACTAGAAGTTCCAGCCAGTAAGAGTTCAAGGGGAGCCAGCGCAGGTGACATTAGTGAAGACAGATCCATCATGGAGGGTGGTTTCCCTATCCACATATCTATAATTCTCGTGCGGGCGATGCCCCTCCCACGATCCCTCGCCAACCTCAAGCGGGAAATCTCGGAGAAGAAGTGGGTGGAAGCGCGCCAGTGGGCTGGAGGCCGGACCTCCAGGACGAAATACCGGATGCCGAAAAGCTAGAGGCCGGACGGCACGGTAGCTGGGAGCACCAAGAGGCTAGACTCACGGTTCTATCAGATCAAGACGCGGCACTGTCTGTCCGGGCAGTACCTCAATTGGACGGAGAACCGGCCCACCCTGCAATGTTGGTGGTGCCGGTACCCCAACCAGACTCGGGAGCACCTCTTCAAGGTGTGTCCGGATTGGAAGGCCCAGCAGAAGACCCTGTGGGCAGAGGTGCGGTAAGAGACTGGGAAGTGGAAGGATCGGTGGAAGATCCGAGACCTCCTGGCAGACGAAAGGTGCGGGCGGGCGGTGATGGACTTCCTCTCCGCCACGAATGTGGGAAGGCGGGTGCCGGCCGAGGAAGACGCAGTGAGCGAGGTGTCAGAGGCGGAGCTGTAGGAGCGGGCGGAGGGGAGTGACTACCACTGTTCTTGCCCACGTCAGACTTCATGGCGTCCACAACGGAGTAGGGAGGAGGATGCGCTTTTCCTTTGTTTCTCTCGTTTGTCTTTTTCCTTTGTAGTTTCCTTGGTTTGATTTACATCTTCATGGGAAAAGCCTAGGCGGAGGGCAAAGGGGAGCTTAACGTGCCGCCACCGCGCGGACAGCGGACAGGAAACGGACTGTACATAATCTCGCCATGATCTAGATAGGTCGCATGCGAGTAATGATTAAACAAAAAAAAATCCATAATTCTCAGCGGGCAGCTCCCTGGGCGGACTTTCAATTGGGTGAGGAGAGTGTTGATTCGGGTGTCTATTTTTTCTATGTATCTTCTCTAGAAGATAGATGTTCCTCGACATACTGACTGCCGGCCAAAACTGATGAATGGGATGGAATCCTATCATGCCAAAGCGAAGCTTCGTGTCGGGCAACAAGTACAGCAATGTTGAGTAGTGTTTGCGGGGTGAGCAACAGAACAGAATTGTCGGGCATTGTGATGATTGACTGCCAGACAACATAGAAAAAATTCGGGGGGTCGCAACCGATAAAGACCCCCCTATTTTCTCTTGCTTGGTGAAAAGCCCGAACATACAAGAATGTGACTCAGCCTAGCTTCTCGTATTTTTAAAATACGCCGAGCCGAACGCTCACCGAGTCACCGTATGTGATATACTGTATGTCAAATTTGAGTGGCAGAACCGAAAAGAGTCATTAATTCAAGCAAAGCAGGGCGTCGAAAACAACTGCCTTTTGACCAATGCCTAATTTTGGTGTAAAACATAGGTAGTTACCCACTTCATTTCGTGGAAGGGCTCTACTAGTTCACCAGTAAAACCGACACACTCAAGCAGGCCCTTTGGCGGGGAGCTTTATCTTCCGCGCTTTTGACGTCCTAACGGTGGTAACGACTGGCACCCGAAGGGAAGGAGAGCACCCGCTTGATGTGTGCGCTCGATTGATAGGCTTTGCTTGACTTTGAATTCCTAAATCAGTGCACTTACGGAATGGCATATATCGGTGGGGTGCAATTCCGCCACAGCAAGGTGCCGTCGCCTCTTGCCTTCGAGTACACACACCGTCATTGCCTCTTCGTCCGGGCTCCATTGATTCCGTCGCCGTTCACCTGCTCTTCCTTGTTTTCTGCTTGCTAACTATGGCTTAGGCGTCGCCTCCGTCTTCGTAGGTATTCCAACACGGCACCATTCGTCCATTCCCCCCCGCTAATGGCATAGAATTAGGTCCAATGCCGAGAAGATGGTTGGGCGAACTAGTCAATCGTGAGCAGGCGCGCCCCGCCGCACCCGGGGGCTGTATCTAACTCATAACATACTTACCAACATACCTCGCTTGTAAATCTCGTAAGACTTAAACTTGCCTTAAGGGTATATGAGGACGAGGCGCTGCGTCGGGCTGGATCCAGGGTCTGTCCTTGTCAAGAGGCAGATGCTAATCTACCCTCACTCTTTATCGTCATGATCCATATAGGTCGCACGTGATTAATGAATGAGTAAAAATAAACCCTCCCCCCAAGCGGTAATATCGATGAACTGTGAGAACCTACATAGATATATCTGTTCTCTGAAAACAATCTATTTTATCCGAAGTCTAATTATAATACGGCTGTATGATGATGCGCCGGACTCTTGGTTATTTTTTTTAAAAAAATTCTTCATAGCATTTGACCTTTTTAGACTAACTATGGCTGTATACACACTTCCTCCTCTTACTCGCTCCGGATGAGACCGGACAGTTGCGAATTGGTCCCCATTAACACGCACCAAGACGAAGGAAACGCAAAAGAGAGCTCGGCAATTTCCTTCTCCTACTCCTACTCGCCCGAAACCGAACCGCCCGAGGTCTCACTGCCTCTGGGCCGGACTCCTAGCATGAGGGGATACAAGTCTCGTGGAAGCTGTCACTGGTGATACCCTGTGATAGGGAGAAGCACGCCGCAACATCTGTAAATCCGATGCAGTGCATAACCATATCCGACTGTGGAGCGGCAAGGCGTCTACTTATATATTTTCTCAATTTGGTTTCCGGCAAAGGCTGAATTCTTCGGGGTTCCCCCACCCACATTGGCGCGTTTATGCACTGCATCGGATCTACAAACGCGGGCGTGTGGGGGATACAGTATCTGTCTTTTTCTCGACAACCCACAAATCTATGCTCCTCATTATCTTCACCCGAACCAACTCCGTCTCGTCTCGTCTCGGGCAACCTCAATAGTCGGACTGGATGCCCTATCCCCAGCCCTGCTGGGAACGGGACTCCCTAAATGGTGAAGCGTGGAATAGGATTTGTGTGAGGGACTGCACGAGCAACCAAACCCAGGCTATACCACGCTCTCCGCCAGTTGTCGAATCCTCGTGATTGGCGTAAGCATGTGAGCGCCGTTCTCCGAACCGTGAGGAAGTTTTCGGAGTATTCTACAGTGATACTTCACCTATCTGGAGACTTGCATTGGAGTATCCAGTACAAATCTGTTTCTGGTCCGGCGTTGGAACAAAACAGGATATAGAAGTAACCGAACGTAGAGTACTACCACGTCGCATTTCTGTCCATGGCTCCCCATGATTACCTTTTCCCTCCTCGCAAGTCCAGACAATAATCTGCAACAACGTTCTATACTCTAATCTACGGCGACATGAAACACCGCAGAAATCTTTGGTCACCCCCAATCCCAACGACTAAAGTTCTCAGTGGTCCATCCGGAGGCTAGGACAAAGACGGATTATTCTTTCTTTATAGTCTATGACATGTGGGGACTGGGAGGACTAGCCCACCGCTGCCCACGACTGGACGGCTTATGGGTCGGCTGGGGGGAGACAATACAACCGAGTGATAGCTATGATTCCGTGAAATCTGGGAGCGGGAAAACCTCGTGGGAGTTGGGAGGAGACCAGGGAGCGGGGGCTTGGATGTTGGGTGGACTTTTGGCAGCAGCAAGAGGTCTGGGAGCGGGAGCATAGGAGTATGGCGGGAATCCCCAGTTATCATCCTCCTTGGTTTCGGGAGCGAGATCACCCTCTGGCATGATGAGACTGACCGAGATTGTCGGGCTCAGCGTCGCCACCCTTCCTCTGTCAGACATGGATATCTGTCCGCCGCTCCGTCATGCGTGGTCGCACTATTGTCAACGTCATGTTGCTACTCGCGGAAATGTATCCGACCGGATCTCCGACTACACCAGAAGTTGGCTCAGACATATGGTAATCGGTCTGGGCTCGCTCGTCCCGGAATAGGGCGCTGCCGCCGCTGGCGCACCGGCGACAGCTGCCGTTTCAAGCTACATCGGAGCCTAGTGCCGGCACCGCGAATACCCGACCAACCCCACAGCCGTGTAAGATGAACTACATATCTATAGGGACCAGGTGACTATGCAGTCCCGTAGCCTGGGGAAAAAACCATAGAGTATAAATGGACTAATCCTATGACATCCCCGGGCCAGACGAGACGGCACGACTGGCGCCTAGGCGGACCATTGAACCCCCTGAACGAGACGCTATAATTATCTCCGGTATGTCCAAATCCACCGACTGCTGCATATGCATCGTCAAGACCTTTGCTGGCGCTCATATCACCTTGCCAGAACGCTTCCCGTTCAAAACACGCCGATACGTTGACACGCTGACACCATGGCCCCCGACAACGCCGAGACGCACCGGAGCAGAGCCTCCAGGTCCGCCCTCGAGCGTAGAAACCGTCCGATGCATACGATTCCATACGTGCCAACGTCAGCTCGTTTTTGGCTTCGAGACTGTCTTCTTTCATGAGCCTCGAGGCCACTGCTGGAGCTACTCCAGGTCGCCGTGTGACCTGATATTCGCCCCGAAGGAGTGCGAAGGCGGATAACATCGTGGCGCATGTCGAGGAGAGGTCGGCCGGCAGCCATCTAAAACTAAAGATCTTCTATGGCAGGGTTGGGCTCCAGTCCTCTTCGAGCCAAGATCACCCTACAACCCATATATGTATATTGCCACGAGCGTATCGAATGCAATCCCAAAATTGGACCAACTGGTGGACATAAGACGAGATATTTCAGTAGCGATCCCATTGGCGAATCTCCCGGTGAGATTTTCGGCGTCACTTGCGCACATAACCTGTGCTGTTACGACTGCAATACTGAGGGTACCACCCCGGACCAACCGGTTGGGTTACTGCCAGCGGAACAACCGATTATTCAAACGGCCTCACAAGATAGACGTCGCCACCCAAAACGCATCGATTAAATCATTTCGGACCTACAGGTATGTCTGGCTCAGATCGGCAAGCGAGTCAAGTGAAGCGGCCCGTCTTTATGCTAACTCACGATTATTCGGCCGGATCTTGGGGGGCTGATGTCGAACGACGATGAGTTCGCTGTCGGGACCGAATCCTGCGAACTTGCCATCGTTGGTAACACGCTGTTTGACTATGCGCTGCTAAAAATAACGTGGAATTGACCAGACAGGGGGCCGACGCCCTGGACGGCGTTAGCCAGACCCATCCGACCCCGGAGGTGGACTTTCGTGGTGCCGTTACGATTCATATGATCGATAGAACGGCCGATGCCTCTAGAGGGAGATTATTGGTCACCTGGGAGATGGCAAAGATAGATCGGCTCGTTGAGACCTTCAATGCCTCTCCGCCTCGGACCCCGGGGGCGTTCAATCCATTTTTTCGGATGTCGGCAATTCCGGTTCTTGGGTCCGACAAGTATGTCGGCGATCGGATATGTCTGTAGTGGAGGTGCAACGGAAGAGGTTCCTTTCGCGATCTCTTGGATCACCGATCTTAATACCATCTGTTCTCGCATTTAGGAACTTTGGGAGAAGTCTTATAGTGTACGAAGGATAGGGTTGATGAGGGGAGCGATGTTTAAGAAGTGGGGGAGAGGGGTTTTTTTTTCGGCGATTTAACCCAATTCATTTATCGCGTGCGGCCTATATAGATTATGCTCACTTGCATTTAGCCTCATTTTTGGTGCACTTGACCCAATAGCCTCCGTTATGGCGAATAATATTTCATGAACCACCACAACACGCACATCAAAGGTTCCCACTCCACCACCAACACGGTCAAGCCAGGCGCTAGAAAGACCTGGCCACCTCTATCTGGCATAAAGCGATGCACCAGCCATTTCTCAATCTGCAGAATGCCCGAGTTTGTTCATCCATCGAAGAGATGCACTCCTTGAGCTGTCGCATCACCTCGGGGATTTGAGCCCACGGCCTCGAAGTTACTATGAGCAACGAGAATTCGGACACGGTTTTTAAGGACCGACATCAGTAGGCCGTCGACGGTCGGCCTGCAAGCGGAGACCTGTTCACTCTTGCGTTTCCAGGATGCTGGTGTGCCTTGTGGTCACGCAATCCGGATCATGATCTACTCTATTCAAAAGTACACCCGAGAGTGTATGCCTACGGCGCCGACACCCGATACACGGACTCAGTCTTATAGTCTCGGAAACCTCCCTCCATTGATCGAAGTATCCCGGCACAGGTGAAGGACAGGCAAGTGCTAATGGGCGGTAACCTTCCGGGTGAGTCTGCACTCTATCCACTCGCGACTGTTACCCCAGGACGGCGAGCCGTCAAAGAAAGAGAAGTGGTGATATCAGAAGGCCGAAAGCCGCGCAGTCAACCTTGCGGGACATTTCCAGGTGCGCCCGACCGCCAATCTCCAAGGTGTTCCCTCTGCAAGGAGACTGGCCACTATGCCCCGTGATGCCGCAAAGTACACTGCTAGGCTTGGTACCAAGGTGGTGGATGAATACTAGGCTTTGCGAACTACATCTAACTCATGCGCTATTACCTGGATGGTCTATCCATCGTACATACCAGCTATTCATGCCCTCAGTCCCCTCTTCACTCGCTTTCTGGGTCTCCAAACGCCTGATCAGGACCCAGTTGTGGCTTCCAGTCACCAGATCCAATCCGTGGTTATACTCAGCGCGCTTCTGTTGAGTGTAAACCGACGATAATGACTTCCACGGTTTTGCAACTGGCTCCCCGACTCTTCTCTTGCCGCATCCGTTTCCGAAACCCGTCGAACGTTTCCGGAAGTAAGGGTACGTGGGGGCTCCCCTGTGGTGGTTCACCCTGGGGGAGTATTAATTAGCATAGCTAGTGGTTGGTGGTATGTGGCAGCAGAGAACGTCCCGTTGTTGCGTAGCAAAGGGTCTCCCCAGGCCCCTTTCCGAAGACTGATGCCGCCCTACAACCTCCTTGGCCTAGTCTCCCTGGGAGCTGAGCAGTCGAAGGCCGAAACGTCTCTGTCTGTGGTCCAACTTGGTGGCGATGTAGCGACCGGTGTACAATCTGACAAGATCGGAGAACCAACCTCACAAGAGGGGAAAAAAAGCCCATGCTTCGGTTCTTCGATACAAGTTCTGTGAGTTCATACTGCGAGCGTGCAACAAATATCAATCATCAACCGTCACGCATCCAAACCTCCTCGATTCCTCCGAACATGCATGCTCCAGTCGCGAAGGCAGGCTGCTTCACGGTGACCGGGCAAATGGGAGAGATGCATGGCGGAAAACCACTGTCGCCGATCGTGGTGTTTGCTCTATCAGGCATTGGCTGTCTTGATTGGCCGCACTGGTGCTTAAATGATTGGTAGGAGTGCGTGCATATGCATCCGGTGACGTGGCTGTGCCAACCTTAGCATGGGATCTATTAGGGCAATATATTCCCTGGGAAGTCCGGGTCTCTTTGGTTGCCCCTCATTACTCGACGTCGAGAACTTCGGATCAGTCGGCGAGACTATCATCAACACAAGCTACCTACAGACGAGAAAACAACGCCAACCCTAACAATGGAAGCGGCCGGTAAGGAGTCATCCCGGCGCTGGCGAGTCCTAAGTTAATAGCTGATTATCGTTGATCGCTCAAGGTCTTGGAATCGCCGTTGTCGGGCTCGCTAACCAGCTTGTGACAAGTTACAACCTGCTGTCTACGGCACGATCATTCGGTCGGGACTATGGGGACCTTGATTTTCGGCTTACGACGGAAAAGCTCTGTCTGGAGAAGTGGGCCAAAGCCTGGGCGCTAGATCACAGCAGTCGAAGCGACGACGAGCAACGTTTTGCTATCAATGTCCTGGCACGAATCTTGACTGTCTTAGCCGAACTACTCGAGTACAGCTCCAAGTACGGCGCGCCGGATGGTGCCCGCAGTCCACGAATACGCGATCGCATTCGTGCTCCGTTTGAATCAATCTTCGTCCCACTCCGTCGCGCACAGGAGAGCCCTCGGCCAAACCAGCCCCAACTTAACCAGGACGTTGCCGAACTTCTTACTCAATCTAGTCTGTTGAGTTTATACCAGATAAGACCAGAACTTGAGAACGAGGTGGAGCGGCTGAAAGACAGCACGGAAAGCCTGCAGAGGGCGCTGCCTACTTTGAAGAAACTGCGATGGGCTTTTATCGATAGGGATAAGTTCGAAAGATTGATCGGCCAGTTGAAAGAATACAACAAGGCTTTAAACAGGGCTGTACTCACCGTCGGTGTCAGGTCGAAGACGCCACCTCTGAGAGGTTTGACATACTCTACCCCGCTTGAGCAGTTTAGGGGCTTACACAGGTGAAACAGGGATCCAATCTGTTGCGCCTGACTTTACATTAGCCCTGCAACTTCCATTCGCCCGCAACCACATGTTCAGCGGTCAGGAGGATATCATCTGTACTATCCACTCAACTCTCAAAGGAAGCACCTCGTCCGATGGCGAAGTCCGGCTACCGACCCACAAGGTTGTTGTGCTTCACGGGCTCGGAGGAATGGGCAAATCATCCATTGCACTAGAATATTCATTCCGATACTCAGATTCATACACGGCAGTACTCTGGGTTGATGTCACCAGCGCGGCCTCACTATCTCAGAGCACTCGAACAGTCGCAGAACACATTATTGACAGCTACGTGAAACAACGACTCTCGTATGAAGATATTGCTTTGTTGTTAGGACTGGGGGGCGTCCTGAATACAATGGGGCAAATCTCGTCTGATAGCACCACAGAGGCACGATTGACCAGAGCAGTTAAGAGCTGGCTAGCTACAAAATACAACGAAGGATGGTTGCTCATATTAGATAATTACGACGATGTTGATGCAGTTGACATCCGCCTTCTCCTGCCAACTTGCGATGTCGGCAATGTGATCATAACGTCCAGAAAGAGCAATCTTCAATCGTTGGGCAAGACAGTGACAATTGAAGAGATCAACGAGAAAGCAGCTATGACGGTGCTAATGAAGAGTGTTGGCAGAGAAGCGCTCGAAGGGGAAGGTGAGTACCAGGGACCCATTGTTTAGAGCATAAGCTAATATGACACCTAGAGCATAGCGCGGCGAAACAGATAGCTGCGAAGCTGGGGTTTCTGCCACTGGCATTAACTCAGGCCGGTTCATACATTTTACAGATGCAGACATCTTTCCAGGTCTACTTGGACCTCCTGGACGGAGAATTTGGAAAGATTGCAAAATACGGAGGTCCTGGCTGGTTATCAAATCAAAGGACTGGGAACCTGAACCGAAATGTTTTTACAACGTGGGAGGTTTCTTTTGCTAGGCTTTCGCGTCCAGCCCAGGAACTGCTATTGTTGTGTGGGTTTCTGGCGAATGCCGATATACCAGATAAACTTTTCCTCCAGGAGAGAAAGTTGCAGTTTGATTGGGTGGAAGAGGGTCAGAGCCAATCCTTCTGCTGTCTCGGTTTCTTTTAACTAATTTGACATAGGAGTTGACTGGCTTATGCCCTCACTTGCGGAACTCTTTTCTTTTTCCCTGGCGAAGCGAAAAGCATCCTTAGACGCCTTTTGGATACACCCTGTCGTGCACTCTTGGGCCCGCGAGCGGCTCGACATCCAGCCAAAGCAGAGAAAAGCACAGGAGGCACTTATTCTTGTTGGAGGAATATTCAAGAAAACTGAGAATAAATCGATGTATGATTGGGCTTTTGAAAAGAGGATATGGTCCCATATGGAGACAGTTCGAATGAGTGTTACGGAACTTCCTAGGCATCCCGAACACGCCGTGTGCTGTGCAACTTCGGCTATCGGACACATGTATTTCGATCACGGATTATACTCCCAATCTGAAAATTTATTCCAGTGGTCGTTTGAGGGTCAGCAAAAACATCTAGGCGATGACCACCTGGACACCCTCGAAGCAGCTCACAACATGGCTCGTGTGTTCTGCAGCCAAGGCGAGTACTCCAAGGCACTTGAATGGTACCAGAGGGCCCTCGATGGCCGTGAGAAGACCCTTGGAAAGGACCACCCATCCACTCTCATCACGGTTAACAACATGGCTGTTGTGTTCGATAGCCAAGGCGAGTACTCCAAGGCACTCGAATGGTACCAGAGGGCCCTCGATGACCGTGAGAAGACCCTTGGAAAAGACCACCCATCCACTCTCGAAACCGTTCACAATATGGCCGTGGTGTTCGATAGCCAAGGCGAGTACTCGAAAGCACTGGAATGGTACCAGATGGCCCTTGATGGCTTTGATAAGACCCTTGGCAAGGACCACCCATCCACTATCAAAACCGTTCACAACATGGCTTGTGTGTTCTATAGCCAAGGCGAGTACTCGAAAGCACTGGAATGGTACCAGAGGGCCCTTGATGGCTTTGAGAAGACCCTTGGAAAGGACCACCCTGACACTCTCACATCGGCCAAGATCGTGGAAACCCTATTACCTTTGCCTACCAAGTCTCTAGGGCAGGTTTCGGCGCGTCGGACGGGGGACGGATGGCAGGGTGGGTCACGGGTTCGTGGGGTCGTCTCAAAGGTCCTGGATATCATGACATCGACAAGAGCTAGCTGCGAGTAGTCCTTTTTTTTTCAAGTTCATTCATGGTGTATGTTCCGACATCCTTTAAAACGTTCACTTTGTCTCTATCACTTGCTCTGAAGCGTCTGTTGCTACGCAGGGTGGATGGTTGTTTTATCTGTGCTTGTCATGTGTTCGGGGCGCTATGGAGGAGCGTCTTTCTGCTCGGGGCTTGGTTTAATTTCTATTGGCAGTGTTAGTTTCTGGTAGGAGCTTTGTTGACTTGTCGAGGCAACGGGGGCAAGCGGAATTGGTTGCTGTAGTATTTGGTAGTATTGTAAACGGGAAAAATTTCCCGGTGGGCTGGAATATAATTGGTTTTGATGGATGGACCAGAGGCGTAACCAGGAACCCACCGTATAGTGAAGGGGGGAGGCAAATTTAAAAAAACGTAGTTTCTCGCTGGACACGTACCGAGAGGTGGAGAATACGTATGTACATATTTTGACCGTTTTGATACGCGTTTACTGGGTAAGCTACGTTTTTTTTTTTACCGTGTACATACATAGACTTGCGGTCGAAATAAGCTTTCCCCATCGCCCGGCGATCTCCGACGCCCGCCGCCGCCGCGAAACAGGTTACATGTGATAGATAGCAGCTGGCTGGCTCGACGCTCAACATCCATGTTCCGCACTCCCCACAACGTAGAGTACATAACCCCCGGTAAGCTCTTTGGAGCCAGATTCTGCGACTGTGGCTTACCCATCTGGGGCCAACTCTGCGGTCATCTCCGCCACAATTCTATCGGTATGTATCACGCCGACGGAAACAATTCCGGACGAGAACGGACGACGGCCACCTGACGGAATCTCCGCCACAATATGCTCGCATCTTAGACTCCGTGTTGTGTTTCTATCCGTTGATTCCAGCACCGTGAATTTTTTTTGATTTTTTTTTTTTCTTTCACTTCGGCTTCAATCCTCCCCCTCTCGAAAAAGGTCTTTTCGTGACCGCCTAGCCTCCTGCTCCACCAGCCTCACAAGCCCATGGAGGGAGAGGAAGACCGCCATCGAAAAGAAGAAAAAAAACCCCCCCGAACTGCCCGCAACAGCGCTTCACACATACCCCAGCCCCGAGATGCGCCGATATCTGGAAGTGGTCGGTAGCTACTTAGTTACCACACATCTTTTTGCCAGCAGTAGTTGAAAAAGAAAAGAAAAAAAAGGAGACAACACGCGAGATGAAGGACCTCAAGGCCCAAAAAAACGACTACGGTGCATGAGCAAAATCGGTAAGTTCGCGGCGGGGGGCGGAACCGGACACTGCGGGCGCAAAAGCCATCTCCCCCATTCGACATCCCCCCGCGGCCAAAGCGGGGAACGGACGGGGCGTTCAAATCCAGCACCAGCCGGCAAAGCAGCAGAGCCCGCATCAGCTCTCATGCGCTCGGAGCATGCCGGACGTGGAGCCCGGATATCCCGCGCAACCCCAGCCCATCAACACCTACCACCGCGGGGGATGAGACTGGGAGGAAGGGAAGGAGAAGAGAGCGGCAGGTAACGGAAAAGAGGCGAGCGCCCCAGTCCTGGTGGGCTGCTAAAGGGCCTGTATGTGGCCGTCTTCATCGGCGGGGGGCAGGGACTCCAGGCCGCAAAAAAAGGCACGCAAATCCAAAGGAAAAAAGGTTCAGAAAGGTTGCGTGATAGCAGCAATGTGAGGAGAGGAGCGGGTCCGTTGGGCCATATCAGTCCCTGCTGTACATACTACGTTTTTTTTTTCGTTTGTGGCGGCTTAGACGGCGGGCAGGGGAAGTAAGGCGCTTTTTCGTGACGACATGGCCGTAGTGGACGGGACTTGGTCTTGTACAGCCACGGTCTATATACTGTAGGTAGGACAAGACGATGGAACGGAAAAAGACCAGCTGACGGAAACTCCTCCGTCGAGTTGTGGCCGCCCCTTGCATACATTTGCCTACTATGTACCCAGCCGCCCACGCCGACCAGACCGCATCCCCTCGTATGTAGGTGTGTAGGAACGATATACATATTCGCAATACCTTCTGGCCAAAACCGATTTAAAGTTTCGTCTTTATAGACCGGTCATCCACGATGCACGCGACGGTGGCTGGAGTATAACAACGTCAGTTTACGAACATACTCGAAATAGCAGACGGACGAAAATGAGAAAAAGGACTCAGCGCCGTGGGTGTCCACCTCGCCATCGAAAACCCAACGCCAATACAGTCCCATCCGAGGAGAGCATCGTGAAAAACAAAAACAATCCATCTTTGCTCCTCGGATTACAGTCTGAACAGCTCCCTCAACACGGGACCCCAATGTAGATCCTCGGCAATCCGTCTTCGTTGGTCAATGAGGGGAATGTGTCAACGTTCCAGCCCTGGCGTAGAAGATTTTGAGATTTTGACTTCTCGATGCACGCCACGATGTTGTCGGTAACCTCTCCGCCTTCGCGCTCCTTCGGGGCGAATAGCACAAGACGGGTCGAATGGGTTTGCTCTTCCATCCGACACTCCCTTGCCGTTGTCCGCAGGGAGTCCAGCGGTGTCAGCTCGCTGCTTGCCGTGGGTTAACGTTTCGCCGGCCAAGAGAGGAGGAACATGCTTCCGTTGTGGCTTCCCCGGGATCTGGCCGCCAGGACATCGTCGTTGGCCATATCCACCCCCTCGCCAATCCCCTGGAAGGTTGGGCGGCGGGTGGTCTTGCTGCATGCGGTTTCATCCCGGGGAGGGATTCGAGTGAGATGGTTTCGTTTTTGTTTTTGTTGTTGTTTCTGGCGGAGCGAGGACAGACTCTTGGGTCCTGAGGGGGGGGGAGAGATCGCAATGGACGGTTCTTGCAAGCCAAACGAGATTGATTATTTTCTGGTGGCCTCCGACTGTTGAAGGCGGCAGCTCGTGAGCTCGGGAAGGTGTATGACCGGCGAGAGAATCGGTAGTGATGGTGGAAGACAGCGTGGTGTGGTGAGTGGCTATGAAGTATGTACACGCCTAGTGTACCACACATCCGGATACTTGCTCCAGTCGTGTAGCAGTCATTCGCCCTTCTTCCAGGGACTCATCTGTCCACTGCTGCAAGCCCCCGCTTCTGTTGCACCCTCCCCTCCCCTCCTCCAGCCGCCCATTCACTCTTCCAAGCTTCATTCACTCCCCCATCCACGACTCCCTTCATTACCCCGACCGAGTCCTGAACCAATCGACGCTTCGAGCCTCCATCCTCTCCGCATGCACTCACTGGTTAGCCCAGTCGCCCGCCGCGCTTCAACGGCCCATCTAACGTACATACGTACCTTGCGGCTCCCACGGATAGGAGCGGTAATACGTGTAGACAAGCAACTAGGATCAATTCTCCACTGGCACCAACCCCTTGCTCAAGCGGCTTCCCATGCATGCGGGGAGTGGTTGGCGGCGTCGACGGCGTGCTCGCTGGCGACGCACTCGCCCGAGTCGAGCACGTTTCGGCGGCCGTCGGCGCCCCTCCTCCATCTCGATTCTCGCCTCCCCGCTGAGGACTGAGGACGTGCCCCTATCGAGAGAACGTTCTCGCTCGCCCACCCGTCTCGCTGGCATATCACATCGGGCACGCACGGCACGCACGCACGTACCCAAGCATGTACTGTAGGTGTCATCGCCTCAAACTCCTCTCTATCAACCAGCCGCCTATGTAAATGTACAATGAATTTTTTTTTAAAAAAAAGGAGAAAAAGAAAAATCATGGTATCAAAATCCTCACGCATGAACGGGGTGTGCTCAAACACAAGGTGTCTCTTGCAGCCATTCCATTGCATCTCAGCGACTCCCCTCACTTGTACCCAGAAGCATATCACCCCAACCACCATCCTTAAAACCAAAACCGTAAATAAAAAAAAGAAAGCTGGTGGCAGCCGAAAGAAGTACCCAGATATAGCCCCCCTCAAGAAAAAAAAACCACATATTAACGACACGCACGGGAATATCATTCCAACGCCTCCGGCAGGTCGATAGAAATGAGACGAAATATAATAGGTGCGGAAATGACAGGATCGAAAAACGGCTTCAAGTACAAAGGGGAGGCAAGCAATGCGACACCAAAGTAAAATAAAATGCCGGAAGAGGGACAAAAAACTAAGGTATAAATAGGGCGCCCTTGGCGAAATGAAGTGAAATGACAAAGCTGGGGGAGAGATATAGATACGTCGTTGAGGGCCAAAAATACATCGTAATCGGGGCGGTCAACACGATGGTGCTGTCGCCCTAAAAAATCTTGGCAGCAAGGAAATCTTCGCCATCCATTTCCTCTAGTTCCAACCCAAGGAATTGGCGGCCATCAGAGGGGCCGAGATCTGAGGGCCCCGTCCACCAGGACCGCTTCCGTGGCTATCCCTGTCAGGGGCACCAGCAGCACCGGCGCCGGCACCGGCAGAGCCATAGGTGCCGTACGCCTCTCTGGCGCCGTGTATCATCGCCGCTGCGCCGCTCGAGTGTTCAACCATCGTTGGCCCACCGATGACCATGCTTCCTTGAACGGAAGCTGCACGGCTGTGTCCCTTCCTCTTTTGCCTGTAGCGGCGTGCGACGAAGAACATCGCGCCACCGTACGCCAAGCAACCGAAAACGATACCCGCACCGATACCAGCAGTCCTCGTGGAGATGGGACCAGACTTATTCTCGATGGGAGAGCCACCACCACCAGTGCGTATGGTGGAGCCGTCATCATCAGTCCATGAATTGTCGTCGGTGAGCTGGCCATTTCCGTTTCCGTCTTGTTCGCTGCTGCTAGCACGCAGGGGGATGGTGGGGTCGAGGAGTGACATGATCTGGTCAATTGGTGGCGTCGGATTGTTCATCATCCTCGAGCCAGGGGTGCGCCGCTGAAGATCCAACTCGTCAAACAGATCCTTTGGAATGTAGGCAAGGACCAGTGTGGTGACATAACCCTTGCTCTTCCGCGTATCGTACGGCTGGAGGGAATGCATCATGACGCTGGCAGTATTGAGTCCGAAGTTCAATCCCTTTGGCACGTACTCGAAGATCTGCGCGACAGACACCGGGTTCTCAACAACGAAGACGTAGTTCAACTCGTGCTTGAAACCAAGACGCACCAAGATCATGTCCCGTGGAGCCTCCGGCATTCCTCCATAGGGAGTGATGACCTTGGGCAGCCTGGGATCCAACACCGTGTCAGTTGGCGCAACCGCAGTGTCCGTAGTGGCTGCAGTTTGAGCCACATCCGCAGTGGTCTGCGTCGTGGTGACGGAGGGTGCGACGACCAATGTAGAGGTTTGGAACCAGATGGATGTAGGGTTGATGCCAGAGGAGGGCGGGATGACAGGGAGTTTGGTGGTCGACAACGTGGTTGCAGCCACGGCCGTGGTTGGCGCAAACGCAATCGTCGTGGTAGGCGTCGTCTTGGAGTCAGTGTCGGATGGGCCAGCCGAGGTAGGAGCGTTGGTTGTCACTCCGGATGCGCCGGCAGTGGTGCTAAGCTCTTCCGTCAAAGGAATGTCGCTGAAGGAGGGCTGTCCGGTGGTACTGGGAGCGACGCTGATCAAATCCGTGACCTGGCTGGTAACATCAGTTGGCACCACCGAGCTAATGCCTGTTGGCACCGACGATGGGATGGCCGAGGAAACACCCGGGATGACGGAAGACGGGACTCCAGAGGGAATGTCCGAGATATCTGGGATGATGGACGACGGACCTCCCGAAGGAACAACTTTGGAGGGGACCAGGACGACTGTGGTCGGGGTACCTGAGGTGACATCCGAGATGATTGGCGATGCGTCCGGAAGGTCGGTGGTAATCGGCGGACCCGAGATGACAGTCGAAAGATCGGGTAGAGTATGTGATTTTGACGTAATCTCCGGAAAGTCGCTAACACGAGTGGGAACCGAAATGACCGCCGTTGGAACATCCGTTACACCGGACCGTACCGAAGTCACAACGGAATCCACAACAGACGTCGCAGGATCCACAACAGACACCACAGGATCCACAACAGACGTCGCAGGATCCACAACAGACACCACAGGATCCACAACAGACGTCGCAGGATCCACAACAGACACCACAGGATCTACAACAGAGTCGACGACGGACGTGATGGGATCCACGGGATTGACAACAGAGGTAATTGGGTTTAGGGGTGTGCCAACAATACCAGAATCAGTCGGTTTCCCAGTCTCGATAGGCATCTCCGGTCTAGTCGTAATCGTCGGGTGAATAACTGTGATTTCAGGAACGGCACCGGTAATCGTATCAATGATACCAGTCTCAACCGGCAGGTCGGTCACGGAGGGCACCTCGAAATCAGTAGTGGCAACTGGGAGATCTGGAACCTCGGACAGAACAGGGGGGACGACAGAATTTACATCGTCCACAACAGAACTGATCGGGCCGACGATCGGGTCGGGAATACCAGTCTCCTCGGGCTGAGTGGGATCCTCCGAGAAAGTTGCGCCGGGGCGTCCCGAGACATTATCCACAACAGAACTGATCGGGTCGACGATCGGGTCGAGAATACCAGTCTCCTCGGGCTGAGTGGGATCCTCCGAGAAAGTTGCGCCGGGGCGTCCCGAGACATTATCCACAACAGAACTGATCGGGCCGACGATCGGGTCGAGAATACCAGTCTCCTCGGGCTGAGTGGGATCCTCCGAGAAAGTTGCGTCGGGGCGTCCCGAGACATTATCCACGACGGAACTGATCGGGTCGATGATCGGGTCAAGAATACCAGTCTCCTCGGGCCCAGCAGGATCCTCCGAGAAAGTTGCGCCGGGGCGTCCCGAGACATTATCCACAACAGAACTGATCGGGTCGACGATCGGGTCGAGAATACCAGTCTCCTCGGGCTGAGTGGGATCCTCCGAGAAAGTTGCGTCGGGGCGTCCCGAGACATTATCCACAACGGAACTGATCGGATCAACGATCGGGTCGAGAATACCAGTCTCCTCGGGCTCAGCAGGATCCTCCGTGGCAGTTGCGTCGGGGCGTCCCGAGACATTATCCACGACGGAACTGATCGGGTCGATGATCGGGTCGACGATCGGGTCAAGAATATCAGTCTCCTCGGGCTGAGTGGGATCCTCCGTAGTAGTTGCGTCGGGGCGTCCCGAGACATTATCCACAACGGAACTGATCGGATCGACGATCGGGTCGAGAATACCAGACTCCTCGGGCCCAGCAGGATCCTCCGTGGCAGTTGCGTCGGGGCGTCCCGAGACATTATCCACGACGGAACTGATCGGGTCGACGATCGGGTCGAGAATATCAGTCTCCTCGGGCTGAGTGGGATCCTCCGTAGTAGTTGCGCCGGGGCGTCCCGAGACATTATCCACAACAGAACTGATCGGGTCGACGATTGGGTCGAGAATACCAGTCTCCTCGGGCCCAGCAGGATCCTCCGTGACAGTTGCGTCAGGGCGTCCCGAGACATTATCCACGACGGAACTGATCGGGTCGACGATCGGGTCGAGAATATCAGTCTCCTCGGGCTGAGTGGGATCCTCCGTAGTAGTTGCGTCGGGGCGTCCCGAGACATTATCCACAACAGAACTGACCGGGTCGACAATCGGGTCGACAATCGGGTCGACAATCGGGTCGAGGATACCAGTCTCCTCAGGCGCAGTTTTCGTGGGGGTCGTAGTATCTTCAGCGGAGGGATCCTCGGCTGTTGGCGCATCGTCCGTTGGGGTTGAGGTCGGGCTGGGGTCGACTGCATCATCCACGATCGATGAGATTGGGACCAAGATTGGGCTGGGGAGGCCGGGTGTGTCGTTCTCAACAGGGTCGTCGCTTTCGACGGGGTCGTCGCTTTCGACGGGGTCGGTGGTATCACTGGGGGTGGTCTCTATTCGGTCAGTTAGCGCTGAAATCGATAGGGGAGACAATAGTTGAGGGCAATGGCGTGGTCCCGGCAGATGTTCGGATTCCTGGGCCGTGTCCGCGGGAAGAAGGGAGAGAGGAGAGATGGGATGAGAGATGGAATCGCCCGACTAGGAACTCGGTCCCGTCTCGATGGCTGCGGTCTTCGTACCTGTGGGCTCGACTATGCTCAACGTCTCGTCGACGATCACGGAAGGATCCGTCCTGGTGATGGTATCTGGTGCGGCTATCAGCAACCTTCCTCCGACGTGCAAGGCGACGGAGCTGAGTACTCACCCTCAATCGGCGTCGGATCCGGCTGGTCTTCTTCGTCCACCACTGGGCTGGCCTTCTTCTTCTCCTTGTCGACCTTGTTCTCGCCATTGCCACCGATTGGAACCGAGTCGAAAATCCCGTTGAATGCTCCTCCGCGATCGGTCGGTCTGGCCGCCCTATCGCGGGTGTCGGTGGTATCTTCAGTGGCGTTGAGCAAAGACTGGCGCCTCCGCAGCATGTTCCGAGGAAAGTAGAACTTTGGCGAGTCGCCGTCATCCTGCCGAACGGGGATCGCGGCCGCATTGCCAACACCCTGGACGGGCGCGAAGGAGGAGAGGAGCGGGAACGCGATCGCGAAGGCGAGGCTTGTTGCCCTCATGGTGAAGTACCGCTAGCGAGACCGTCCTGTTCGTCGACGGTTTTCCGCTTTGCGATGGTTTTTTTATTTATTTTTTTACTTATGGACTGGGCCGTGATTTCGGGCCAGTATTCGCGCGAGGTATTGTTAGGGGGGGAGGGTGGTATGTGAGTGTGTTTTTCTAAATGAGTGGACTTGACGATGCAAGAAAAAAAACCAAGCTGATTTTGAAAAAAAGAGTGTAGGTCTGCCAAAGATTCAGAGCATCAGCAGCGATCAAAAGTCGTTCATGGCCGTGGTTGGCGAGAAGAAGAAGAAGGATTCGGGGAAGGGGCGGGTGGTGTGGAGGTAACAGTGTCAGGGGCTTTTTTGCGAGGTGCCAGGCACCGCAACCAGGCCAGAGAGAGACGCCATGGGCGTGCGATGCCATGCCATGCCACCAGCAACGCTACGTGGGGGAAGCCGGTCGGGATGTGTTGACTACCACCACCCCCACCAGCCAGGCCCAGGTACGAAAGGGGTCTAAGTGGGGCTGAGGTGGATCGAGCGAAATGAAACTCACGGAGCAGAACTCCAGGACGAGCACCAACCAAGCCCAACAACCCAATCCGCTGCCGGCCGTTGCGATGAGACTGAGACGAGACGGGCCGGGCGTAGGGTAAGCGCAGTCCGCAGGAGTCGAATCGCGTCACTTCCTCCGGCGCGCGCTCCTTCCGAACCGGCGCCGTCGCGGTCGTTCCGTTGGGGGACGGCGGGACGGGACGGGGGGGGCGAGGGCGGGCGAGCGAGAAGGTCAGGAACGCGGTGCGTCCGTCGGCTCGGTCGGGAGCGATGCGCTTTCGCGGTCGGCAAGAGAGCGTCCGGCGTAGTCGGGAGGCTCGGGGCGGCGGGGGGGGGAGGGGTGGGAGGGAGCAGCGTCGAGGGCGCCGCAGTTGTGGCCGTTGTGTCGCGGGGAGGGGGACAGAGCGAGGATGGACGAAGATAAGTATCCTTTCGGCTAACACGAGCATTAGTGGACGTCCTTCGGCCGTTACATACTCCAACCAAGAAGTATGCACGAGCAAGCGAGCAGAGAGCCATGCACTCTGCATGTAGAATATGGCTCTGGGCAAGCAGAGACGCCGACGGGGGGGGGGGGGGCTTTGCTTTACGCGCGGAGACGGTGTTGGTCCGTCTGCTCGTCTGTCGCCGACAGCGCTCTCTCGGATCCGGCGCATCGGGGAGGGGGGCCGAAGCGAGCGAGGGCGGTCCAAAGCGCGAGACGCAATCACGGTCCGTCGCTCCCTCCACCGACACCGACTCATCCACCGTGCGATCAACGAACCACCATCGCCACCCACTCATTCGCCCCCATCACACGCACCAGGAATCCTTACTTTACTTGCACCACCACCGACGCCAAGCGCGCACAGATTGTCCCCTCCCGAGTGCAGTGCGCACGCCGTCGCCGCTCGCGATCGGCTGCTGTTCTTTCTGCGGTGTTTCCTTCCGCCCGCCGAACGCTCCGCTCCGCTCCCGGTGAGACGGACTTGGCAGCGAACGATGAGCAGGGAAGGACAGCGGCCAGCCAGAAGCGCAGCAGACGGCAAGAGATACCGTACCGAGGGATTTTTTTTTATTTTTTTTATTCTATTCTATTTTTTATTCTTTTTATTCTATTCTATTCTATTCTATTTTATTTTTATTTTTCATTTCTCTTTTTTTTGGGGGGGGAAGCCAAGCGACGCAGCAACACGACTGGGAAAGACTGGGAAAGAGCACGGGGCGGGCGAATGAGGGGTGGAGGGATGCGAGCAGAGGTGGTCTTACTACCTACCCTCGGACAGAGTGAAGACGAGCAGGGCGAGGAAGTGGTTGGTCGCACAGAGCGCACGACGACGAGAGGGCGGCGCCAAAGGAGCGCGGATGATTTGACGGGGGAGCAAGATGATGTTACTCCACTCTATCTGCACTCTGCAGCGGCTGAGATTTGGGGGCGGCGAGCAGCAGCAGCAGCAGCAGCAGCAGCAGCAGCAGGTGCCCGGATGCGGAGAAGGGTACGGTGCCTCTGTGTGTGCGGATGGGTAGATAGATACAATATCCGGCCGGAGCAGACAGCAGGGAGGAAGAAGCGGCGACAGGCTGGCTGTGTCCGCGACATTGGTCGGTTCGAGGCGTGTCATGTCAGACCAATGTCCTCGTCCTCCCTCGTTCGCCCCCAACGCATGGAGCGCCGAGTCACGGGTAGAGTGGGTGGAGTTTGAGGCAAGCGGGGGGGGGGGGGGGGGGGGGGGGGCGGGGCCGGGCGGGCGGCGGCGGGCCGCGCCCGGCCCCCCCCCCCCGCGGCCCCCCCCCCCCCCCCCCCGCCCCCCCCCCCCCCCCCCCCCCCCCCCCCCCCCGCGCTTCACGACGAGTCCATGCGACGGAGCCCCCTTCCCGCCACCAATGGGGGGGGGCGAACGTACCCGCGAGGGTCCGCAGGCGAGGACGACGGTGCCGCCGAGTCGAGCGCTGTGAGGCCGGCCCGCCTTCTTCCTCTGCCGCTTCCTTCCGCTTCCGCTTCCGAGCCGAGTCGAGCCGAGCCGAGCCGAGTCTCCGGCTGCCGGCGAGACAAGCGCAACACGGAAGATGAGCCGACAGGACAGCCGCGCGAGGAGACGGGAGGGCGGATCGACCGAGGACGAGAGCGCGGGAGAGAAAGACGCAGCCGAAAGCCACAGCGCTTCCCCCCCCCCCCCCCCCGGAGCCCCCCTCTCTCGTCCGGCGACTCCTCAGACGTGCGAGGATGCCCCCCTTCCAGACACGTCTTGTGTGTGTGTGGTTCCCTCGCATTTTGTCTTCCCACGCCTTCCAAGTTCCCACACAACAATTCCCCCTCCGAAATTAAGGACCTCCTCTTCGTGGCAGCCTGTACGGGGAAGGGGGGGGGGGGCAGCCAAACGGATATTACTGAGCCCCCCTCCCAAAACAATAATAAAAAAAAAAGAACCAGGGACACGGCGGCTCTGATTGGCCCGCGCCATGGATACTCCCCCGGCCGTATGTAGCCGTCTCGCAGATTCTCGGTCTGCGCTATATAGATAGATGATAGATAGTCTACATAGACCTGTATGGTACTGTACCTTTGCGCGGTGAGATGCGAAACTCGATCACGCTCCCCAAGATATCCACCACGTCTTTCGATCATTTGCTTTTTTTTTTTCCCGCTCTCGTTGCGGCTTATACATACTTACATATGTACATATTGCGGGGGACGAGCGCAGTACGTATGTATACGTATGCATAGAGCACATAACATGCCACATCCCGAACGAGACGATGCGGCGCAGCGATTGCTGCTGCTGCTGCCTCTTCACAGCCAATGGTACCCCCGTATAGTATGTAACTATGTATGTATCTATGTGTGTAGATGACATGTACTCTGCCCCTCTTTCCGCCCCCGACTCGAACGAAAGGAAATGAAAATGAAAAGGGTTCCTTGCCCCCCACCCCCCGGGACACTCTCCGGATGAGCACGCACATAATTGGCTGAGCTGAGATCGTAGGAACGTACATCATGCGGGACGGGGGCGCTGGCTGTTATGGTTCTGCAGCCGCGATCGGGTCGGCTGGACACGCGCGCCGCCGAGAGGAGAGAGCGCCGCCGTCCGTCCGGCCGTCCGATCGCCTGCTCGCTGAGAACAGCCACGTATGTAGACGTATGGATGTATCGTACCTTCTGCCGTCTGCAGCGCGTCCCCAGAGAGAGACGAGCGAGCGGCACGTGCTCGCCAAGTCGGATCGGATCGGACTTGCTCGACCGCTCAGCTCAGCTCGGCTCAGCTCAGTACAGTACATGCCTTTGCCGCGCGCCAAGCCACCCGCCCCTCCCAGCGCGGAAACCGTATGCATGTATGTACGTAGAGTACCGCAGTCGCCCCCCCCCCCGCCGGGTTCGGGTGATAATTGGCAGCTGGAGACTCTGGAGATTGCAAAGTGCGCGGCGAGTGACGCCGCATAACTACAACCCGGCCGAGAACCGCGCCATTTCGGAGAGATTGTGATCTGCTGGGGGGGAGGGGAGGGTACATACCTGGAGTGAGCAGAGTCACGTATGTACATACTCTATATACTCTACTCTGCTCTACATACTCCAGGTATATAATTACACTGTACATACTTTAGTTCGTGCACGTGGGGCCGATGGTGGAGGCAGCATAGATATGGATATGTATGTACGTTATGATATGTAATGGTCAAAGCGGAACGGCAACTCCCGGCGGCGTCCACTCCGCAGACATGCTTACATACATGCTTACATATCTACAAGCTTACTTGCATACGTACGTACATACCACACCGTACGTACGGGAGAGAGACAGAGATCTCCGCTGTCCGCACTCGACGCGGACCGGCCCTCTGTTCCTGTCTTGCGCGGAGTTCTCCGCTTCCCAGCGCTGTGCATATGTACGCACGTATGCATGTATGTACGAAAACGGACCAGGCACCACTAGTCAGACCCAACAGACTCGTGCGAGAAACTCCGCTGCGCACGGCGGTATAAGTGGTGGGGGGGGGGGGGGGGGGGGGGCACAACGGTACA
>Ga0307508_10001425_pt1 | contig 26921 bp, 18 predicted proteins | sample 9_EM_MG_FD_203089 | JGI IMG/M metagenome (GOLD analysis project Ga0307508, IMG submission 203089) | Populus trichocarpa ectomycorrhiza microbial communities from riparian zone in the Pacific Northwest, United States - 9_EM | ecosystem: Host-associated > Plants > Roots > Unclassified | place...
GGCCGTTTTGGCGGTGGCATAACGGGTATTCCCTTTACCGACCCCATCCGCCTGAAGCAGGTTTGTGGCATCGATAATCCCTGGCCGCAAAAGCAGGAGCTGTCGTCGGTGTTTGTGTATGATATGATCAACGCCTACGGCGGCCCGGACGTTTTTTACCAACAGTTTTATATCACCGCTATCAGTCCGCTGGGGTTTACCAAAGACAATAAAAACCTGAATTATTACGACGATAAAACCCTGCAGCAAAATATACGGCCGTTTGTGTTGGATTGTTTTGAGCAGCAGTTCAAATTCGGCATTAACCGAAGCGTGGCCTTTTGCCTGGGCGACGGTAAAAATTTTCAATACCTGTCGAAGCTGAATAAGGAAGAAAAGCTGTTTGGTACGATTGTGCCTTTATCGCATCCAAGGTTTATTATGCAATACCGGGTGAAGAAAAAGCAGGAGTATATAGCGTATTATCTTAAGCAGTTTCATGATCACGGGGCATAAGGGCTTTTTCTAATTGCCTGCGATGATCAATCTCTTCGTGGCAAGCACTTCTCCATCGTTGCCGATAAAGCTAACCATATAAGCGCCGGGCGTACGCAGGTACATTTCGAGGAAGCCGCGGTTATTCACTGCTTCGGTTAGCATGAGCTGCCCGATGGCGTTATAAACAACCACCGATTTAACATTTCCGATTGAGCTGATGCCTACAAAGAACCTGCCGGGAGCAGGATTGGGCCATAATACAAAACCATATTGATCCGGGCGGCCGCCGACAGCCACGACGTTGGAATAAGTGGTATCGCCATTATAGGAGATCATCAACAGGCGGTAAAAGCTTATCCCGCTGTAATTGTTGGGATCGGTTATACCGTAATTGAGGTTGCGCAGGCTGGCCCCGTTGACGGCTTTCGATGCTATGCTGTCGCGGTTGGTAAATGCTGTTTCATTGCTGAGCTTGCGCTGTACGATAAAATATTTTTGATTGATTTCGGGGGATGTGTTCCAGTATACCCATACCTGCTTGTAATTAGTGCGGTAGGCGCTGAACCAGAGCCGCGTTTTATATAAGGTGGTATCGCCGTTGCCGGTGAGCTTGCTGAAATACGAGGTGCTGGTCATGGTTCCTTCGAAGCTGCGGGTGTTGATACCGCTGCCGGCGAGCGGCGCGCCGCTGGTGATGGTACCGGCCTGTGGCGTGCGTTGCGGATAGCCGATATCCCAGGTGCTGCCATTGTATTGAGAAATATAGGCGTTCTGCCGCTTAGCCTTAAACAGGCTGCCTTCGTCGGCTACTATATGTTGTAAACTGATGTCTACGCTACCCTGGCCGGGATAAAGCAGCTTTCCTATTTGCCATGTTTTATTGACGCTGGCGGCGGACATATCCTGTCCCCCGCTGACCTTGCTTTTTGTGCTGTCGGATACCCGCGCGTAAAAATCGTCCGGGACGCCGTTGGTGACCTGCAGCGCCGCGGGACTGTATTTGCCTGCGCTCGTTCCCACAGGGAAGGCTACCCAGCCATCTGCCTGGCTTATCTTTTCGCGCAGGAGGAAACCGCCGGTTACGGATGTGCCGGTGACGATAAAACGATTGTCGTCATAGCCGGTAATGCTGCCGGGATGGCCGTCGCCTACTACCAGTATATTATCCTCTGCGTATAAAAGACCGTTTTCAAAATGTAACTGGCGCCGGATTTTGGTGCTGGCCGACAGTAGTTTAACCCCCCATGCGTTAGCAATATTAAGATGGGCAAAAGCCGGCCCTGTTCGTGCGGCTGCGTTGTAGCCGCCAATCAATATTTGCTGCTGGTTAAAAGAGGAAGGCAATGACGTATCGGGAACCAGGAAGCGGATGGCGCCACCTTCGCCGGTGATACCATTTCCATTGCTGCTTTCGTCGGTAATGACGGACAATGGATCGTTTTCCCATTGTTTTCCTTTAAAATTTACTACGGCATTTTTTCCCACGCCGAACTGGCCGTGGTTAGTAACATTGGAAAAAATAGTAGCGGTATTGCCGGAAAAGAAAACCTTTCCTTTGGCGGGTACAAAAAAACCGGTTTGTGCATGAATAGCAGAAATGCTGCAAAGCAGCATTATGGTAAAAGCTATTGCATAACCGGTATATTTTCGATAACCCGTCATTATTGAATAATGGTTATATCAAAAGTTATAGTTCCCAATAACTGGTTACCGCCTACTCCCGCCCCGGAATTTATAAAATTTATCTGCACTGAACCGGATGAGCTTACCCTTGACCATGCAATAGCTACGCCGTTGGGCAAGGCGGACCGCGGGGTGACAATGACATTTGCATTCACCGCTGCCCCGGTAACTGTTACTGTTTTGGTAAGGCTTTGGGTATAGACGATATTATTGGTGTTATCGGTAATCGAAACGGAGGTCTTGAACATACCTGTAAGAACGGTACCGGTGGTTCCCAATTTGAAATTGCCGTTTACATCCAGCTTTGCCTGGGGGCTGGTGGTGGCAATGCCTACACTGCCGCTGCCGTCAATGCGCATTCTTTCATTGGTGCCCTGTGCGGTGCCACCGGTCATGAACACAACCGATTTGGAGGCGGTGCCGGTGCCTATCAGCAGGTTTTGGCCGATGTTGTAGAGGTAGGCATCGTTGGAGCTGCCCATTATACCGCCGGAGTAATTGCCCCCGTTAATGCCCATATCAATATAGTTGGCGGTCTCGCTGCCATTGTTGGCCGTGGCCACCACATCGGAGGAGGCGCTGGTGCCGGTAGACAGGTTTTGTATATTAAGCTGGAGATAGCTGTTAATGGTGCCTTTTCCCACGATGGCGTTGACCGAACTGGTGACGCCTGCATCCACCACCAGCTTTTCGGGGTAGGTACCGTTAAAGGACGAAGTGCCGATACCTACGTTCCCATCGGCGTCTACCACGTTCAGTACGGTACCGGATGAGGTGCGCCACTCGGTAAGATTGCCTGATTGCGAAGCTGAATTTGCCTGGATGGCCAGTGGAATGCTGGCATCGCGCTGCGATTGTACCAGTACGCCCGTATTGCCTGTACCGTTGGAAAAAGAAGGAATGGTGCCCGACTGGCGATCGCCTCCGAGGATCATGCCCCAGTAAGAACCCATTTGCAGGCTCCTGCCGCCGCCGCCCTGCCAGAAAATATCGCCGCCATCGCCGGCGATGCGAAAATCGCCCGCACCGGCTGTGTTGGAAAACAGGAGTTCGGACATGGTGCCTGTACGGCGGATTTCGAAAGTGTCTTTTACTACCAGCGGGTTATCGGGGTTGGTAACACCGATGCCTACGTTTCCACTGCCGTCGATGCGCATTCTTTCATTGGTGCTTTGCGTACCGCCCCCGGTCATAAACACGAGGTTTTTGCCAGCGGTAGCGGTGCCTACCAGGAGGTTTTGGCCGATATTATACAGGTAGGCATCGTTGGCCCCGCCGAAATAATTATTGGTATTGCCCGAGCTGTTGATGCCCATATCGACATAATTGGTGGTTTCGCTGCCGTTGTTGGCCGTAGCCACCACATCAGAGGAGGCGCTGGTGCCGGCAGACTGGTTTTGAATATTCAGCTGCAGGTAGTTGTTGATAGTACCTTTTCCGACAATGGCATTCACCGAAGTGGTGGTGCCGGCATCTACCAGCAGCTTTTCGGGATAAGTACCGTTGAAAGAAGAAGCACCTATACCGAGGTTGCCGGCGCTGCTGAGGCGCATGCGTTCGGTATTATTCGTAATAAAGGGTAAGTCATAGTTGCTGGTGGTGCCCAGGTTTTGCGCGCTGGCCACGGCGTTGCCGCCCATGGCCCAGAAACTGCCTGTGCTGAGGGAAGAGCTGATAACACCGGTGGTGGCATTATAAGTGATACCGGTACCTGCGCTGAGCAGGCCACGGGATTTGAGGTAGAAATTGCTGATATAACCTGTATCCATGGTGAGCGCGCCGGTATTTCCGTTCACCGAAAGGACACCTGAATTGCTGATAGCGCCGGTGTTGTTGTTGTAACCGATACCAGTACCTGCGCTGAGCAGGCCGCGGGATTTGAGGTAGAAATTGCTGATATAACCTGTATCCATGGTGAGCGCGCCGGTGTTTCCGTTCACCGAAAGGACACCTGAATTGCTGATAGCACCGGTGTTGTTGTTGTAACTGATACCAGTACCTGCGCTAAGCAGGCTGCGGGATTTGAGATAGAAATTGCTGATACTGCCGGTATCAACGGAAGAAAGTTTGCTGTTGAAAGCCGACCAGTCAGCGGACGACAAAAACCCGTTCTGTGAACCACTGGCCTGTTTCACCTGGATGGTCGTTCCGCTGCCGGTGACGGCATTCGTTCCTCCTGTGATAGTTAGTATACCTGATCCGCTTTCGGTGAGGTCACCGGTTGTAAAGGCGGAAGCAAAGGTTGACATGGGAAGTTTTCTTACAAGCCCGCTGGTTATGGTCAGGAGGCTGTCGGCCGAAGTGCTGGTGCCTGCCTGAACGCCGGTAAGCGTTAGCGGGTTCGTGCCTGCCACGTGTAATTTGGTAGAAGGTGAGGCGGTCCCGATGCCAACCAGCCCGGTAGAGGTAATTCGCATGGCTTCTGAACCTGATGCAATAATATTTGCGGAAGTATAAACAAGCCCTGTGCGGAATGTAATAGGAGCCGTCGATTCTGAACCAAGCATCATTTGAGTGCCGTCATTACCGAAAAAAGAAGTATTAACATTTGTTTTTGTAAATGCAAAAATCATATTACGTGAACTAGAGCCTGAACCGTATTGAACAACACTCCCGGTTTCGTTTGCCGGCACATTGCTTTCTCCGAATGCCATCCGGTTTGCCGAGTTATACGCATAATTCGGGTAAGTGGTGGCGGAGGAAACAATCGCGCCTCTGACATCCAGCTTTTGTGCGGGCGTCGATATCCCGATGCCCACATTGCCGGAACTGGTTATTCTTACCCGTTCTGCCAGGGCATTGGCATCGGCGCCGGGGGTTTTTGTAGAAAAGGTAAGATGCGAAGAATAGCTGGCATCGTCTGCCGCGCTTATCTGTGCGCTGGGATTGGCGCTGCCGGTGTATGTTTTAAACAGGATGCCGGTATAGCCTGTGCCTCCCCCGGTTAATGTCTGGAGGTACAACAGGTTGCCATTATTGGCCAGTATATGCAGCGGAGCGGTGGGCGCAGTCGTTCCTATGCCAAGGCTACCGGTGGCGGTAAGCCGCATTTTCTCCGTGTTATTGGTAATAAAAGGAAGATCGATATTATCAATGGTGCCCAGGTTTTTGGCGGTAGTCACCGTATTGCCGCCGAATGCCCAGGTATTGGCAGCGGATGCTTTATTATTAAAGGTATTCCAGTCGGTGCTGCTTAAATAACCATTGGTGGACGTTGATGCCTGTGTAATGCCGATCTGCCCGGCGCTGTTAAAGGTGATGGGTGCAACTCCTGAAAACAGGCTGCGTGTTTTTTGATGGAAATTAGCAATATCAGATGTATCTACCGAGGTCAGTAACGAACGCCAGTAGCCATTTGCTTTTATCAATAACTGTTTGGACGGCGTGTAATAAATCATCATTCCATCGGGGGGCGACATGGTATTGATCAGTGCTGTATCGCTTATGCGGCATAAGAGCAGCCCCTGCCTGTCGGACTGTAATTCGAGCACAGCCGATTTTTCGGTCGAGTAAGGGGTACTGCCCAGCCGAAGCTGTTGGGCAGTACCGGCATAACCGGCCAGCAGGAGGCATGTCCCGATGATCAATGATAGGGCTGTGCGCATAACGACCGTTTTTAATGCACGTTCAATCTGTGTTGTATACGCTTATTTCTTTATCACGTACCAGTTGGAACCGTCGGTTTGCAGCGAAACGTAGGTCCAGTCGTTATAAATAATATAAGAAGAACCACCGTCGATGGTGCCTGCGGCAGGTGTAATGGTCAGCTCTTTATCGATGCCGCCGTTACCTATCTTTTTGATGGTGTAAATACGACCGGCGAAAGTGGCGGGATTGGGAAGCGTAACTATAATGGCAGCTGTGCTTGTATTGGCCAGGATGGTATTGTCTGCACCGGTAACCGTGTAATCGACGGTAACCGATTTGATGGCCATCGACAATGAGCCGGCTACCTGTACGGTAGAGTTGGCATTGCCGGCAGTACCCACTAAGATGGTTTTGGCGGCGTTTACGCTGTCCTGGAATTTTTTGTTGCCACCAAATGTTTGCGTAGCGGTTGTTACCACACCACGTGCGGCTGTGCCTGCATCGGGTACATTGAGGAGCACGCTGTCGGCGCTGTTGGTAGATACGGTTAAGTCGGCGCCCGAATTCCTGAAAGCAAAAACCTGGGCGGTATCCCTGTTGCCATTGATACTGCGGATGGCGTTTCCGAAAGCGGAGGAGCTTACCTGGCGCTTTTCGATGGTGCCGTTATTGATAACGAGCACAGAATCTGCGCTGTTGTTATCGGCCACGCTGTTTAAAGTAACGGTCCCATTGAACGTTTTATCACCGCCGAATGTCTGCGCACCTGCGGTTACGATACCGGGCGTGGTAGCGGTGGCAGGATGCAATACAATGGTGCGTGTAGTGCCGGTGGTGTCGATATGTGCGCCACTGGCATTGGAAGTAGCTGCTACGGCGCCGATGGTAATGGTTTGTATGGCGCTTTGAATTTTTTGCCAGTCGCCATAGGTCAGAAAACCATAAGGTTTGCTGCTACCAGCCGAACCGTCCTGCACGGGCATATAAATAGCGATGGTGCTGTCTGCGCTGCGGTTTTGCACCGTTACATTGTTAACGGTATCGGTGGCTTCGGCAGTAATGGACATTGTTTGTGTCTGTATACCGTTGATGGCCTTGATAGCATTTTCGAAGGCGGAGGAAGAAATGGATCTTTTGTATACCGATCCGTCGCTGGCCAGCACCAGCACGTCGAGCGTAACGCTGTCGGTAGCGATGCTTTCCAGTTTTACCGTGCCATTCACATCGAGGGCGGCGGTAGGCGTAGCGGTGCCGATACCTATATTACCGTTTGAATTGATACGCAGGCGTTCGGCGTTATTGGTTTTCATTACCAATGGCTTGCCATCGACCGTGCCTATAAAATTAAGGGAGGAATCCGTACCTGAATTACCGGTGAGCGACCAGTTGGCAGTGGCGGCGGCCAAATCGGCAATCTTTTTCCAGCTGCCATTGCTGCGCAGGCGTAAGCTGTTGTCTGCACTCAGGTAAATAATCATACCATCCGGCGGCGTCAATGCGTTGATAGCCACTGTATCGGCCAGACGCGGCAGTAACAAACCCTGCCGGGTGCTTTCGAGTTCGAGAATGGATGATTTTTGAATGCTGGTAGGGTTATCGCCTACTTTTAGCTGCGCGTTGGCAGCAATGCCCATACCCAGCAGGGCCAGGATGGTAAATACAATTTTGGAGGTCAGGGGGCGCCTTGTTCTCATGGTTACTGAATTTTATAAATGATTTCTTCAGGAAGTAAAACATAAAAACAAAGACTAATATGGTGCTACCAGGGTCTTTTGTTAAAAAAATAAGTATTTTGTGCTGAAGCGACTAAGCGTTGTTCTCGTATCGGCCGTACGTATACTACAGAACAAACCGAAAAGGTTCTACAAGATTCCAAGCCTTATTATATTATGTATCCTACTGTTATCTATTGTTATGATGCCTGGTGCGGGTGGTGCTATGGCTTCAGCCCGGTTATCAAAAAAATAGCGGACGAATACAGCGGCCGTTTTTTCTTCGAAGTACTGTCGGGCGGCATGATACTCCCCGAAGAGCCCCGGCATATCAGCGTGACCGCCGGCTATATTAAAAAGGCGTATAAAACCGTAGAAGAGCATACGGGCGTACAATTTGGCTCTGACTATCTCTGGCATATCAATAACCCGGAGATGAGCGACTGGTTTCCTTCTTCGGAAAAGCCGGCCATTGCCCTGTGCATCGTTAAGGAGTATTACCCGGAACGGCAGGTGGCATTTGCGGCCGATTTACAATATGCCCTTCACTACGAAGGCAGGGACTTAACGGATGATGAAGCGTATCGTCACCTGCTGAAAAAATATATTATCGACCCCACTGATTTTTACAGTAAGCTGCACAGTCCTGAGTACGGAGAAAAAGCCGTGTACGAATTTTCCCTTGTAAAACAGCTGCAGGTAACCGGTTTCCCCGCCGTATTGTTACAGGTGAGCGAATCAAAATTTTACCTGCTCGCCAGGGGGTATACTAATTACGAAACGCTGAAAGAAAGAATAGAAAATATATTGAAGGAAACAGGTGACCCAAGCTAAGAGGTATGCCATATTTCGCTCGCGTCGCAAACGAAATATGGCATACCTGGTGCGAGACCTGTCTTGTTATTTTCAGAACAGCCGTTCATTGGGCGGCCGTATGCCCTGCAGGCGAATGATGATGGTACATTGGCCGCGATGGTGGGTCTGGTGCTCGAATGCCTTCATCATCCAGGTCATTCTTGTTTCGGATAAACGCCCGCGCGCTACCCGCTCTCCCAGTTTGGACGCATCCATATTTTTTATCCCGTTGATAGCAAAATCGTAGCTGGCGCTGACAAAATACATCACCGAATCCTTGCTTTGTGCGCCTGGTGCTTTTTCCAGGTTGCGGTTGTTAAAGATTTTGCTATTGCCGGTGGCCACGGCTACCAGGTTTTCATTGCCGGCAGCCAGATGGAGCATTTGTTCGGCAAAGCTGCGGATGCTGTCTACAGGCCGGGCGCCGTATTTATCTGCCGGCATGGTATTCAGGTACTCGATGGTGTAATCTTTAGCCCTTTGCCAGTCTTTTAGCATCTGGGCTTTGATGGTATCTGCGCTGATGGTTTGCGCGGAAGCGGGAAGGCAATAAGCGAGTACAATAAGGATGGCTGCGGCAAGCCGGGTGCATTTTTTCATGTGTGTGGTTTTTGATGGTTAAAAGCTAGGAATTTCCCGGGAGATGGGTGGGCTGCTTTATATGAATGGTGTTCCTGCATGCAAAAACCCGGGGGTCCGCTTTTGCTTCACCACCGGGTTTTTGATTTCAATTGCTGCGTAATTAGTTGTTACCACCGCCGCCACCGCCGCCGGGGGGACGATTACCGCCGCCGCCACGACGCATGGAAGGTTCGATTTCGTCTTTCCATTTCTTAAACTGGTCGGCCGTAAAAATCGTTTTAAGCTTCGTATCCCTTTCGTCTGCCAGCTTTTTTGTTTCCGCCATCATTTTCTCACGGTCGGGCTGACCGCCGCCTGCCATGATATCCTGCATCACTTTTTGCTGGGCGCGGTAAAAATTAACAAAAGCGCTGTCGGTCTGGTCAGATTTGTCTTTGTCCAGTTTAAAGTCGGCCAGCTTGTCCATGACCATTTTAGTTCTTTCTTCCGGGGTACGGCGCTGAAAACCGCCACCACCACCCTGTGCATTAACGGAAACAACCGTTACGACTATGGCTAAAAGCAAAAAAATCGTTTTTTTCATCGACATAAAATTTTAAGTTGATAATAAAAGCAAATCAAAGGTTGATATGCTATAAATGTATGCTTCTTGTTGGACGCTCTCCGGCCGGAAAACCTGCGGGCGGCAAAAAAATCCTGTCAGCGGGCCAATGTGCTGCTATCCGTCTTTTTGGGTGCGGAAAACCGCCTTGACGGTATCATCATTTTCCTTACGAGCGAGGGGGCCAGCGAATCGAATTTGGGTAGTTGCGCCGGGGTACAAATGCCCCGTATCTGCTGGAAATTGTCAAACAGCTGCAGCTCCAATGCCGACTGCTTACGGCCAATGACCGCTGCCGCTGCCTGCAGGGCCGAATCGGTGGCTGCGGGCTTTCCTATCAGGTTATATAAGCTGTCCCTGCTGCGCGACAGGTCTTCGCCCAGGGGTTTAATAATGGTGTGATGCCGTTGTTTCAGGCTATCAAACAGGTGTAGCTGCCCCGGCGTAAAGCCGACTTCTTTTTGCAGGAACTCGGTCATGGGCGATCGGCGTTTGTCGGGGTGTCGGCCATTGTTTTTCAGTACTACAAAGTAGAGCAGCACAGCAATATTCGATACCAACAGGACGGCGATGATCGCCAGGAGGGTTTTGTTTCTCGATGCATTCATCAGGGCTCAGGGTTTTCGTCGTAAAACAAATTGGTGGCCAGGTTGCCAAAATCATCGGCATAGCCGGGCTCATTGCCTGCGGCCGATACCGCCAGTGCGCCGCTGCCTCCCGCCGGCTGGAAGTAAAAAGCCATGGCATTCAACAAAATGATAAGGCAAAGGCCGGTCAGCGCTATCGACGGGCGGGTGATAAACGAAACGGCTCTTTCCCATCCGCTTCCGCGTTGCCGTTGCAACTGCGCCTGCACACGGGTAAAAAAGAACGGGCCGGGGCCGGCTTTCTGCACGCCGTCCAGGCTGTTCAATGTTTCCTGCACTTTTCTTTCTATGTTTTCACTCATACCTGATTATTTGACGTAAAAAGATACAAAAACCTGCGCTACCCATCAAACGTCCCTACGGGACGAAATACCCTCCCGGCGGCACCGGGTTCTACCCACCAGGCGTCCCGATGGGACGAGCGCCCAGTGGTTAATCTACCCATAGGGGGCCAATGGGACGAAATACACCGTTGGCGGCCATGGGCGGCGGGGGTTAACCCCCCTCTTCCCGGTAAAAGCCTTCCAGGGTCTTTCGCAAATTGGTCTTGGCCCGGTGCAACAATGATTCCACCGACGATACCGTACTGCCCATAATAGCACTAATCTCCTGGTGGTTAAGGCCTTCCAGCTTATGCAGCGTAAAAGCGATACGCTGGTTATCGGGCAGGCGCTGGACGGCCCGGAACAGCATGGCGGCGTTTTCCTTGTTATCAAGCACAACGCCCGGGTGGTGAAAATCGGGCGGGTGTATTTCCGGCTCCGGACCCTGGCCAAACAGGCTACGCACAAAAGCAAACCGTTTTTTTCGTTTGGCCCGGCGCAGGTGATCCATCGATTTGCTGATGGTAATGCGGTACAGCCAGGTGGACAGCTTTGATTCGCCCTTGAACGACTGGATGGACTGGTAGGCCTGGGCAAATACTTCCTGCGCAATATCCTCCGCATCCTCGGCCTGCTGCACAATGCCCAATGCCGTATTATAGACCATGTCCTGCCAGCTGGTCACTATCAGCTTAAAGGCAGCATCGTCACCTTGCTGTAATCGCTGAATTAAGGTCCATTCGTTCAAACCAAAGTGTGTAATGGTGTAGTAATAAAACAATATTACACAAAAAACGCCCTGTTTTTACCTTTCGAAGGCTCTTCTTTTGGGGGGTGTTCCAAAGTTTTTCAACTTATAAGTAAAGGTTAGCATAAAGTATTGCTGTAATACATCGTTGCGAACGTCTTCCACGTACAATTCAGTGGTGGTGCGCGTAATACTGGTATTTTGTTTCAGCAAATCAAATACAGATAATTTCAGCTCGCCCTTCTGGTCTTTCAGGAATTTTTTCCCGGCGCTCATATTCCATATCCAGAGGTTCTGGTTGTAACCGCCCGAGAGGCCGCGGTATAACTGATTGTTCAAATCGTTCGAGTAAAACCAGCCCGATTTGCTGAGGAGGTTGAACTTGATGCCGGCGGCCTGTGTAAAATAATTGCTGTTCACGCCGGGATTGAGCGAGTTCTTTATCACGTTGAAATTGGCGGTGTAGGAAAGAATAAAATCCACAAACTCGCTGATATTACTGCCCAGTACCGCGCCGAGGTTGTAATTATAGGTATTCGAAATACTTGTTTGCTGGTTGATAAGGCCGGGCAGCCGCGTGTACGTAAAACCGGCGTTCCAGTTCAGGTTCGATTTGATGGGCTTGATGGGAAAGCCAAAAGTGAAAAATGAACGCACGCTCCAGTAACCGTCGAGGTTAACCGGTTTTGATAGTTGGGAGCCTTTGTATAAAGTCACCGATTTTGTGAGCACGGAATCGGCATTGCTGGCGATATAAGTGGCATTGGCCACATAATCGTTGGTACGCTGCACAAAGAAATTAGCGAAGATTGTCTGGCCTTTCGAAGAATTGGTATAGCTATAGCGCCCGATAAGACTGTGCGTATATTGTTGTTTTAAATCGGGGTTGCCGCTGGTAAGCGACAACGGGTTGGTTGTATTGATCACATCCTGCAGCTGCGTCACCGATGGCGGGTTGGTAGAGGCGCGGTAAAAAACGCGCAGGTTGCTTTTTTCCGAAAACTTAATACGTGCCATCAGGTTGGGCAATATATTGGAAAACGTTTTGTTTACCGCGGAGGTATTGGGAAATACATTATTGCCCGACAGGGTGGCATACTGGTAGGCCGTACCTATGGCAAACATATTATTCCGATCGCCCAGCCGGTAAGTAATGCCGCCGTTTTGCGTGGTATAATCGTTGTCGTATTTATTGCTCAGGCTGGTATCGAAGAGCGAATACTTGCCGCCGGCAAAATCATAGTGATACGTTTCCTGGTCGGCCTTGCTTTTGGAATAAGAAGGGTTGTAATTGAGCTGCAGCTGGCCTTTCTGTCCTATTGGTTCCGTATATGCCAGGTTGGCCGAGAGCTGGTAGCCGTTGCTTTGCTGGTCGATATGCTGGTCGATGGAATCATCAGGCAGGGTGGTAGCCTGCAGGTAACGCGTCAGCGCCTGCTGGTAGGTGTCGCCGTTCTTATTATTAAACCCGGTATTGATACCGATGGATATGGTACGTCCTCTTTTGGCAAAAGCGTGGCGAAACACGATGCCGTTGCTGATATTATAGCCCGACGTGTTAGCCCTGTTGTTGCTCATGGTATGGTTTACCGAGTCGAGGGGGATATAGTAGGTGGCGCCGTCGAGGCTGCCCAGCGATTTATTGTTCTGGAAATTGAGCACGGGTGTGATGATAAGGGTATTGGACGAGTCGATTTTATATTCCACCCGCAGGTTAACACGGTGGTTATAGTTTTCACTGTGCGAATAGCTGTTTTCACTGTAGAAACGGGTGGAGTCGCCGGTTTTTTGAATATACTGCTGGAGCAGCGACTGGTGGTTGGTATTATTGCTGTTATTGAAGAAATAGCTGCCCGATACTTCGACCTTCTTGTCCCATATATCTGAAAAATTGATGCCGAATGAATTGGTCTTGCTGATACCATTTTGCTGGCCTACGAGGAAATTATTGGAGTTATTGAACTGGCCGCCCCCGGCGCCCCCGCCAAAATTACCTCCTCCGCCGCGGTTGCCGCCGCCAAAGCCACCAGCACCGCGGCCGCCTCCGCCCCCGCCAGAGCTGCTGGTAACGCCGAGCAAGTCTTGCGTGGAAAAATTCTGCTGGTTGATATTATTGGCCAGGCCTACCAGCGAAATACGGCGGTTGTCTTTAAAAAAGCTCACATTGCCGCCGGCCGAATAGCGGCCTTCGGTACCATAGGCCGCATATAAACGGCCAAACTGCCCGTTGCGCATATTGGCCTTTGTAACGACATTGATGGCTTTGTAGCCGTTACCATCGTCAAAACCGGTAAACTGGGCCTGGTCGCTCAACCGGTCAAACACCTGTATTTTATCGATTACTTCCGAGGGCAGGTTGCGCAGTGCCGCCGTGGCGTCGTCGCCAAAAAACTCGCGCCCGTCGATGGTTACTTTTTTTACGTTTTCACCCTGGGCGGTCACGGTGCCGCTGTTGTCTACCGTAATGCCGGGCATCTTTTTTACCAGGTCTTCCCCCGTAGCGTCGGGGTTTACCTTAAACTGGTTGGCGGAATATTCCAGCGTATCCCCTTTTTGCTTTACCGGCGGGGTTTTGGCCACGACCAGCACGTCGGCCAGCTCGCGGGCTTTTTTCAAAATGGCCACGGTACCCAGGTTGACGGAATCCTGCACCGCTATTTGGCGCTCCACCAAATCGTAACCGATGGAGCTGATGGAGAGGATAAAAGTATCGGCGGGAACATTTTTTATTTGAAAAGCCCCCCGGCGGTCCGTCAGCGTATTAAACCGGTGGGTCGTGTCTTTTTTTAAGGAAAGGGTTACGGTAGCGCCGTAGAGGGGTGTTTTATCGGCTTTATCCTCTACAAGGCCTTTGACAACGCCTGTTTGAGCCTGTACCAGGCCGGTAAAAGCACATAAAACAAGGGCCAGCGCGTAAAATTTCGTCATATGGGTCATACTTATGGTCTATTGGACGATGCAGGCCCCTAAAACCTGCGCCGGGCGCCGGGGTAAATTTTCCCCGGCTCTTCCCGCATCTCTTTAGCCCACAAAAAAATTTTTCGATTATCTTGCACTCCCTAAAAAGGGATAGACATTTTTATGGAATACAATAAAATCATTGCCGTAACAGGTTTGCCGGGTTTGTACGAGCTTATCAGCAGCAAGAACGACGGGGCCATAGTTCGCTCCCTGGATGACAAATCGACTAAGTTCGTGTCCAGCCGCATTCATAGCTTTTCGCACCTTGAAAGCATCGAAATTTATACTGTCCGCGATAATGTAAACCTGGTCGACATCCTGCTGGCCATGCAAGGCAGTAAGACGCCCCTGCCCGATATGAAGGAAAATGGGGCCGTGCGCAAATATTTTGAAAGCGTTTTTCCCGATATGGATTTTGAGCGCGTGTACTCCAGCGACATGAAGAAGATGATAAAGTGGTACGAGGTATTAAAAAATAACGGGGTGGAGATAAAGCTGTCCGAACCGGCCCCCGAGGCTGAGGAAGAAGCGGAAACCGTAGCTGCCACAGCCGAAAAACCTGCAAAGGCCGCTTCCAAAGCCGCTAAGCCGAAAAAAGAAGAAAAAGAAGCGCCCGTAGAAGAAGCGCCCAAAAAAGCAGCGAAGAAAAAAGAAGCCGCGGAGGAAAAACCTGCAAAGGCCGCCGCTTCGAAAGCAGCCAGGCCTAAAAAAGAAGAGAAAGAGGAAGCGCCTAAAAAAGCCGCTTCGAAAACAGCCGGCAAGGCCGCGCCAAAGAAAAAATAACTTTTCATCATTAATACGAGCTACGGGCTGCAGGGCGATTATTCATTACCTTGACAACCGTAGCTTGTTCATTTTAAATCATTTCTCCTATGGTCAACGCAAGTGCAGTGATTGCAAAGCAGCCCAGGGTATTTTTGCCGGAAGAATTTAAATTAAACGATTGGGAAAGTCTCGAGCCCTGGTTTAAAAACCTGCTGGAACGCCCCATCGGTTCAAAAGCCGCACTCGAAAAATGGCTGCACGATGCCAGCGAGCTCGAAGCCATCGTGAGCGAAGACGCCTGCTGGCGGCAGATTAGGATGACCTGCGATACCAACGACAAATCACTGGAAGAGGCATTCGTTTTTTTTGTTACCCAGATACAACCGCAGATACAGCCTTATGCGGATAAGATCAATCGCAAGCTCATGGCTTCTCCTTTTACCAAAGAGCTCGATCAGCAGAAATATTTTACGTACCTGCGCAGTGTGAAAAGAAATATAGACCTGTTTCGTGAAGAAAATATTCCACTGCAGGCAGAGCTCAGTGTGCTCGGCCAGCAGTTTGGTGTTATCTCGGGCAAAATGACTATTGAGGTAGAAGGGAAAGAATACACGCTGCAACAGGCGGCGAAGTTTCTCGAAAGCCATGATCGCAACCTGCGTGAAATGGTATACCATAAAATAAATCAAAGACGCCTGCAGGACAAGGACGCATTGAACGACCTGTATACGCAGCTGGTGCAAAAACGCCAGCAGGTGGCAAAAAATGCGGGGTTTGACAATTACCGTGATTACAAATTCATAGACCTGGGCCGCTTTGATTATAATAAGGAAGACTGTTTCCAGTTTCATGCGTCGGTAAAGCAGCACGTAATGCCGCTGGTGGATAAAATTTATGCGGCGAAGAAAAAGAAACTGGGCCTGGACGTATTGCGTCCGTGGGACCTGGAAGCCGAGCCCGAAGGCACCGGGCCCCTGCGGCCATTCAATACCGGTGAGGAGCTGCTGGAGAAAAGCATTGCCTGCTTCCAGGAGATCCGCCCGTTTTTTGCCGAATGCCTGCGCAAAATGGAGACCATGCACCGCTTTGATTTGGAGAGCCGTAAAGGCAAAGCGCCAGGCGGCTATAACTGCCCGTTGGCGGAGACCGGCGCCCCTTTTATATTTATGAATGCCGCCGGCCAGATGAGCGATGTCACCACCATGGTGCACGAAGGCGGCCATGCCGTACATTCCTTCCTGGCCCATCCCCTTGAGCTAAGCGCTTTTAAGGAGTATCCCATGGAGATAGCCGAAGTGGCGAGCATGTCTATGGAGCTGTTCAGCATGGATTACTGGGATATGTTTTTTTCGAAAAAAGAAGAGCTGACCCGCGCAAAAGAACACCAGCTGGAGCGTGTAATTACTATTTTCCCATGGATTGCTACGATAGATAAATTCCAGCATTGGGTATATGAAAACCCTAGTCATTCTGTAGAGCAACGCGCCGCGCGCTGGATGGAAATACTGGGCGAGTTTTCGACCAAACTCATTGATTTTACGTCACTTGAAAATTATCGCCAGTATGGGTGGCAACGCCAGCTGCACCTGTTTGAAGTGCCTTTTTACTATATCGAATACGGTATTGCGCAACTGGGAGCCATTGGATTATGGATGCAGTTTAAAGAAAATAAGGAAAATGCGCTTGATAACTACATGAAGTCACTTAGTTTAGGTGGTACGGCAACGTTGCCCCAGTTATACGCAACGGCGGGTTTGTCCTTCAATTTCTCGGGTTCGAACATCCGCAAGTTGATGGAATTTGTAGACAATGAAATGACAAAGATTGCGCAGGCCTAGGTAAAAAAATACCCGCTTTGTGGTATAGAATTTTGTTGGCGGAATAGAACAGGACAGTTATCTTTGGTATAGAAAATAACTTAATTCAAAATAGCTACTAATCAGAGCCTTAACCAAAAGTCCCGGTGTGTCTACATCGGGGCTTTATTTTTTTAGGCTTGGCAAGGCTTTTTTTCCTTCCATCCAGAGCCCGTATCTTCCGCTTTTGCTTTGCGTAAAACAATATGCGTCATATACCTTATTTAAAAGGCCTCGATGTGCTCCGCTTCTTTGCCGCCGCCCTGGTTGTGCTGACGCATGCGCACTATCACCTGTCCCAGCTGCATATACCCTGGCATGATACCGGGACAATTATGCACCTTGGTCAGCCCGCGGTGGCTTTCTTTTTTACTTTATCCGGCGTCCTGCTCACCTGCCTGGGCATACAGGAACAAAGATTGCATGGCCGCATCGATGTAAAAAAATTTTACTACCGGCGTGTGCTGCGCATCTGGCCGCTCTATTACGCGGTGGTGGCGTTCTCACTTTTATTTATTTTTGTATTGCTGCCGGTATTTTATCCTTCGGCAGAGAACAGGTTTCCCATGCCTGTTAGCCTGCTCTGTCTTTTATTCCTTGTGCCCAACCATCTCGCTATAAACGGCGTTACCAGCTTTGGGGCGGTCAACGGGCTCTGGTCGATTGGCGTGGAAGAGCTTTTCTATTTATTATTCCCGTTTTTACTGCTGCTGCATAAAAAAGGCAGGAGCTATGTTTTTATTTTCGGCGCGGCATTGATAGTGCATCTTATTATATATATCCCCCTGCTTTATTCGGCGGTTTTTTCGCCTCCCATAAAACGTTTCCTGTGCACGTATGCTTTCCAGTATATGCTGGTGGGATGCGTTTTTGCCGCTGTGTGGATGGAATGCAGGGAAAATAAAAAGAGGCTGCGCTGGTTCAATATATTTACCGGCTTATCGGTACTGGGAGCGGTGATGTTTCTTACAAGGTGGAATACCCTGCATATATCGGTGCTCACCAGCCTGGTAAAATCTGTTTTGTTTTCGGCGTTGATCCTGTTCGCCGCGCAGGTAGATAACCGTGTTTTCAAAAACAATCCCCTGGTATATTTCGGGAAGATATCCTATGGCATTTATGTATTTCACCCGTTTGTTTCCTATGGCCTTCGTTTTCTCTGTGCGCACCAGCCACGGCTTGTACAGCTGTTCCGGCAAATGCCCTCGCTGTATTTTATATTGCTGCTGGCGTGTACGATAGTGGTAGCGCATTTTTCCTACCGTTTTTACGAGCGGCGTTTTCTGCGACTGAAGGAGCGGGCAGAACCCGCACAGCGCTAGGTTTTCATTTCGGTCAGCTTTTTCTGCATCTGGAACATTTCGTCGCGCAGCCTGGCCGCTTCCATAAAATCGAGGTCTTTGGCCGCGCGCTCCATTTCCTTTTTTGTCCTGGCAATGGCCTTTTCAAGCTGGGGTATGGTTTGGTAGACGGCTTCATCTTCGGCAGCCACCGATACCAGGTCTTCATCGCCTGCAATGGCGTAGGGATTACGCGGGTCGTATCCTTTTATATCGAGCACCGAGGTTTGGGCAAATACCTGCTCCTTGCTTTTCTTTACCGTGCGGGGCGTAATATTATGCTCGATGTTATATTGTACTTGTTTTTCGCGGCGCCGCTGGGTTTCGTCAATCGTACGCTGCATGCTTTCCGTCATTTTATCGGCGTAAAAGATAACCAGCCCGTCTACATTTCTTGCCGCGCGGCCGGCAGTTTGGGTGAGCGATCTTTCATTGCGGAGGAACCCTTCTTTATCCGCATCAAGGATAGCTACCAGCGAAACTTCGGGTAAATCGAGGCCTTCGCGCAGCAGGTTAACGCCTACCAGCACATCTATTTCGCCCAGCCGCAGCTGGCGTAGTATCTCCACCCGCTCCAGCGTATCCACCTCGCTGTGGATGTATTTAGATTTGATATTGATACGGTGCAGGTATTTATCCATTTCTTCGGCCATGCGTTTGGTAAGGGTGGTCACCAGCACGCGATCACCTTTTTTTATACGCCGGTCTATTTCATCCAGTAAGTCGTCGATTTGATTTACCGAAGGGCGTATTTCTATCGGGGGGTCGAGCAGGCCGGTGGGTCTTACCACCTGTTCCACCACCACGCCGCCGGTTTGTTCCAGCTCGTACTCGCCGGGCGTAGCCGAAACAAATACGGTCTGGTTAAGCATTGATTCGAATTCGTTGTAATTCAGCGGGCGGTTGTCCAGCGCCGAAGGCAGCCGGAAGCCGTAATCCACCAGTATCAGTTTCCGGCTGCGGTCGCCGCCATACATGCCGCTTACCTGCGGCACCGTTTGGTGGCTTTCATCAATGACGCAGAGAAAGTCTTTTGGGAAATAATCCAGCAGGCAGAAAGGCCGGGTGCCCGGTACGCGCCTGTCGAAAAAACGGGAATAGTTTTCTACCCCGTTGCAATACCCCAGCTCGCGTATCATCTCCACATCATAGTTTACCCGCTCGCTCAGGCGTTGCGCTTCGATAAACTTGCCCATGCGCTTAAAATAGTCTACCTGGGCGCTCATTTCATCCTGTATTTCGTACAGTATCTGCTGCATCATATCTTTTGGCGCGATATAGAGATTGGCCGGGAAGATGGCCGCATTTTCCATTTTACCGATACGCCGGCCCGAAGCGATATCAAAGCTTTCTATTTCTTCGATATCATCGCCAAAAAAAGTAATCCGGTAGGCAAAGTCCACGTAAGGCAGGTTGATATCCACCGTATCGCCTTTTACGCGGAATGTGCCGCGGGTAAAATCGGTTTGCGTGCGGTTGTACAACGAATTGACCAGCGCATGCAGGAAAGCCTGCCGGGAAATGGTCTGTCCCCGGTTGATGCGTATGATGCCGTTTTCATAATCGGTAGGATTACCCATACCATAAATACAGCTAACGGAAGCCACCACGATGATGTCTCTCCGGCCACTTAACAATTCGGTCGTGGCATGCAGGCGCAGCTTGTCCAGCTCATCATTAATGGAAAGGTCTTTTTCGATATACGTATCGCTCACGGGCATATAGGCCTCGGGCTGGTAGTAATCATAGTACGATACAAAATAGCCCACCGCATTTTCGGGGAAGAACTGTTTGAATTCGCCGTACAGCTGGGCCACCAGTGTTTTATTGTGTGTAAGCACCAGGGTAGGCTTCTGCACATTTTGTATCACGTTGGCCATGGTAAACGTCTTACCGCTGCCGGTAACGCCCAGCAGGGTCTGGTATCTTTCGCCGTTCAGTATCCCCTCGGTCAGCTGGTGGATGGCCTCCGGCTGGTCGCCGGCGGGGGCATATGGAGCGTGTAATTTGAATGCCATAATATATAATAAGGTAACATGCAATTTACTAAATAGTTGGGGGGCGAAAAGGCGGTTTTTAGGACAATACACCTACATGCACACATTTAATTTATGTTTAATAGATAAAGTTTATACTTTGTTGCTTTATAACCCCTTAACCCCTAGTTATGAAACTCTTTTTATCAGCAGCCCTGGCGGCCGCTTGCTTAACCGGGTATGCCCAGGACTTCCCGGGCTACCGCACAGGAAATTATACCGGTGTTAATAGTGTATTTTATAATCCTGCTAATATTGCCGACAGCCGGTACCGCTGGGACTTCAACCTGCTTTCCGTTGGCACGGGCGTTGGCAATAGCCAGGCGTCTTTTAAGCTGAAGGATATGTTTTCAGGTTCTTTAACGGAGGATTCTATTAAAAACAAGATTTTTGGCAACCAGGCAGGGCCTGAATCCGGCAGTTTTAACCTGACTGTGGGGGGGCCAGCCATCTTGTTCAACCTGAACAGCAAATCGTCTATCGCCCTCACTTCCCGGGCGCGGATGATGATGAATGTAGACAACCTCGACGGGAAGCTGGCCAACCAGCTGCTGAATGACGGGATAGACGACAATTCTTTCCCCTATACGATTGCTTCTTCGCAAAACATGCGGATGAGTGTAAACGCCTGGTCGGAGTTTGGCGGTACATACGCCCGCGTGCTGAGCAATAAAGGCCCTCATTTCATGAAAGCGGGCCTCACGGTAAAATACCTGGCGGGAGTGCTCAATGCCTATATCAATGTAGATCACCTGAACAGCACCCTCAACCTGGAGCAGCCAAGCGGCAATGTGTATATGAATAATACCACTGGTTCCATCGGCATGGGTTTTGGCGGCATCCATCTTTCCAATGTAGCCGCCAGCGATCTCACTAAGTTCAAGAGTTCCGGTTTTGGGTTTGACCTCGGGTTTGTGTACGAATTCCGCCCCAAATACGGCGAGTACAGAGATGAAGTGACCGGCGATGAATGCAGAAACCTGAACAAGTATAAGCTAAAGGCGGGCCTGGCCCTGCTGGACATTGGCACCGTCAAATACGAGCGGGATGTACAGCGCAGTGGCGATTATGCATTGAATATTACAGGCGCCAAGAAATTCTACCTGAACCAGCTCGACACGGCGGAAATAGATAATTACAAGCAGTTTTTTGACAACCGCCCACAGTACTTTACACCCCAGGGTAATAACAATGCCGGCAGCTACAAGGTACCGCTGCCGTCTACCCTGCAGCTGGACCTGGATTATCATTTCAACAAAGGTTTTTACATAAACCTGGCCGGACAGTTTTCGCTTGCGTCCAATAAAGCGTATGCGGCGCATTATTATCGCTCGTTTACGGTAACGCCCCGGTTCGAAGGCAAAGGCTTTGGGTTGTACGTACCGGTCAATTACAGCCAGCTCACCAAATTAAATGCCGGCCTGTCGCTGCGGGCAGGACCCCTGTTCCTTGGATCCGGCAGTCTTCTTTCGGCTTTGTTCAAAGACTCCCGGCAGGCGGACTTCTTTTTTGGCCTGCATTTCGGCGGCCTGCAGCATAAGCCAAAACAGAAGGTAAGCAAGCCGGAGACACCCGCGGGCGAACCTGCGCAATAAGTAAAGTATTCCCTAATTCACGGTAGCTCCATCGAGGTAGGCGGCAAACCGGCTGATGGTGGCGGCGTCAATATCTGCCTGTTGCTGTGCTTCCTTCCAGCTGCGCTGCTCAATGGCCTCGCGTATACCCGGCAGGGTTTTTACGCCATAGCCGGTATAAAAACCGGGGGCATAGATGGTATGCCGGTACCAGGGACGGCGGGGCAGCCCGTTTTCGCTGAGCAATTGCTGCTCGGCGCGGTATAGCTTTTTGTTCAGGGCCTTTTTCTGTTCGGCCGAAAGATTGCCTTTGGCAATATAGTCCGATAATTTATTACTGCTTTTTTCCAGCTCGCTCATGGCATTTTGCAGGGAAGAGAAATTCAGGAAAGGCACTTCTTCTTTTATGGAAGGCGGAAGCTCGTTTTTACGGGCGTCTGCGGCATAGGCATAGCGCTTTTCTTTGATAAGCTGGTTTTCAAGCACGGTGGTTTCACGCATTTGGTCCAGCAGGGCCGTTACTTCTGTTACATAGCCGCTGATGGTTTTGTTTAACGATTTAAAATCGAAAGGCAGTAATTCGGCGCCGGCCATGCGCAGCATGGTGCGCCCGGCCACTTTGGCCAGCACGATGCCGTATATGGAGCCGGAGTCTTTAAACCGGCGGTAATTGTCGTACGAATCGTATACGGAATGGTATTCGCCACCGCTGTTTTCGCCACCAAAGCCGAGGTCAACCGATGGGATGCCGAGGTGTTGAATAAACGGGCTGTAATCTGAGCCCGAGCCGAGGGCGCCGATGGAGATGGTTTTCTTTGCCAGCAGATCTTTTCTCATTTTATTGTTATCACCGGCATTGATAATATCGCGATCCCTTTTTCTTTCCAGTACGCTGATGGCGGTTTGCGGATCTGTCACGTCGCCGCCTATTTCGTTCAGCATCGGTTCCAGCGCATGCGAGCCGCTAACGCCGAGGAAGCCGCGGCCGTTGCCATCGGAATTAATATAAACCACCAGCTTTTCCTGCAATTCCTTTGCGTGCTGCTCTACCCATTCGGTGGAGCCCAGCAGACCGGGCTCTTCACCGTCCCAGGCGGCGAAAACGAGTGTGCGTTTGGGTTTCCAGCCGGTTTTTACCAGCTCGCTGATGGCGCGCGCTTCTTCCATCATCGCCGCCTGTCCGCTGAGCGGATCGCTGGCCCCGTTTACCCAGGCATCCTGGTGGTTGCCCCGCATCACCCATTCGTCGGGCAGCTCAGATCCTTTGAGCACGGCTATAACATCGTATACAGGTTTTATATCCCAGTTAAAAGAAAGCTTCAGGTGCACTTTTGTTTTACCCGGTCCTACATGATAGGTAAAAGGCAATGCCCCGCGCCAGTCTTCCGGCGCCACGGGTCCTTCCAGCGCTTTTAGCAGGGGAGCGGCGTCGTGGTAGCCAATGGGGAGCACAGGTATCTTTAATAAATTAACTGCCTCGCTACGGTCAAGGCGTTTGGCGTCTTTTGTGGCGCCGGTATTGGGGGTGAGCGGATCGCCGGGATAAATGGGCATATCCATTACCGAACCCCGCTGTGCGCCGTACTCATTTTTCCAGGCTCCCTGCGGGTATACGTCGCCCTGGTAATACCCATCGTCTTTTGGGTCCGAATAGATAATACAGCCAATGGCGCCGTGCTCCTGCGCTACCTTGGGTTTAATACCACGCCAGGAACGGCCATATTTGGCAATCACGATTTTTCCTTTTACGCTGATGCCCATTTTTTCCAGTCGCTCGTAATCGGCAGGCACCCCGTAATTCACAAACACCAGTTCCGCAGTCACATCGCCGTCGGCGCTCCAGCAGTTGTATACCGGCAGCTGGCCAGCCTGCCCGGAAGTAGCATCTTCCTTTAATGCCGGCTCTGCCAGTATGGCTTTATAGCCCGTGGGCGCCGTCATTTCCAGCAGGCGTTCCTTTGGTGTGGGAAAGAGCACATAGAATGTTTCAATGGATGCCTCATAGCCCCAGCTTTTAAAATGATCCAGGATATAATCGGCTACCAGCTTTCCGCCGGGAGAGCCCACATGATGGGGCTGTGCCGACATGTCTTTCACATACTGGTCTGCGTTGGCGGCTTTAAGATAGCTGTCAAATTGCTTTTCGGCGGCTGTTTGCTTTGCCGATGCGGCTTCGCCAAAACCCAGCAATGGTTTGACCTGGGCCGGCGCATACAGGCTAATAGCGCCCGCAAGGACGCAGAAGATTGTTTTTCTCATGTTTGTGTTTGTTGAAGCAGTGATAAAAAAAACCGGCAGGCAATGTGGTGTTTAAAGATAATACATCTGCTATACTTTCCGCTGTGTGTACAGGGAGTAATCGGGCACCTGCGAAGGATATTCTTCATACATCAATGGTGAGGTGAATAAAAAATCCGCCGTCGCCTTATCGCAGGCCAGGGGAATATTCCACACTACGGCCAGGCGCAGCAGGGCTTTGATATCGGGGTCATGTGGCTGCGCTTCCATGGGGTCCCAGAAAAAAATCAGGACATCGAGCTTGCCTTCGGCTATCTGGGAGCCGATTTGCTGATCGCCGCCCAGTGGCCCGCTCATCAGCCTGCGAACGGGTTGCTGCAGCGCCTGCTCCAGCAGGCGGCCGGTTGTACCGGTGGCTATAAGGTCGTGCCGGGCAAGCAGGTGTTTGTTGATCAGGGCCCACTCGATTAGCTCCTGCTTGCGGTTATCGTGGGCTACCATGGCTATCCGTTTGCTGCGTGGCAGGAGGCGGGGGCTGTTCATGTGACGTTTTTAATGGGTTGATAGCAAAAATGACTTCTTTTTTCTGAAAACAATAACAGAATTGAAATAAAAAAGACGGCATAATCCCGTTTGAATAAACGGCTGGTATGATGTTTGTTAACAGGTTATCCACATTTTACTTATACTAACCCGGTAGCATGCAAAAAATAATCGCGCTCTTGCTGATGGCAGGTGCCTGGACCTTTTGTCCGGCACAAACGATGGTTCCCCTGGTTGACATCAACCGGCTGGCGCCCGATTCTGCCTCAGTGCCCATTGAAGCGCTGGCAGCTGCCGTAAAAGACAATGGCAGGGTATCGCTGAAATGGCAAACCAATGCTGCGCTCAGTGAAAGCTTTTTTATCGTGGAGCGAAGCCTTAACGGGAGCGATTTTACCGCCATCGGCGTCATTAAAAACAACCTGCCGGGCGGCTATGAGTTTGTTGACGATGCCCCGGTAAAAGGAAAGGCCTACTACCGCATTAAGATAACCGCAGCACAAAATTTTGCTTATTCCACCGTCATCGCTACCGTGGTATCGGGCGATGCCTCCTGCAGGTTTTATCCCAACCCTGTCGATAAGGCGCTTATCATCAGAAGTGAATGGCCTGTGGATGTGCTGGTGACCGATAAATTCGGCAAACCGCTTATTTCGAGCCGCCTGCCTGCGGGGCTAAAAATTGTGGATGTATCCTCCCTTGAACCCGGGATATACGTGATCACCCTCTTCCAGAAAGATGCAAACCGCGTAGTAAGTGAAAAACTGGTTAAAAAATAATTGATAATCAATGCAATAAAAAACTTTAAAAAATCCCGCAAAGTGGTATTGCAGGTTTGCTGTTTATGGCCTATCATTGCATTGGTTTTTCATAGGATATTGGATTTTAAAACGGGGTTGAATTTCTATTCAGACCCCTTTTTTTATGCCCTGAAATGAAGAAGGGCCACTGACCCTTATCCATTGATTATCAACGAATAACGATCAGCGACCCTCTACTTTTCTTTAAATTACTCCTATCTTACTTTTATAATCTACTGTTTTACAAACTGTTGTATTTCTCTTAGGGTAGCACCCCTTAACTGGAGTGTATAGCTACCCGTGGGTATATTGCCCAAATCCAGTGTTTGCTGCCAATAAATACCGGGTTTGCTGAACTTCCAGCTGCGTAATACACGGCCCTGCATATCCGATAAAACCACCTGTATATCGCCTGTTTCCGGGTGGCTGAGCTGCAGCATGACCGAACTGACTACCGGGTTCGGGCTCATACGGAGCGCCATTTGCTGCGAGCCGGAGAGAACCACTTTCAGTACGTTGAAATAAGTTGTTTTACCATCATTATCTACCTGCACCAGGCGGTAGAAATTATTGCCGGCGGCGGGAGTGGCGTCAACGTAGCTATAAGAATCACCGTTTGCACGATTGGTGGCTGCCACTGTACCGAGGGCGGAAAAATTAATACCGTCCAGAGAACGCTCAACGGTGAAATGGTTATTATTGATTTCGCTTGTGGTTGTCCAGCTCACGGTAACGGCAGAAGAACCGGTTTGCTGTGCGGTATAGGGGCCGAGCACGACAGGTAATGCCGACGTCAGGTTCCTGGAATACTGCAACATCCACTGGTATACGCTCATGTTATTGTATGAAAAAGAAGAAGGCGTATAGGTTTCTGTCCACCCGCTATGGCCGCTGCCGCTGATAAAAACATAGTCTGCCCGGATAGCCGGTGGGGGGGTGGAGTTATCGATGAGGTTTGTATTTTCAACCGTGTTATCAGCATAAAACGTATCGTCGGCGTGCACTGTTCCGAGCACCGGCAGATTGGCGCTGGCAATGTTCTGCGCCCAGCCCGATGAAAGACGAACAGATACGGCAATGGTAAGCACCGCGGCTATTTTCTGCGCGCGGTCGAACCGGGTACCCACATAATAAATCGCATTTCCACCCCCCTGGCTATAGCCGGTTACATAGACCCGGTTGATATCAACGGGATAATGCGCCAGGCAGTACTGGTAAACATCTTCCATTGTAGCCGAGTCGGGATTGGATCTGAACTGGGGAGCGATAACGATAAACTGGTACGTGTTACCGTTCACGGTGACGGAGGACGGGAAATTACCGTTTTTTATTACCCCCGGCAGACCGGTATTGGCCACCGAAGTCAGGGAGCTGGGGCTGCCGTCGCCAATTTCACTTGCGCCATGAAATGCGATGATAAGCGGGTAATTTTTGCTGGTGGTATAACCCGCCGGCAAATACTCAACGTAGCCATTGCAATTGGCATCGATGTAGGTATTGGCTTTATTTGTAAGCGACTGTCCATTGCCAGTATTAAAAGCTACTTGCATCAGGCACAAAACCAGCACCCCACGGGATAAAGTGGAAAGTTG